>Ga0307515_10011132_pt1 | contig 17105 bp, 18 predicted proteins | sample 17_EM_MG_FD_194513 | JGI IMG/M metagenome (GOLD analysis project Ga0307515, IMG submission 194513) | Populus trichocarpa ectomycorrhiza microbial communities from riparian zone in the Pacific Northwest, United States - 17_EM | ecosystem: Host-associated > Plants > Roots > Unclassified | place...
TATTATGATAAATCTCTCTCTCTCTCTCTCTCTCTCTCTCTCTCTCTCTCTCACACACACACACACACACACACACACACACACACACACACATATATATATATATAATTTCATTTATCAAAGTCTGGAACCCTTACACTCCCTTTCAAAAGAGTATTTATAGTGTCAAAAGACCTAAAACTTAATGGTCTGAACATAAGTCCATAAATACAATAAATTAAGTTTTATAACAATTAAAATAATAAAGCTCAAACTCAATGCAAGCATGCAACCAAAAGCATCCTTGAAAAAAAAAAGGCTATCAGCCTTGTGTTTTGCTCTATAAAGACTCCATAACTCAAGAAAATCTAGCATTTATTGCCTTCCTTTTTTTATTCCAAATATTATTTAAATCTCATTACCATCTCCTTCATTGCTTACATTAATTAAAGTATGTTCATCCTTTTTTGAAATCTTAACACTTGCCTTGGCCTAAATATCTCGAATCAGCCCAATCAATGCCTCTTTAATCTTCTTGGCTAGTGACCCTGTAATTGGCCTAATTGGTAACTCTAAAGGATTATGTGGTAATGCTTGTTAATTTTCACCATCTTTTGTATTAGTGAGCTGGTCTGTATCATCTCTTTTATCCTCAAAAGGATTCAACCTTGAATTGTCACTTATAAGAGATATTAGAAATATTGAAAGTAGCGCTAACACCATACCCACCTGTTAGATCTACTTTGTACATATTGTCATTAATCTTCTCAAGTATTTGGAAATGCCTATCTTTTTATGGTTGCAATTTTGATTTCCTATAGGTCGGAAACCTCTCTTTACACATATGCACCAAAACTCAATCACCTAGTTGGAAAAAAAACGTGTTTATGCCCCTTATTTATGTTGGTTGCATATTGGTTATTCTTTTTTTTTTTTTTCAATATGCTTTCTTACATTTTCATAGAGTGCCTTCACCATTTGTGTATTTTTATTACCATCAAGACTAACCCTTTTATCAACAGGTAAATGAATCAAATCTAATGGAGTTAATGGGTTAAATCCATAAATAACCTTAAATTGTGAAAAATCAGTAATAGAATACACACTATGATTATAAGCAAACTAAATGAATGGTAAGCAATCTTCCCAACTCTCAAGGTTCTTTTGAATGACAGTACATAAAAGTGTAGTTAAAATCCTATTAACTACTTTTATTTGACCATCAGTTTTATGGATGATAAGTAGTAAAAAACAATAACTTAGTTCCTAACTTTTTTCACAAAACCTTCCAAACATAGCTAAGAAAATTTACATCACGATCTGAAATTATGCTCTTAGGAATCCTATGAAGTCCTACTATCTCTATAAGGAATAAATCAATAATGTTGTTTACATCATAAATTTTATGACATGCTATGAGACGTGACATCTTAAAAAACCTATCAACAACTACAAAGATAGAGTCCCTTCCTCTTTTCGACCTAGGTAAACCTAAAAACAAATCCATAGAAATATTCACCCAAGGTTTTTTAGGTAGAGGTAAAGGCATATATAAATCATGTGGTAAAACCTTAGACTTAGCTTTTCTACATGTAATGCATCCATCACACACTTTTTGCACATCGGGTTACGTTTTAGGCTAGTAAAAGTGTTCATACAATATATCTAAAGTCTTAGCGACACCAAAATGACCCATTAAATTGCCCCAATGAGCTTCACGAACAAGAAATTGACGCATAAAACTATTAGACACACGAAGTCTATTTTTTAAAAACAAGTATCCATCAAGTCTATAAACCTTTCTAGAAGCTGAATTTTCACATGCACGAAATACATTAGTAAAATCACTATCATTCACATGCTCAAATCCTAACAACTTAGCATCCAAGGTAGGTAAAAGAGCATACCTTCACGATAGCGCATCATCCACTATATATTCCTTACCTTGCTTGTATATGATCACATATGAGAATGTTTCAATGAATTCCATCCATTTTGCATGCTGCTGATTCAACTACCTTGTGCTTTCAAATGCTTTAATGATTCATGATCCGAATGAATATGATTTTTTTTGCCACAAGTAATGTTGTCATGTCTCCAAAGTTCTCACCAAAGCATAAAGTTTCTTGTCATAAGTAGGGTAGTTCAACACTACACTATTGAGCTTTTTGCTGAAATAAGCAATAAGTCATTTATATTGTATTAAACCAACTCCAATACCTATTTCTAAGGCATCACATTCAATCTTAAAAGCTTTCGTAAAGTCAAGTAAAGCTAATAAAGGTGTTAAACAAAGTTTTTCTTTCAACAAGTTAAATGCATTATCTTGTTCAATACCCCATTTAAAACCAATTGACTTTTTGACGATCTCAATGAGTGGTGGTGCAGCTAGTGTGCTAAAATCCTTAACAAACCTCTTATAGAAATTAGCCAAACCATGGAAACTTCTTACCTCAATCATAAATTTAGGTGTAGGCCAATCTTGGATGACCTTAACCTTGTTTTCATCCATCTTAATACTATGTGCAGTTACAACATATCCAATAAACATAATTTTCTCCATGTAAATGGTACACTTCTTAAGATTAACATACAATTTCTCATCACGCAATACACTAAATACGCTACACAAATGATCAAGATGCTCATTCAAGTTTTTGTTATAGATTAGGGTATTATCAAAATACACAACCATAAATTTATCTATAAATGCATGTAACACATGATTCATTAGCCTTATAAATGTACGAGGTGAATTTGTAAGTCCAAATGACATAACTAACCATTCATACAAACCATGCTTATTCTTAAATGCAATTTTCCATTCATCTTCTTTTTTCATCCTAATCTAATGGTACCCACTTTCAAATCAATTTCATAGAAAGTACATAATCCATGTAACTCATCTAACATGTCATCAAGCATAGGGATATGATGTATATACTTTACTGTTATGTTGTTGATGGCTTGAAAATCAACACACATCTTTCATGTTCCATCCTTTTTAGGCATAAGTAATACTAGCATAACACAAGGACTTATCCTCTCATAAATGTACCCCTTCATTATCAGCTCATCAACTTGCATTTGAAGCTCCTTCATCTTCTTGAGATTAATTATATAGGCTGGTAAGTTAGGAATCACAACTCGGGGTACAAGATCAATATGATGTTCTATTCCTTTTAATGGTAGTAATATGCAAAAAATGTCTTTAAGAAATATATCATCAAACTCATGCAATAAAGAAACAGTCACACTAGGAACAATATGATTTGATCTCACCCTTTCTTGCATAGAAATTTAGTTGTTTCTTTAATTTTTCCACACAATGATCATCACTCACACTTACTTTTTTCACTTCTCGGGTTTTACCTCTACTCTCAACTGGTTTAATTATTGATTTTGAATTAGTTGAATCTAATGATATTCTCTTACCATTGTGCGTACATGAATTTTCTCTCCTCAACCTCACATTCCCTTTTCAACTTTAATTAATCATTATACACTTGTTTTGAAGATAGAGGTACAAGAGTGATGACTTTACCATTTTTTACCATCATATATCTATTTCTAAATCTATCATGAATAGCCCTTCTATCAAACTACCATGGACGCCCCAAAAGTAAGTGACTAACATGCATTAGAACCACATCACACATAACATCATTAGAATATCTACCAATAGCAAATGATATCATCATCTATTTAGTGACTTTCACCTTACTATATTCATTCAACCACTGTAATTTATAAGGTTCAGGATGCTTCACGGTATTCAAATTCAATTTTTTAGAAAGATTAATACTAGCTACATTGGTACAACTACTTTAATTAAGTATCATACTACATACTTATGTTTTGGATATGACATCTAGTGTGAAAGATGTTCTTCCTTTGTTGATCTACATCATCCTCTTTGACTTGTGCATTCAGAACACGCCTTACAACCAAGGCCTCCCCCTCAATTGGATATGCAATCTCTACATCACTATAATCCTCCAAATATGGCATCTCATTTACATCAGATTTGTCATTTTAGATTCAATCTTACCATGATTAATGATCATTGTTCTCTTATTTGGGCACTAAGAAGTAATGTATCCACTTTCCAAACACCTGAACATTTTATATCACAATTACATATAGGTTATAAATCAATTTTACCTTTCCTATTAGTAGGCGTCTCCTTCTTGGCCTTGGGTGGTTGGCCTCAACATGCATAAAACACTTTGGTTGGGCATCCTCCTTTCTTTTTGGATTTGGCGTCCAAACTGATGAAGAAGATGCCAAACTAATTTGTGGTCTTACGCTACCCCTTATTTTGATTTGTCTCTCCACCTTTCTTACCATAGGTACCATGTCCTCCAACTCCATATAATGTTGCAACTCCACAACATTAGCAATGTCCATATTCAGCACATTAAAAAATCTAGCCATGGTGGCTTCTCTATCCTCAACAATATTGGTCTAAATCATTTTTATTTCTGTCTCCTTGTGATATTCATCTACTATCTTAAAACCTTGAGTCAGACCTTGTAGCTTCAAAAATAAATCACTATAATAGTGATGAGGAACAAAACACTTATTCATCATGACTTTCATCTCGTCTCATGTCTTTACAGGTCGCTTCCTATTCCTTCTTCTACTAATCACAATCTAATCCCACCAAATTAATGCATAATCTATAAATTCAATGACCACCAATTTCACCTTTTTTGTTCAGGATAACTATGGCAATAAAAAATCTAATCAACCTTTTTCTCCCGCTTTAAATAAACCTTGAGATCATTTTTACATTGTAAATTAGGAATTTTTAGTTTAATAGAGTCCAAATCCCCATCCATATTGTCATGGTTCCCCACATTATGAAACTTTCCCCTCTGGTCAAATTGGCCTCTTTGTCTAAACCTAAAATCCCTTCGGTTTCTAAGCTAATGAGGACTTCCCCTCTGTCCTAAAGTATCAACCTAAAAAACTCTATCACTAAAGTCATCATCATCTACCCAAAAATCACCATAGTTAGCCTCTACATGCCTTTCAGCTTTACTATCATGGTTCACTCTCTTTTTAGCCTTACTATCATGCTGCATTCTCCTTTCCCTACTCCATGTACATCATGATTATTAGAATTAGAGCCATCCTTATGTTTTTCAATCTTCCCAAGCTTGTCACTCATGTATCCTAACACCATTTGCACATTTGCCAACATCTGTGTTATATGCCTTTAATCTAATGATTTACATCACCCTTATGAGGGGTTAGTGGGTGTTCTAATTTGATATGTTTGTACCTGTAAAAATTGGTTAATGGTGATAAAATATCCCCACACCTCTCGTGTTTCGCTCAAATATCAGTTGTTCACTCTAATACGTTTGCCACACCTTTTTTCTCTCGTTTCACCTTCTTATGGCTCTTACATAACACCAAACAGAACCACTTAGCAACGTAATTCAAATGAATAAATATGACTCCAAAAGCAAGCAAATTATGAAAAAAAGAAAAAATAAAACTATGATTACAGTTTCGCAAGTAGAAATCGAATCTATATGAAATATAGACAACTTAAAGACATGAACAAAAACAATATACACGAAATATATGAAAATAATGTAAATAGCACCCAAATATGATGATAGTGCAAAACATGATGTAAATAGCACTAATAGATATGAAATCAATAGAAACAAAACAAAGTTTAAAAGCTGACACAAAATAGACCCGTTATGACAAGCATGAACTCGAATCTGGACCTCAAAACAAACGATGTCCAAATGACCTCAAAATTAGTATATAGTGCAATTAAGAACCCGGTAAATAGAATATCAAGTTTACTTTAATTCCAAGTCATTTTAATATATAGATGCAAAACTAACAAGAAATAGCCCCTTTAATACCCAAATTCAGAACCTAAAGCAAACGATGTCTAAATGAGTCCAAATTTAATATATAGTGCGATGAGACTCCAATAACTAGAATATCAAGTTTAAGCTAATTACAAGTTGATTTGATCCAATTTCCCCTTGTTTTGTTTTTTGCAGCTAAATCTGAAACTGATCTTTTGAACGACTTTTTTTTTAAAACTTTTATGCTACTAATATGTAGAGAGACAGTAAAAAATTAAAATAATACTTTTTTTTTATACCAAGAAGATGCCACTACTGAATTAAAGAGAAAAAGATTGGAACAAATAGTTTGACGCGGAACAAAAGAAAAAACAAAATTAATAGAAGGATATAACCTAATTAATGGAGCCAAACTCTGATACCAAATGATACAAACCCCATGATCATGCAGTTATGTAACCCAAACCCAAACAATACAACTCCTAGAAAGCCAAAAATTTAGGTTTGGAAGCGTGACACAAAGATTACCTTGAACCTATGCACCAACAATATTGGAATATGAAACCCCCACCAAACGAATAACACTTAGCAAACGAAAAGTATAAGATGACGCCATAAAAACAATTGCTTTTTGATAAGTTGATTTAGTTTGTTAGAGAAACATATTAGGAGAATACTCTCAAACACACATATATTTCATTCATCAAAGTCTGGAACCCTTACACTCCCTTTCAGAAGGGTATTTATAGTGTCAAAGACCTAAAACTTAATGGTCTGAATATAAAACCATAAATACAATAAATTAAGTTTTATAACAATTAAAATAACAAATCCCAAAACTCAATGCAAGCATGTGGCCAAGAGTATCCTTGAAAAAGAAGGCTATCAACTTTGTGTTTGGCTTAATAAAGACTCCAAAACTCAAGAAAATCTAGTGTTTGTTGCATCCATCTTTTTTATTCTAAATTTTATTTAAATCCCATTACCATATCCTTCTATGATTACATTAATTAAAGTACGTTCATCCTTCTTTGAAATCTAAACACTTACCTTCGCCCAAATATCTTGAATTAGCCCGATCAATCCCTCTTTAATCTTCTTGGCCCTTGACCTTGTTATTGGCCCAATTGTTAATTTCAGAGGATCATGTTGTAATGTTTGTTAATTCTCACCATCCTTTGTGCTAGCAGGCTAGTCCATATCACAATATTTATTATTTTTATTTCTAAAATATCTTTGTAAAAACTCTCAATTTCAAAATTTTCAAACTGAGATGTATAAGGATAAAAAATGATTATTATTATAGTTTCAAAACCCAACTCAGGGGTTGATTTAGAGCAAGGCCTGGGTCACGGGTCGGGAGGATCAACTCGAGTTGATCTTAGTCAATATAAGAATAAAAGTCATTATTATCATAGTTTTAAAGCCTGACTTGTGGGTCGACCCGAGGTTAGACCTGGGTCAATATAATGATAAAAGTGGTTATTATCATAGTTTAAAAACCCAACTCAGGGGTTGATTCAAGGCAAGACTTAGGTTACAGGCTAGGAGGGTTAACCCAAGTTGACCAGGTCAATGTAAGGATAAAAAATGGTTATTATCATAACTCTTCTCAGGGGTCAATTAGGGGTAATGCCTAGATTAAGGTCGGGAGGGTCAACCCAGGTTGATCTAAGTCAATGTATGGATAAAAATAATTATTATCATACTTTTAAAACTCAACTCGAGAGTGAACCTAAGGTAAGGCTCAGGTCACGGGTTAGGAGGATCTACCCCGATTTACAAAAAAAAAAGAAAAAGAATTCAAGGCAGACTTGTTTTGACCATTTTTTTTTAAAGTCAACGTGTTTTTGACCCATGTTTTATCCCAAGTTGAATGGGTCACAAGTCAACCTGGTTTTTGACTAAGTTAGATCGGATCAATCTTTCCTCTAGATTTTTCTTAAACTCGGATCGGTCTAGGCCCTAGGTCAATCCGTTGGTCCAATTTTGGTTTTATAACTAGGATTATTATAAAATTATTAATTTCAAAACTCAATATAAACTAAAGTAAAAAAATCTATATTTTTTTTAAATGTGTAAGTTTGACAGTAATACATATTATGGGTAAAATAAACTTTTAATATTTTATTTTTTCTTGTCCACCATAACCAGACAAAATATAAAGACAATCACTATTTTTTGTACACCACTATCAAACACAATTCTGTCTTCGTCTCCTTTTTAATCATGTCTCTTTTATCCCCACAATCTATGTCTCTTTTGTTCCAGGATAGTAACCAAACACTACCAAATGGATCCTTTAGTAATTCTTGTTAGTTCTGATCATTCCTTCTCCTTAAAAGGATTCAACCTTAAATCATCACCTATATCAAATAGACAAAGATCATAAACATTAAAAAATAGCACTAAAACCATACTCACCTTGAAGATCCACTTTTTATGCATTATCATTGATTCATTCAAGAACTTGGAATGGACCGTCTCCTCTATTCTGCAACTTAGATCTCCTATGGGCTAGAAATCTTTCCTTTCTTATATGTATCAAAATACAATCACCTAGTTTAAAAATAAAATGCCTACAACCTTAGCTTTAGATATGAATTGTTCATTATTTTTCTGTATATGTTGTCAAACACTCTCATGTAGTGACTTTACCACTTGTGCTTTCCTACTTCCATCAAGACTAACTCTTTTATCAATATGTAAAGGAATCAAATAAAAAGGGGTTAGATGATTTAAATAAAAAACAATCTTAAATGATGAAGGATCAGTAGTAGAATGTGTACTCTTATTATATACAAATTCAATAAACGACAAACAATCCTTTGAATTTTCAAATTCTTTAGAATGAAAGTATGTAATAGAGTAGTTAAAGTTCTATTTACTATTTTTATTTGACCATTCATTTATGGATGACAAGTAATCAAAATCTTCTTTAGAATAAAGTTTTTGAATGAACCTTCACACACAAGCAATTCACGTATAGAACTATCAATCACATAAAGTGTATTCTCTTTAAACAAATAACTATTAAGTCTATAGAGTCTACAATAGGCTAACTTTTCATAAGCATTATATATATATATATATATTAGCAAAATCATTATAATTGATATACAAGTTTTTCACATACTTAAATCCTAAATCCTAATAATTTCGCATTTAAAGAAGAAAGAAGATCATACCTTTTAAATAGTGCATCAACCACTATATTATCCTTACCTTATTTTTACTTAATCACACATGGAAAGGTCTTAATAAATTATACTCACTTGGCATGCCTCCTATTCAACTTACCTTGTCCTTTCAAATGTTTCAACAATTTATGATTCGTATGGAAAACGAACTCTTTTGACCATAAATAATGATGACAAGTCTCCAAAGTCTTCACTAATACATAAAGCTCCTTGTCATAAGTTGAGTAATTCAATTTTTCTTCATTCATGTTTTGTACCTTATTCTTAGTCTTTTATTATGTTTTATAGCTTATAATAACCTATTTAACTTGTTTTATGCTTAAGTGTTATGGAAACATAAAGTGTAAAAATAAACTAAATGAAGCATTTTTAGCACAATCTTAAATAAAGGACTAGAAAGAGCATATCAGGACAAGTCATTAGAGCTAATAAGTGCAAATTATAAAATCATAATTGCATTAGAAATCCAACTTGAATAAAGAATCCTAGTGGGATATGGATTGGTCAGAGCAAATTTTCCAGACCAGATCTTTGTATACTATTTGGACCATATCTAAAGTTATAAATGTAATTTTATTTCCCTTCAAGTTGAGCTGAAAACTGAACATCTCAAACTTTTTATACATATATGTAGGCCTAGTAAATCATTTAGATGAGAGAGAATGACATCTTGAAGTTAGGCTTAAAATTTGTCAGCACATTAGCACAAGTCTAACCTAATCTTTTCATGTTGGGATGATGACATGGAAGCTAATTAATAATGTGGGAATGGTCCTACATGACCAAGAAATCTTTATAGAAGGTCAAAGTCAATGTACAAGCCATTAAAATCATATTAATAAAAGGAAATCTAAAAGTAGTTTAACTAGGAATTAGTCGTTAACTAGGAAACTTCCTCATCTCCTCACACACACATAACATACCTTAACCCTAAAAGAAAAGGAAGAGGACATTCATAATATAACAGAAAAGAGGGAGAGGGATTTTATGGTTATAAAAAATTATATTTCTTTTTTCTTGTTCAAAGTTATGTTAATCATGAATTTCATGCAAACTTAGTTTTCAATTTTAAAGGGTTAGTACTCTTGGGTCTTAAATTATCATAAGGATTTGGGCTTAAAACTATTCCATATCTGATTGTAATACATAAATATTTTGTGTTTTTCTATGATTAAATTTAATGATTGATGACCTAAATTTGGTATGATAGGCAAAATATGTTTTTATTTTTATTTTAAATCTATTGTTAATGATCAGTTTATGGTGGATTCATAACTAATTAACTTAAATAGTAAAGGTATCTAATTTTCAAACTCATTTTTTATTATTTGTTACTTGGAAAGAATAAGTCTTGAATAAATTAACTCCTCATGTGTATTTAGTTATCATGAATCAATTGCACCTATCTAGATCTTAATATCGTAATGTAATTAAATCTTCCATGTCTAATGAAGGTTATTGTGTGATTAGAGTTAATAAATGCACGAATACTAAGTTAACTAAAAAGTAAGGATGGGTAGAAAAATGTTTTTCACGATTGATTTATTTATGATCACAAATCAAATTAGAAAATATATCCAATTCAATTATTGGTGTTTAATTATTCTTGAGGAACATTTTCTTAAAGTTAACGTTAAAACGTTTTTCTCTTTACAGTTTATATTCTATCGAATTTGTCTTTTTATTTTAGAATTGATTTTCTCAGTGTTTTAAATCGCTTTTAGTTAGTTTAGATCATAAAAAATCCCTCTTTTAATTATTTATCGTTTAAATTTCATATTAGTTGATTTTGTTAGATTAACATATGTCATGTATTTTTCACTTGATTTGTTTTAATCTAAACTTAAATAACTTGTCTTGATTGAGTAACTAAGTTATAGTATTTGTATCTTTATGGTACGATACCCTAACTTTCTATTCTATAAATCATTTATTTTAAGAGTTTAAATTTGCACAAAGTCAACACTCGCACACTAAAATAAGTAATTGGTTTCTTCTCAAAATAGCTCCAATACATATTCATGAGGCATCACACTCAATCTCAAAAGTTTCAGTAAAGTCAGGTAATACTAATAAATGTGCTAAATATAACCTTTCTTTAAGAAGATTAAATGCATGCTCTTGGTCACTACCCCATTAAAACCTAACAAACTTTTCAACAATCTCAATGAGTGGTGCAACTAGTAAACTTAATTCCTTAACAAATATCCTATATAAAATAGTCAAACCATGAAAACTTCTTACCTGAATAATTGATTTAGATGTGGGTTATTCTTGGATAGCTTTTACCTTTTCATCATCCATCTATATACCTTTTACACTAATAACATAACCAAGAAAAAGTAACTTTTCCAAAGTAAAAAGTATATTTTTTCATATTAGCATATAATGTTTCTTTTCTCAAAACATTAAGCACACATCATAAATACTCAACATGGGCCTAAACTTTTGCTATAAACTAAGATATCATCAAAATAAACAACAATAAACATGCCTATATATGTATGCAAAACATGATTTAACAATCTTATAAAAGTGTTAGGTGCATTAGTAAGATCAAACGACGTAACTAACCATTCATACAATTCATATTTAGTATTCAAAGTAGTTTTTCATTCATCACCTTCTTTCATTTTAATTTGATGATATCCACTTTTCAAATCAATCTTAGTAAAAACACAAGAACCATGCAATTTATATAGCATATAATCTAACCTGGAAATGAGATGTTTATAATTTACCATAATGTTCTTGATAGCTTAGTAATCAACACACATCCTCTAAAATCCATTTTGTTTAGCACTAATAACACCAGAATAACACATGAACTCATGCTTTCTTTTATGTGCCTCTTGGACATTAGCTTTTTAACTTGCATTTGAAGCTCCTTTGTCTCATTGTGATTACTTCTATAGACTCGATGATTAGGAATCACATATTTGAGCATGAGATCAATTTGATGTTTGATTCCTTTTATTGGTGGCAAACCATTAAGCACATTTTTAGAAAACACATTTTTTAATTCTTGTAATAGAGAAACATCAATACTAGGAATAGAAGGATCAAGTTTGTTAGTATTAAAATATGCCTATAAATATAAAAGTACAAATATAGATTGGTTAGTATAAAAAAACATTATTAATCTCATTTTTTTTTGCATAAAAACTCATTTGTTTCTTTGTTTCTTCCTCAATACTCTCATTTCTCTTCTCTCTCTTTTTTTTTTCCTTAATTTTTCTCTTTATTCTCGACCAACTCTCTAATTTTTCTCTCTCGGCTGAATCTGACTTTTCTCTCAACTCATTGCTCACGATCAAATCTTGATTTTAACTCATTTTAGCCTCACTTTTCCTTTTCAATTTCAACTGGTCCTTGTAAACTTATTTAAGTGATAATGATACAATAGTGATGAATTTTCCATATTTTACAAAAGAACACCTATTTCTAAACCCATCATATACAACCTTACTATCAAACTGACATGACCTCACCAATAATAAATGACATGCATGTATGGAAACAATATCACACAAAACTTTATCACTATATCTTCCAGTAAAAATGAGATAAAAAATTATTTATTAACCTTCACTTCCCCAACATTAATTCAAACACTAAAGTCTATAAGGTTTATGATACTTTGTAGTATTCAAATTCAACTTCAAACAAGTATAGTACATGCTACATTAACACAACCCCCACTATCTATAATCATATTACACAACTTATTACTGATGTGGCATCTCATATTAAGGATATTACTCATTTATTACTTTAAATCATCCCTTTTTATCTGAATATTCAATGCTCACCTAATCATAAAATATTCACCCTTAACTAGATACTCTACATCACCATCATTCACAATATCCTATCATCATTGTTGTCACTTTCGGATTAAATCTCCCCATGATCATGTAAAATCATAACTCTCTTATTTTACTATTAAAAAGCTATGTGATCTATTCTCACACATAAGCAATAGCTAATATTATTGTTACAAGGTGTTTCGAGTATCATATTTACCTCTTATATTTATGGAGACTTCTTTCTTTCACTTAGGTGGTCTAGTTTTAGCTCCCACAATCGGCTTGTTTTGGGCAGCCCTCTCTTTCCTATAATTCAGTCTCCATGTTAAAAAGGAACCCCAATTCTGAAATTGTCATGTACTACTCGTCCTCTTAAGTTGTTGTTCCATCTTTATAGCTATATACACCATGTTTTTTAACTTTATATAGTGGTGCAACTCTACCACATTCGCTATCTCACTATTCAAACCATTAAAAACATAGCTATAGTAGTTTCTTGGTAAAATCATATTATTCTATATGTTTATGACCTTATTCTTAGTCTTTTATTCATGTTTTATATCTTATAATAGTTTACTTAACTTATTTTCTGCTTAATAATGTTATGGAGACACAAAGTATAAACAAGAGTTCAATAAAGCTTTTTTTAGCACAATTTCAAGTAAAGGACTAGAAAGAACACATTGGGAAAAATCATTGGAGCTAAGAAGTGAAAATACTAATTTCATTAAGAATCCAACTTGAATAAGAAATCCTAGTGGGATTATGATTGGTTAAACCATATATATCATATTAAACGTCTTTTTACCATTTAAACTATATCTAGAGCTATAAATGGAATTTTGTTATAATTGAAGTTGGGTTGAAAATTAGACATCTCAAGCTTTCCATTCATATATGGTAAGAGTGCTAACTCATCTAGACAAGAGAGAATGACATCTTGGAAACCAGGCTTAAAATTTGTCAGCAAACTAGCACGAGTCTAGCCCAATCTTTTCATGTTAGGATGATGACATGGCAGCTCATTAATGATATGAAAAGTGATGCGAACCTCGTGATCATGTGGTCATGCAACCCCCAATCAAGATTCAGATCTACTCCTGAAAAGCTGAAAGAGGTCTGATAGGAGTGACATAATGAAAACCTACCCCAAGGCATGATTACTATTGGAATGAAGTCGAATGATGTCATGAAGCCAGTTAATCTTTGATAAGTCAGATTCAGTTCATTCAAGAACTAAAAAATATAAGAATCTCTCTCACATATTAAACTGAAAAGTTTGGAAGTATTATTCTTCAAAGGTACCAAAATTTAGGCTTTACTTGTGTTTAAATAGTTCTGAGAAATTAACCCTAATGGATCTACCTTTGTGGACTAAATTGACTCACTTATAAAAAACTGATCAAAAACCTTTACTAGTAAGCCCAAACTCTAATCCAAACAAGCTTTAGATCTTAGTTGAAAATAAAGTATTAATTAAACCCAAACAAGTCTTGGGTGTAGCTAACAAAATAAAAATAAAGCTCATAAGTCTAAGTCTTTTTTTGCTATGAGAAGTTAAGAAGAAAATAAAACATTGTTGCCAAATAATCCTAGGAACTAAAGGAGAAGTTGTTGCCCCTTTGATTTTCAAGTTAGAATAGGATTCTGATCTCAGCCTTGTATTTATCCTTTTTTTGAAAGGAAAAGGATGTTGCTTTTAATGCTCTTATTTACTGCCATATGTGTTTCCTAAGTCAGCTTGGATTCTTTTGTTTCCTTTACTATGTTTTCTCCTCACTAGACAAGGAAAAAAAATAAACCCTAATATTTAAAGGAAATAATTAATGTTCCCACACATAATAGGAAATTCAAAACTAGTTAGGAATCCATAAAACACATGGAAACATCACAAAACAAGGCTAGTCGGAATTGATACAATATTAGCAGCCTTGTTGTCGAAACTTTATGGTCCAAATAAGGGTGGATTGGGTCCCACTTGCATATGGATTAAATGTATTAAGGCCTCGTCTTTATGCTATAAAGGATCCCAAAGTCCAGCCTCGGCCAAAACTTGCACAATTAGTCCATTCAATACACATTTGGACTTTGTGATCGGCTCATTTGGAACGTGTAATGGGTCTTTGGTGTTTGTGAGCTGATCCACATCAGAAAGGGTCTTATATGATCAAGAAACCTCTCTGCAAGGTCAAAGTTGATACACAAGTCATTAGAATCATATTACTGTAAAGAAACTTTAAGGTAGTCAGATTAGAAATTAATTATTAACTATGAAACTTCATCACTACCTTAATTTTATATTTTACCAATCTTAACCTCTAACAAAGGGATCATGTTTAGAACATAGGAGAAGAGAAGGAGAGGAATTCTATGATTATAATTTTTTTATCGTTTTCTTTTTTTGAATTTACGACATGCTTAGTTTTCAATTTAAGAGGTTAGTACTCATGGATTTTAAATTATCATGAGGATTTGTTCTTAAAATTATTCTATATTTGATTGTGATACATGAATGTCTTGTGTTTTTCTATGATTAAATTTGATGATTGATAATTTAAATTCTATATGATACGCAACATATATTTTTGTTTTAAATTTATTACTAATTGATTAGTTTATTGCATATGCATGACTATTTAAATTAAGTAGCAGGAATATCTAATTTTCAAACCCATGTTTGATTATTTTTTACTAAGAAACATAAGTCTTGATTAAATTAACTCCTTATACATGTTTAATTATCATAATTCAATTGCATCTATCTTGATATGCTTAAATGCTTAATGAAGGTTATTATGTTATTATGATTAATTAATGCATAGATGCTAGATTAAATAAAAAGTAAGGATTGGTAGAAAAACTTGTTGTTTTTCATGGCTGATTTATTTATTATCACAAATCAAAATAGAAAACATATTTAAATTCAATAATTGATATTTAATTGTTCTTGAGGAATACTTCTTATACAAAAAAAAAAAATTCTTTATATTTTTTTTACATTCTGCCGATTTACCTCTTATTTTTCAAAATTGATTTATTTTGTTTTCTTAGCTTTCCAAGTTTTTTTAGTTAATTTTGATAGTAAACAAAACCCTAATTTTATTTACTTTCATTCATGTGTGCTTGAATTTAAAATTTGCATCTTTAGTTGGTTTATTTTAATCTAAACTTAATAGCTTGTCTTGATTAAGTAATTAAGTTATAATACTTGTATCTTTATAGGACAATACCTTTATTTTTTATATTACAAATCATTTATTTAAGGATTTAAATTTGCATAACTTTAACACTCGTCAAACTTTTAGCATCGTTGTCAGGGATACTAATCCTTATTTATTTGAATCAAGCTTGTGCTTTTGTTTAGTTTAGCTTGCTCGATACTTTAGCATATATAAGAATGCCTTTTGGTTTATGCAATGTATCTAGTACTTTTTAAAGATGCTTGACGAGTATATTTTCAGACTATGTAGGAGGAATCACAAAGGTTTTTATGAATGATTTTATTGTTTATGGTACTTTTGATGCACACCATGAAAATTTAACTTTTATTTTTAAAAGATGAATGGAAACTAACCTTGAATTATAAAAAGTATCATTTTATGGTTGAACAATGGATAGTTTTAGAGCATGTAGTTTCTACTAGAGGTTTGAAAGTTGATAAAGCTAAGATATATATTATTGTATCCTTGTCTTATCCCTCAAATGTGCAAGAAGTTCATTCTTTTCTAGAACATGTAGGTTTCTATCGAAGATTTATCAATGACTTTTTGAAAATAGCATTGTCCTTGTGTAAATTATTGGCAAAGGATGAAAATTTCATGTTTAGTTTAGGAAAAAAGTTGTTCTCTTTCATTCATGTTTAAAGCTCTTTCTTTGTTTTAATGATGGTATCGTAACGAGGATTAATTTGATTGAACCTTAGACATGGACATAAAGTCAAGTCACAAACAATAAATGAATGTGTATATTAGGAGGCAACCCAATATACAAAAACAATTAAAAAAAATAGATTTGCTTTCATCTTTTATTTCCTCTTTTACCTTTATTTTCTTTTTTGTTTTTTTTGTGTGATGATGCTTGTTTTACCTAGTTTAGCTAAATTTGTTCATGTTTGGGTGTTTTTCCTTTGCATGTGCAATTTGGGTATGAGTACTTGTTTTTAATATAAAAAAAATGTTATGTTGGATTTTTGTTTCAAACCTTTAGTATATGTTTTTACTTTTTATGAGCTTTGGAAATTTGAACATTATTATTTGATGAATATTATTCATTCA
>Ga0307515_10011133_pt1 | contig 17103 bp, 3 predicted proteins | sample 17_EM_MG_FD_194513 | JGI IMG/M metagenome (GOLD analysis project Ga0307515, IMG submission 194513) | Populus trichocarpa ectomycorrhiza microbial communities from riparian zone in the Pacific Northwest, United States - 17_EM | ecosystem: Host-associated > Plants > Roots > Unclassified | place...
AGGTTATTTTATAAATAGAATAAGGGAAGTAAAAGGGGCTTAACTTAGCTTGATAAACCCTTTATCTAGGTTGTTAATTAAGTACTACTTTATTACTTTTAGCTTATCCATTAATTAATAGTAGAGGGGGCTATAGCCTAGCGAGTTATTGGCTTCTAATTAAATCTTATAATTATATATCTGGTAAGGAGGTAACTTGTCTAAGGCCGCCTTTAAGAATGCATCCTTATAGTCTATATAAATAGTAGGAAGGAGGCATTTAACTAGTTTCTTATTAGTTTCCTTAATTAGCCTTTCCTCTCTATTATTAATAATTTAGTTAATCTTATATAGGCTTATTATAAAGACCTTATTATTCTTCCGGTATATATTAAAGTAGAACGCTATAGCGCTAATTGCGGTAATATTTACGGTAGGGGGGTTGCCTAATAATAGGGGCGTATATAACTTTAGGGACTTTTAGGGTACTAGCGTTATTATTACTCCTTTTAGCTCCTGTTGTATCTTTTAGAGGTTATCCCTTATATCCTATTAATACGTTCTTTTCTATACTAGTTAGACCTATGCGATTTAGATATTATCTATATTACTATTTATCCCGCTTCTGTATATAGAGTCCTCTTTAAACATAGCGCTTTAGGAGAGTATCTTTATTAGTATAAAGTTCTTTTTAGCTTTATAGCGGGCGTCTTTTTAGGTAAAGGCTAGGTCACGGGCCCGGATATCCTACTAGTAGGTAGGGTTAACCCTTACGGCTAGTGTCTTATAGTTAGTTTAGATTTCCCTAATAAAGGAGGGCAACTTTGGTCTATCCTTTGGCTAGACAAACCGTCTTTATTATATATTTAGCTAAATATTAAAATAGGATATCTATTTTTATTTAAGGATTATCTTATAGGACCCTAGGTCTAGGATATAAAAGGGGATACTATACTAGTATTGTCTGTTAAGAGCAATATATAACCTTAAGACGTGGGTAACGGGCCAACCAGCTTAGCTATTATAGCCTTTTACCTAGATAGGCTTCTCTAGTTAGATAGCTTCTATATTTAGAAACTTGGCAATATTATTTATATAGGCAGTATTTATAAAGGCAAAGCTATTTACTCTAGTGTTAATAAGGGTGGTTATATTAACTTTATATCTATTTTAAGATACTATATATAAAACTATAAAATACTTTCTACCTATTAACTAACTAAGATTAATCTCTTTAAGATTAATAGGGTACCCTAGGGGGGAGTCTTTCCCTAGGGTTCTTCTTTTCCCAACTTATTAGACGTTTCTCCTTCCTCTATTTCCTTAATATCGCCTATATTCTTTAGCTCTAGGCAGGATAAGATAAAGTAGCCCTACTTATTATAGTTAAAGCATATAGCCGAGGTAGGGTTAATTAGAGTATTACGGCGAATACTAGTTAATGGCGTAGTATATAACTAATTAGGCGAGGCTTGCTAGTGTGTAGTTATAACCGCCTTTAGTATAAGAGTAGTTATAACTTATCTTCCTACCCTAGCTCTTATAGGCGTAGCTAGCGAGTTCTAATTATTATAGAGTCGCTTCTACTAATTAGGGCGGGTGTTAATCTGCTTTAGTTTTAAGTCTAATAATAGGTAATAAGCTGCAAGTTTTTTATAGGTTAGTAAGTTATTTAAGGTTATAGCTATCTTTTCTTATAGCTGGATTGTTAGCTTATTATATAGGTTTAATTAGTAGTTCTTAAGGAGAACCTGGCCTTCTCCTATAAGGTATAGGAATTAAGTCTAAAATTTAGTAAAGGGTTAGTTTAGTTTTATTATTAGGCGATTATAGTTATAACGGGCATCCCGTACTTTGTTTGGGTTAATATAAATAGCCGCTAGGTGCTATATTATCTTATTAATAGATATAAATTAGATAGGGGAGTCGTCCTTAAACTTAGCTTAAAGGTGCCGTTAGGCGTCCCTAGTGGTTTGACTAAAGAGGTAGAGCATTTTAGCTTCTTTAAAAAGGAAATAGTTGTAGTTAACGCGGAACTTTCCTTATACTTAAATTCTCTAATTTTTAAAGGTAGGGTCTATCCCGTTAGATAGTAGTAGGGGGTTAAGGAGCTTAACGGACTTTAATTACTTCGTTATTGTATCTATACTCCCTAGTGTATTATATTTAGTGGAGTAAATAGGTCGGCTAGGGCTTTAAGAAGGGGAAGCTGGGTTATTTTATAGGGCTATAAGGCTTTCTAGGATCTCTTATAGGGTCTCTTATATATTTCTTACTTTAAGACGATTAGCTTCCTAGCTGGCTATAAAGGCGCGAATCTGCTCGCGTACGTCTATAATATTATTATTATCTTTAATTTCTGATCCTAATTGGATCTTAGGTTCCTCTTAAGTAGAGATAGCTCTCTTAAATAAGCTTGCTTTAGGTGCCATTATTAGCTTCCTAAGGTTCGTTGGTATTATATAATTTAGTTTTAATTCTAGGGGTATAGGTCTAGTCCTGTCTGGCTTATAAGATAGAATATTATCTAGGCCTTCTTAGGTAATGTAGAGTTGTTTTAGTGTTTAAGTATAGCGTGTTAATGCGTCGTTATAGACGAAGTTTCTTTGGGGTGGGATATTATTAAGGCCTTCCCAGGCAAGGTAGGGAGAGCTTAGTATAATGTTACGGCTCGTACAAATGCCTCTAAACCAAAGCTTATAGAATGCTGTATTACGAAGATACTAAGCTAAAGAGAAGGAAAAGGGGTTACTAGGACTGATGTAAACAAATATATAGGGTGAGCCGCTAAGGCGCTAGCTTTGGGCGGGCTAATTATAAGTCGGCAGAATATAGTAGAATTTGGCAGGTAACGTGCGATAGCGCCGTTATAAATAAATCGAATTCTTCTAGGATTGATTGGTGTTGTAGGTTAAGTATATATATTAGATTGTTCCTTAGGTTTAATATAGTAGCTAATAAGGAATATTATCTTACTATTATGGGTTCCTTAGAAGTATAAAGTAAGGTAATTTATAGATATACTACTTTTAGTAGCGCCTGCAGTATTATAAAGACGTGGAATTAGTTATAGGCTAAGCGTTAATGGTAAAAAGGCATAACGTAATGTTATAGAACGGGGGCAGTGGCTATAGAGCGTATGTATTCGAGGAGTCTACAAGACGTTACGCGATTAATCGTAAGAGTTAAGGGCGTAAGGAGGTAATATACCTACGCGTAGCTAATATAAGCTGTACGCGAGGTATATATAAGAGCACGGGGCTCTCCTATAGAGGCCCCTACGGTAGGGTTCTGTAATAGTAAGGTTAATAAGGTTAAATAGCTCCTTATAGATATAAAAATTAAGGACTACTTTCTTAACTAATACTTTACTAAATATGGTAAGGTAAATAGTATATAAACTATTACTGTTCTTAATAACTAATCTACGCTCTATTTTATTACAAAATTAAATATCTTTAATAAGCTAAAGGAGAGTTCCGCGTTTTCCTTTAATAATAAATACTTAATAAATGTCTTTTATAGTATTATACTGGATATAGGAGCTATAGAAGTATCTATAGTAGGAGAACCTTAAGTTTAAGCTCTCTAGCAACTTAATAGCTCTATTTAGATTAACTAATTAACAGTAGGCCAATATATAATTTGTTTTAGTAAAGGTACTATAATCTTTCTTAGCATAATTAGGGTCTAAACCCCCTTAGGATATATTACTTTCTATATTATTCCTATAAATACTCCATTTCTATTCTATATTAAGGATATAGATAAATTAGGTATTAAGCTTAATAACCTTAAGAATATACTTATATAAGGAGATAATCGGGTGCCTGTTATACGTAAGTAGGGTTACCCTTAGTTGCTCTTTTAATAACTAAAAAAAAGTGTTACTTAGAGCTATTTAACTAAGTTAGAGTTACGCTAACTATACCATTATTTTAGTTACCTATTAGTTTACTAATTACTTAGGGTTCTCTAGCGAGTAGGCTATAAGGTCAAAATTAAGGCAATTAAGCATCTTATAAAGTACTACTATTACTACTAAATAAACTAAAAGTCCCCTAGCCGATTTAAGTTCACCCTTAAAGATAACTATAACTTTAACTTCTATATTATTGTTAATATTATATATCTTAGCAGTAAGCTAGTACTCTAAGTTATTAATTTCTTAACCTCCTTCTAAGCCGCACGTTTCTTAAAGGATATATTAGCTAAAAACGCATAGGATACCCTTTAATTATACTAGATTAATATCTACCTAGGACCCCCTAATTAAATTATCTATAATATAGGAAAGAACTTCTTATTTATAGAGTTTTAATAATAAATAAAGGCAATAGTAATTAAGGTTAAGGAAGTCCCTATTAAGGCATATAATAGTATTAAAAAAGTAAAGTAATATTACGCGCTATTACGCCGCGTATATAAAATTATCTCTTTAAAACTAGAGGACGCTAGTAAAGAACTTACCTTATAAATAGCTGTTAAAGCTATTAATAATTCCGCTAGCCTAGATAGACTTATACCTATATTACTAGTCTTTAGCGCCTACCCTTAAATAACTAATAATTCCCTACTATTTCCTTCTATTATATAATAAGCTAAGGCTATTTATAAGGTAATAAAGGAGGTATAATATCTCTACGCTATACGCTAGGTTAACAACGTACTAGGAATAAGAAATAGCCTAAATACCTTAACTATGCTTAATTTACCACTCTAGTCTAAGGTACGCGTATAGCGTAAAAAGGGAGGGTAGTTAGGCCTATATTAACTTATTATAATTAATAGTTAAACTTATACTATTTAGATACCTTATAAACCCACTTAATTCCATTTAACTATTATTAAGCCTTACTATAAAGATAATAGTTCTAAGCCTTTATAGGATACCCTAAAAGAGAACTATAATTAATATACTCTAAAGGGCGACTATAATTCTAATATAATTATAGTAGAGGTTCCGTAACTATAACGTGGTAAAGGTTACTTAAAGGGATTATAAAATTCCTAATATCTTATTGATTTTAAAGAGCAATTTGTTACCGCTATTAAGAATAGAATTAAGTTATTAATAGCCTTTATAACAGCTAAGGAGAAGGCTAACTTTAAGCTTGCAAAACAGCTCTAAAAGAAAGGTTATATTATAACCCTTAGAGCTCCTTTTTAAGCATCTAATAAGTAGGAGATTAATAGTCTTATTATAAGAGGAGTCTTTAAATTTAAGAAGTATAACCTTACTAAGTTTAATAGAGTTTATATCTTTAAGTTAGGAATAGTTAATAAGATTAAGGGCAAAGCTACTAATGCCCTATTTAAGAAATTAAGGCTTATTATCTAAGGTTATAATAATAATAGTAAGGAGATAATTCTTATATAATCTTCTATAATTTAATAAGTAAATTAGCAAGTTATTATTATATTAGCTCCCTTCTTAATAAAGAATAGAATAGCGGTTTATTTATAAAATATTACTTAGGCCTATACCTAATTAGAGACGCACCTTTAGCGCTTAATATTAGCATACCTTCTAAAGCAAATTCGCTACTAATATCCTAAAGATACGATTATAGTTATACTTAAGCCATTATACGAAATCGTAGAGGTAGGAACTTATTAGTAGGCTACCTATAGCAAGCACTATAAAGAGAAGCTTTTAATAACTATATCTATATTTAATCCCTGCTTTCTTATTATAACCACAGGAACTTTATTTAGAATTATTAGCATATAAACTAATAATATAATTATCTTAGGAGATAATTAATTTTTAGCTCTTAAAGAAAATAAGCTAATAAAGATAAATCTAATAAAAAAACTAAAAGGAAAGCTTAATTTAATAACACTACTACTCTTTAATAGATGCATCCTCTCCCTAAATAAGGATTCCATTACTTTACACTAGAAGGGTTAAGGCAAAAATATTAATATTATTAATATTAATTCTCTAAGGTAAGGATATATAGAGTAACGCGCCTATAGAGCTTATATTGCTTCTATTTATTAACTTAAGGCTTCCTTTTGTCGGAATATATGTGTTAGAATATATGGACAGAGGTACGCGGTCGCGCGTCTCTGATTAGTCACCCTTATGGTGACTTATCAGCCCCCTACTTAGGCACTGCGATCCTTACGATCCTTTGCTTTCTACATTAACAGAACAATTATTATACTATCTACGAACCGTAGCTACGTGATATCCCCTTGTGTAACCAACACTGATTAGTAGTTAACTTCACTGTTATACTACAGAACAGCTAGGTATTCCACTAAGAAGAGACAAGCCACTGTACCAGTGCTACTTGTGCTAGAGGAAGCTGTTTTTTAAGGTTAGAATTAGTCCTAAACCTTAAATAGAACTCTTCTACGAATCTAAGGATTTAAAGGCCAGAACTGGTCCTAAGCCTTTCTAAGATTATAGATTCTTGCGTCTATTACGCAGAATAATACGCTTTATAAGTCTTTGCAATTTAAGGCTAGAACTGGTCCTAAGCCCTATAACCGTAAATATATGTCACGAACGCGTACTAAATGATAAACGCGTACTAAACGACAAATATATACCACGAACGCGTACCAAATAATAATCCCTACACTAATAACACTTCCCTCCCTCCGAAAACATGGCTACGCCTACTTTAAATAACTAGAATGACTCCTTACCACTAGGGGTAGCTACGTACGCGAAACTCATTAATAAAGATTAGGACGAATTTACCCTTAATATAATAACTTGTACCGCAAAACAAGTTAACAGCTTTCTCCTACACTATATTATATTCTACCGAAATAGACACTAGGCCGATTTATAGCTGTAGGAGTATTTTAGGGAGGATTTTATAGGATGGACCGCTGATACCTAGGCACTTGGCAACGTTAATATTATTTAGGATTTCTAAGACTTCCTCCGTAGGAATGGGGTATATATTACTAAGAATAGTAACCTAATTGCTAGCAATATTTAGGCCGTTATTATTAGTATAGAAGAACTAGTATAGACGGAAGCTAAGATTATACGTTAATTACGGAAACTAAAAACTAACCGATATTCTTTAGAAGGCAACTTTAATTCGTATTAAAACCCCTAGAACGCTAATCTCCCACTTAGTCCTCCTGCCTAGCAATAATATCCGTAATAACGTCCGTAAGAACTTCCGGGAGAACCTCCGTAAGAGATTAAGTACTAACTACGCGCTATAAAGAAGCTTAACTCTTAAGGGAATCCCAATAACGGACAGCTATAAGTAACACCTTAAGTTCCTTAAGCTGCCGTATCTTAACCCGTGCCTCTAGTTCCTTAGGCTACTATATCTTAACCTATACCTTAAGCTCCGCAAGAAGCTCCGTAAGAAGCTCCGCAAAAAGCTCCGCTAATTCTACCAGCTATTCTAACTGCTGCACCATAAGTTGTCCCAATTGCTGCACCGCTAGCTACTCTAATTGCTGCCCCCGCTACCCTATAGCAGCCGTAGCAACTGCAGCAGCTATATATATATACACCACCTAAACCGCCTATAACTAGTATAGAGTAAAGACCTAGGTAAGGACCTAGATATATTAAGGAGGTGGCTATAATTATAAAGATCTATATAGACAATAAGTTGTTTATAGCTTGCCAGGGAGTTCCCACCTATAAAATTACCGTCTCAAATCTTGGAGAAGACTTGCCTTAGTTGTAGCCCTTAATTGCTATCCCTTGCACCGATATTTTGCGTCCTTAAAGCTGTGCTCCGTGCGCACCAATCAATAAGCTATATACGCAGGCGGTCAATCGTTCTGCCGCATCACTAAAGTTCTCGAAATCAGGCAGTTGCTCGGGGTCTAGCGGTAGCTTTTTACAACCCGATTCTTGGGAATAACGTTTTAAGTAGGCTGCACAAGGTTTGAATCACTAGACACGTAGTTGCGCACCATTTTGGTGGTGTAATTAATTGATAAACTTATCTATACACTGAGTGTTGATGTTCTTTGAGTGCGCGCACGGGCCACAGCTCTAAGGACGCTATCGGTGCAAGGGATACGGGAGAAGGAACACTCTAGTTAAAGAGTGTGTACTACCTGCTTTACGGATCGCCGCTACCATAATTAAGATCAAGCTCCGTCCTACCAGAGATTCTTAACCCCGTTTAACTTAAGCGCTAAGATATCTCCTCTAACCCCTACTGCGCCTAGACAACCGGCATAATAAACCAGATCTATAAACGATATCCTAACCCACTAGCAGCCTCCGCAAGAACCTCCACAGCAATCTCCGCAGTAACCTCCGTAGCAATCTCCGCAGCGATCTTCATAATAACCTCCGCAATAACCTAGATCTATAAATAGCATCTTTAATTAGCAGCAACAGTTATCTATTCCTCCACATACATTTAATAAGCTTTAGAAGATTTAGCGTAGAGGGGTATTTTAAGACTTTTATAGTTCCCAAGGTAGCTATAGAGGTGGCTACCAGCGTAATCTAGATAAGAAGTTTTTATAGAGGGTACCGTAAAGGATAAGTAAAGAAAAGGGTGATGTAGGGAGGAAGCGGTTAAAACGGCATAGTTACGTAGGCAATCTACAAAAGAAAGAACTGCTAGTATCTACGGCAGCTACGAACCTAATAACTATTGCAACTAATATACCTATAAACTAACCCTATAATAAGACCCCGTGCTAATCTGCCTACGGAACCAACCCTATACTGACACAGTACTGCCATATAACAATAACTATAAGTCCGTACTATATTGCTATATACCATTAATAAACTAATAGCGCCGCTACGCCTGCTATTACGATACTGATTGCGCTAATACGCCTGCGATCTACCAACTAAACGATTGTGCCGATATGCATGCGATCCCGATTACCGTTGTACTAATAAGAACAACCTGAACAGGACTAGGTAGAGCTTTGCTCCCTAGAACACGACCCCGTTGCTGGCATTATACTGCCGCCTAAACGACCCGTTGCTGGCACCGTACTGCTATTACAATAGACCCTTGCTGCCCTGCCTGCAGTTGGCTAACCCCTGCTGCTTTATCAGCAGCTAACCGACCCTTACTACCCTGCCTACAGCCAACCGACTTCTATTACTTCTACCTCCAGCTAAACCAACACCTTACTACCTTACTGCCTTGCTGCCTTTCTGCAGCACCATAAGTATAAAGAAAGAACTGCTAGTGTTGGAATGTATGTGTTAGAATATATAGACAGAGGTACGCGGTCGCGCGTCTCTGATTAGTTACCCTTATGGTGACTTATTAGCCCCCTACTTAGGCACTGCGATCCTTACGATCCTTTGCTTTCTATATTAATAGAACAATCATCATACTATCTACGAACTGTAGCTACGTGATATCCCCTTGTGTAACCAACACTTTAATTTATCTGTTACCGCTTAATACTAGGAACTAACTAAGAATAATATTCTTGCCCTAAATAAGTGTTTTTCCTAGTAAATAAACCATCTTAATTAGGGACTACTCTATATGCCCATTAATCTTCCTACCACTAAGCTCTTTATATTTATTAATAGATTATTTATAAATAATAAAGATTTTAGCTTCTAGCTAGGATATAAGATTATTATTATAAACAAATCTATTAAAGAAAATAACTTTATAATTTACGGCAATCTTATTTATTAGAGCTTAACTAAGAGTAAGTATATTACTTAAAGCGTTCTAGTGTTAGAGATATATAGAATAGTTAGCGGAGTTAATATAGTAATTGTAATTAGAACTACCCTAAAGATAATTATAGATTAACTCGAACTTCTTATTATCCCTATAATTATTATTATTATTTATTGCTTAACGTCTAATTCGGATCCCTATTGGGCCTACGCGGACTACTCCTTATATATATGTGGGGAGAAAACTCTATTTAAGAAAACCCCGTAATCTATCTCCCTGCCTTTTGGGACTCGCCTATAAGGCGCCTATAAGGCGCCTATAAGTCACCTATAGTGCTTTACTACCTTACTTTTTAACCTCCTTAGGAACTACTGCTGCCGTAATAAGCCTATAGACGCGCTAGTATTATAAACTTTACTCTACCACTATAGAGTCCTTAGGGGGCGCCCGTTACTTACCCCCCCCCGCCCTTTATTACTATTTCCTTTATAACCTAGAACTGGTTTAGTATATTTTAGCTAATAAGCCACTAGGTAACCACCTTAAGGCCTTTTTATATTAAAAGTAGTATATTATAGTTCTCTATACCGGCTACTAAGAGCATTACTTCTTAGTTAGTATATAAGGGGCATAACAGTATTACGTATTTTAGTGTCTGTCTTAGCTAGCTATATTTATATCTTAGGCTACCTACTAAGATACCCACCTAGTAGAGCCAGTCTTTTAGTCCTATTATTTTTGTTCTTAAAAGTGTTACTATTATATTTTCTACCTTTATTAGGCCTTCTTAGAGCCTTAGAGTGTTTACCCACTATAGCATTAACTATATTACGGCTTAGGTTCCTCTTGCCTTAGTTAGCCTCTATACCATTAACTCCTATATACCTCTCCAGCGTTAGTCTAGCCAGTATTATATTATAGTAGATAGTTTCCTAGCGTTCTTTTATGCTCTACTTTAGCTCCTTTCTCTCTCTTACTATTATCTTTATTGGCCTCTTACACGTCTCCCTTTCTCCTTTATATAGGTCTGGGTCCTAAAGCAGCATTATTTTTCTTTTACTTTCTTTACCTATTTCTCTAATATATCTTCCCTACTTTAGGGTTATTAGTTTGTTCTCCTATAGGGCGCCCTAGGGTCCCTTTATAGTTTATTTAGGCGTGTCTTAATATACTTTATAATATTAGAGTTGCGTTTATTTTACGCCCTTTATATTATAGCGGCTTCAATATATAGTTATAAAGGGGGAATATTAGCTTCCTTTTTAAGCAATGCTATCCCCTGCACCGATAGCGTCCTTAGAGCTGTGGCCCGTGCGCGCACTTAAAGAACATCAACACTTGCACGTTAGATAGTGTATAGATAAGTTTATCAATTAATTACACCACTAAAATGGTGCGCAACTACGTGTCTAGTGATTTAAACCTTGTGCAGCCTACTTAAAACGTTATTCCCAAGAATCGGGTTATGAAAAGCTACCGCTAGACCCCGAAGAACTGCCTTATTTTGAGAACTTTGGTGATATGGCAGAACGATTAACCGCCTGCGTATATAGCTTATTGATTGGTACGCACGGAGCACAGCTCTAAGGACGCAAAATATTGGTGCAAGGGATAGCCGTTTGCTTATATCCGCCTATTATACTCTAAAGGTAGGCTATTTAGACCTTTTGGAGTAGTTTAAGGAGTAATTTAGGGGGGCCTTTCTTAGATTCTCTAATAGCCCAAATACTGGACCTATATATTATAGTTGGCCGGATAACTGCTATATATAGTAGGCGTAACCTGTGACGGCGCTGGAGCGCGTCACCTAGTCAGGGGTTCGCTTAAGACTTGGCATGTGTATATAGACGTGGCCTTACCACCTTCTCTTGCTCCTTAGCTTAATATCTTCGTAATACAGCATTCGTTCGCTTAATCTTGCAAGCATTCGTTTAAGTCTCTGTCGAGACATTTGTTCGATAGTTCGAGCCGTCACATAACCTCTAAAAGCATGGACCCTATATAGAATTAACGATCCTAGATAATATAATATACTATACTTAGCCCCTATAGGCTGCTTATACTATATATACACTCTACCGGAACTTACTATTTACCTATACTCCTAATACCCTTAGGCCCTAAACTGGTTAACCCCTAAAGCCTTAGATATAAATTATGTGCTAGAAATCTATAAATTGGTTGCGTTTTCTTATAAAGTAGATTAGCTAGTATTTCTTTAGTAAGAATTAGACTTTATATCGTCTTGCCTATTCTATATAGGTATTATAAGCTTTCTTTAGTGTTCTGCAATTCTCTACGGCTATTAGCCCATATATAATTAGGTTTATGTTATTAATAAAGCCTATCCCCTAGGTCGCCCCTTCCTTAAAGGAGTTAAGCAGGTTGCTTATAAAGAAAAGGAAGAGTATAGGCAAGAGGGGTAATCCTTATAGTATTCCTGTTATAACTATAATAGGGGGGCTCTAGTATCTACTAAAGACTGGTAATATTTCTTTCTAACCTATAAACCCTTAAATAAATTGTATAATCTATTCTGGGAAGCCTTTTACCCTAAGGATATATAGGAGACACTTATAGGGTATGTTATTATAGGCGCCGCTAATATCTAGGCTAAGTATTAATACTATAAAGTCCCTTCGCATCGCCTATACGGATTTAATGGTGGTAGTAAATAGCGTAAGTGCTAATAGTATTAAGCGGTTCTTTCTTACCCCTATTTAGCTTTATGGTAGTAGGTCGTGTTCCTTAGCTATATCTACTATATAGTTCACTATTACCTTTTCTAAGATCTTGCTAAGGGTATTTTCTAAGGCAATAGGGCGGTAGCTTCCTGGGATTAAGTAATCTATTTTACCTTTTTTCTGTAGAATAACCGTTGTTATAGATCTTCTAAGTCGCGGGTAGTAGCCTACGGTAAAGTATACCCTGGCTATATCTGTAAGCTAGGGTGCTATAAATGGTCTATAGGTTTTTAAGGCCTTATTTAGAATCCTATCTAGTCCTAGTACTATATTATTTAAAAGGTAGCTAATAGTTTTAGCTATTTCCTCTATTATTATATCGCTGTTAACCCTTAGGTAAGTCACCGGTATTTTACCTATAATATTGCTAAGGTCTGCCAGAGCTGGTTGGGGGAAGAACCTTTCTATAAGGATTTTTGCCTTCTTATTATTGTTATTAGTAGCCTATAATTCCCCTACTCTTTATAGGGGTAGTAGGTATAAATCTTTTACTAGGCGCCCTACCTTTTTCTTTACCCATTTTGCTATAGCCTAAAGGCCCTTATTATAGGGGAGGCTCGGGTTAAAAGTGTGCTTATTTATAAACTATTTCTAGTTATTCCTTACTTCTTTCTTTAGGGTATTCTTTAACTGATTTCTTATGTCTTTATATTATCTCTTATCTTTAGGGTTATAGCTACTTATATATTTCCTTCTTGCTTATTATTAGCTGGTAATAAGAACCACGTATTGTGCGGACTATATATATCGCGTATAGGGGCCCGGTTTTAAGACCGGGCAGTACTCTTCTAGCCTATTTTTAATTGCTGCCTAGATCCTTTCTAGTCTTTAGTTAATTTCCTTAGGGGTAGCTAATAAGCCTTACTTATTTAGAATTAGGTAGATTTCTTCTAGGTCTTAGAGTTATTATTTAACTATATTAAGGAAACTGTCTATCTTAAGCTTCCTTATTACGTATCTTTTACTACTTAATTGCGCCTTAATATCTAAATCTAGCTATATCTAGATGGGGATATAGTTTAAGGTAAGTACCTATTCTTCTTTAGGGTTACACCTTTTAAGTCTCTAATATAGGCCTTCGTTTATAAATGTAAGGTCAATTATACTTCTAGAGGTTCCTTATTACTATATAGTTGCTTTTAGGGGGGTAGCTAACTTAAGGCCCCAGGTGTCTATAGCTCTTAGTAGGCACTCTACCTATTAATTAGCAGTAATATAGATACCCCCCTATTGCGGATAGTAGAGGTTTATATCTTCTAGTAGGATAAACTCTATACCTTTAGTTTCTAGTAAGCTTATTACTAATATAATATTCTCTGTTTATAGGACCCCTTTAACCCTAGGGTTATATATATTAATAATTTAAACCGGTCCCCTATATGTCTGGATTATTATAACTATAATATCTAGGTTAACTGCCTGCTATAACTATAAGGATAGGCTAATAGCCTTACTAATTATAAAGCATACGCGTATAGCTGCTTTTAGTTTGTATAGGAGCTGGAATCCTTAGGGGCAGTATATTAATTATATATAGGTATTGTAGTACGGCTCTTATATAGTAAGGATATAGTATTTCTCTAGGTCTAAACTGTCTAGCAAAGGCCTTATAAGATGGTAGTTTGTGTTGCTGTAGTTATACTATATAATAAATAGGTAGCGGACCCCTAGTAAGGGTCCTTTGCCTCTTCTTTATTCCTTACTTCTTCTATTTCTACTTTCTCTAGAATATTTAGAACTTCTATCTCTTATATTTATACCCTGGTTACTACTTATTTTATATAGAGCTTTTTATTCCCGTGTTTTATATTCTTACTAGCGCTTTTATATCTAAATCTATTATTATTTCTAGTTCCTCCCCTATTCTTACTAGCTGGCTATATACCCTTAGTAGGTTAGCTATAAATAATATATTTACCGCGTTAAATCTAATTCTTAATTATTCTGGTTTTAAGCTTGCTATAGCTGTCTATAGGGGTTTTCCTATAGGGCGTCCTCTCCCTTATATCCCCTGTAACCCTTATATCCCCTATAACCCTTATATCCCCTATAACCCTTATATCCCCTATAATCCTTATATCCCCTATAACCCTTATATCCCCTATAACCCTTATATCCCCTGTAACCCTTATATCCCCTGTAACCCTTATATCCCCTATAACCCTTATATCCCTATATAGTCTAGTAATATTACGCGGCGCCGCTTCTGGCCCATTAAGGCTTGGGATAGCTAGCCTAGCCCCCTAATACTAAAGGTAGGAAATGCTAGAAAGGCACCTACGTCCCCCTAGCTTATTGCCTATTATTTCTATTTATATAACCTAGCGTGCAGTTATTCCCGTAGCTGTTAAGCCCTTTCCTTCCGCCTCCTATATTTAATGTAGTCTTCTCTCTCCTACGCCTTATATATGCTTTGGTAGCAGTTTACGCATTTTATTTAGTCTTAATTTAAGTAGTGTTTTATATTATAGGGGCCTATATAGTGGCCGCAGCATACCTATACTGCGTATATAGATTAGGTGTGTCCCTATTATATATAGCAGTAGCATTATTTTAGGCGTAGTCTATAGTTATAGAGCCTTACGTTATATATAAGGCTATTTATAATTATTCCTTTTTAGATAAGGAGTTTTTGCATTCCTAGTATATATATACTAATGATAAGGGAGCTATATGTTTAACTAGCGTCTCCCTAGCGAGTCTTTGGCGACCCTTATATCTTCTTATTATTTTTATTATTTACTTAGTTTGTATTTTCTTATTAAAGCTATTAGATTTAGGTAATCTTAAGGCCTAATATAAGGCGTTCTGTATATTTTGCTATCTCTTATATAGTTACTATGTTGTCCGCCTAGTATCTCTTTTTTACCCTAAGGCTTATAGGAACCACTAGGACTTTAACTAGATAGTTTTTATAGAGCACTTTTATACTAATACGTTCTTCTAGCCTATCCCCTACCCTTACGGCTTATTCCTTTACCTATTAGTCCTTTAGGGTAACTCTAATATCTCCACTCCTAAGGTATTGGACTATAACTGCGTTATAAACCTCTTTATAAATCTTTATAAGGACTTCTGTTTCTAATTATCCCCTAAGCCCCTCTACTTTTTCTATATTTAGTTATATTATAATTATATACCCAGTTATTATCTTAAGGGGGGTGGGTTCCCTATACTATAAAAGCGCGGCTACGGCAGCCTAGGTGCGGTTCGCCAGTAAAGGGGGGTTTTATTTATTTTTAATTTTGCTTAGCCGTTAGAGGATTTAATTAAGGGTTTATTAAAGGGGCACCTAAGGTTTACTAGACTGGCGGAGCTATTCTACTAGCTGTATTAGTTTATTATAGCTAATAGTTACTCCCCTGTAATTCTAGATACTAAATACGTCTAGTAGGCTTTATATTTTATTAGATACCTTCTTAATAAAGGTATTTCCGCTTTATAGTGTGGTATTCGCCCATCTTTGTTATAGAGGGCCGTTATTAGGCGTGGATCTAGCGGTTACGCGCGAGTGCGAGCCACCGTCGGTCGATGTGTGCCTCCCCTGCGATGCATATATCTTAGGGGGATTCTCTAGGTGTTTTTTAGGGTTCTTTTTAGTTAGTTTTAGTCTTTTTGGGCCGGGTACAGCAAGAGCTTCTTCTATCCCTATAATTATATACACTAACTTATATTCCCTTTATAAGTATTTAATTAAGCTTAGTACTATAAAGGAGAAGCGCTTTATAATTAATATTATAGCACTTTAGTAATCTTATAAGCGTTAAAAACTCTTTAAGATTTAATAGATAAATAGCTAAGATAACCTAGTAAATATAATAATGAAGGCGAACCTAAACAAAGCACTAGAGACGTTTGTTAATATAAATACTCTATATATACGAGTTAAAGGTTAGGTTAAAAGGGAGTAGAAGTATAATATTCTATAGACCCTAACTTAAACTAGCTAATTAGGATTTTCTATCCCTAGGATAAAAAATTACTATTAGCTTACTTACTACTAGCGCCTTAGCGGCCCTCCTATAACTCCTAAGTAAGAAAGCACCATATACTAAAAGGCAAACTTTAGAATAGTGAGACTTATATTATAATAGCAATAGTAAATAAGGAGGATTAATATTTATTATACTAGTCGAGCGGTATATATATATAGATAGCAACTACAAAAGAAGAGTTACTAGTGTTAAGAATATAGGCAAGCTGCCGTCACGTGTCGCCGCGGCACTAGCGTGGCGAGGAGCCTTAAGCTCCTTACCCTTCCTTAAGTAAGAAAAATATAAAATAATTATTATTATACTACCTACAACTTATAGATACGTAATATTACCTTATATTACCAATAAAATCGCTATAAATTGCTATAAATTACCGTGAATTGCTAAAATTATAACTTACGCCGGTTTTATAAACCTAAATTTTACTTATAATAATATACCTAAAAAAATTCTTAATATTAGGAGGAAAGGGTAATATAATAGTACTAAAGCGTGTTACCTACTAAGTTTTGCTATATTCTGCTACCTATTATATTATTATATACTATTTAGTATTATTATATACTATCTAGTACTATTTCTTACTATTAGCTTATCTACTACTAACGCCTTAACGGCTTACACTACCTCTTTATTAATACTAGCCCTTATAACCCCCTTTCCTTCTCTTTAGCTTAGTATCTTTATTAAATAATAATCTATAAGCTTTAGTTTAGAGGTATTTATATAAGTTATTATACTTATTAGCTTTTACTAAATTCTACT
>Ga0307515_10011134_pt1 | contig 17102 bp, 13 predicted proteins | sample 17_EM_MG_FD_194513 | JGI IMG/M metagenome (GOLD analysis project Ga0307515, IMG submission 194513) | Populus trichocarpa ectomycorrhiza microbial communities from riparian zone in the Pacific Northwest, United States - 17_EM | ecosystem: Host-associated > Plants > Roots > Unclassified | place...
ATATTTTTGATATTAACATATTAAAATATCTAAAAACACCAAAAAAAATTAAATTAAAACAAAAAAAAATAAAAAAAATTTAAATTTATTTAAAAATATTTTTAAAACACCGTAACAAACAAGACCAAAACTTTTTAGTGATTTAATTACTACTCCGTCTGAAAGTTTTCTGAAGAATTTTATTTTCAATCAAATCATTTATACAAAGCCTTTGATCTTCTTCTTCTTCTTCTTCTTCTTGTCTTTCTTTTGCTTTCATAGCTTTTTTCGAACAAGTCAATTAAAAATCTTTAATGTTATGAAATCCCAATCATCCAAGCCATCCGACACCAACTGCAATCTTCAATTGGACATGTTTGTGATGGAGTATATTTTTTAAAAGTTTTTTTTTAATTAAAAAATATTTTTTTATTTTTAACATTAAAATATTAAACTATTAAAAAAATACAAAAATAATATTAATTTAATATTTCTTTAAAAAAAAAAAAACTTTAAAAAACAATATCTTACTCCGATTGAGATTCGGAATTGCCAAGTACAATAATGAAATTGCAAAGATATAACAATTAACTTAAATTATTCATCATATTATTGCAATCAAACATAACAGGACTTAAAATCGAAATAAGTCTAAGAAATATAATTTATTTATTACGACTGCAAAATCAGTCGTAGACAAATGAAAGGGAACACACTAATCCCATAGGCATAACTTCAGACAACATGAACACAGCACAACACACTGGGAATTGATTCGCCTTGTTTCTTTAAGCAAGGAAAGCAAGCACGTGAAGAACACAAGGTTACTGAGATGCTGCAAAATGTTTGAGGTAGGCATCAGCCAACATGTTGCCCAGCTTGACCTGAGATTCGGTTGTTAGGTGAAGATGATCCTCCTTGAGATCCAACCCCTTGGCATCCACACATACCACATTTGGCAGATTGATGTTTAGCTGTGCTTCTCTAACTTTTTCCATGTAGTTATCATCCAATCCTGATGCGATTGCTACCTACATTACAAAACGTATTTTGCAACTTAATCACGACAATAAATGACTACTTAATAAGACCCTTTCAAAGAATGATGCCAGAAATTAAGAAAATCATAAGTGCTGTAGACCGAACCTGGATGATAGGAAGGGAAGGCAAGCCGAGATCCTCTCTAACATTCTCAATCAGCTTCTCCATGTTCCCCTGGTACGCATCAGCTTCAATCTGGGTGGATGTGTCACTCTCTCCTTGGAACCACAATAAACCCTTAATCTCTCCACCATCTTTCACACTCTCCTTCGCTCTCTTCACCATATTCTCATACAATTCCTCTCCTCGTGCCCACTCTTTAATCGCCGTGCCACCCACCGCACACGGCACCAAACCCACAACCCCGGTGATCCGCTCCCTCACAGCGTTGGCGAACGACATGCCTGGCCCCACCCCACAAGCTTTTTTTGTATCAATATCAGCGTGGATTTGTTCACTTGCCGGTTCCCATTTGAGTTTGGCTGATAAACGGAGGATGTTGGGGTGAGGTTGGCACTCTAGAGGTACCGCCCTGTCCCAAAGCTTCTGGTTGTTGTGGGAGTCTTTGATGACACCGCCGCGACCGGACATATTGCTCTGTCCAGCTAATACGAAAATCGTTTTGGTCGATTGGGCCACTTCTTCCATTTCCAGATGACCAGTGCCTTCGTTTTTCTTTATCTGCTTCAAGAATCGGAGTTGGATCTTCTGGGAAAGGAGGATAACGATACTGAAATAGAGCAGTACGTCATTACATGGAAGGGTGCGGTGATACCGCAGTTACTGTTGTCGTTGAATGTTGTCGATGTCTGGGGTTGCTCGCAGAATCTCAGTGGAAATAAATGCGACGCGCAGGGGGAAAGAGTGGATCTTAATGGGCTAAACAAACTGCTTAGGGTCCAGCTGCAAGTCTCGAGTTATGTCAAAATAGTTTGGGCTTGTTTCTGTGTTTGACTATTAAGCCCAACTGACCCCTCTTGACTAGGAAGTAATAACGAGACTGTCCATCCCCGGGAGGACCATGGCCAAGGGTGTATTTCTCTACTTAATTTCATCGTTACTCGCAATGTTCTGTTAAGAATAGGCATTGTTAATAATGGTGTTTGCGCGGCATATTTATTTTGTAGAAGTCCTTTTTTGTGCTTCCTTTCTTTCTTTCTTTTCCTGAGGTGATCCGGCTCTGTGTTCAATGATAATTATATTTTTTTTCTGTTAAATAACCAATTCAATTCAGTAATTTAAACTGTTAGGTAAAATTTTAATATATGATTTATATTATTTTCTAACATGCTTCCTCAAATAAAAATCATTCAGCTTGAAACTTGCACAGGCCCACATTACCTTGTGCATGATTTTTATCAAATAAATGGGGGTGGTGAGATTCGAACTCGTGACTATTTGGTCATTAAGGCTCTGGTATCATATCAAAGAATCAATTCAACCCAGTAACTTAAACTATTAGATAAGATCTTCATATATGATTTATATTATTCTCTAACATCTTCTACTTTAAAGTGTGAGGATCGAGGGGGGGAGAAATGTACATACACTCATTGAGAAGAAAAGTATAGGTAACCAACGTATTGCTCGGGTGTTAGACTTTTAAATATGCAATTCATCCTAACTAGATATAGCGTGGTATGCGTATTTTATAGCTAGTTTGTTACATGAGTTTTTTTTTAAATAAATTTTATTTTATTTTTTTATGTTATTGATTAATTTTTGATATATTAATATTAAAAATTATTTTTTTAAAAAAATCACAATCACAACATCACTGTAGCACTTAAAAAAAGGACGAGAGTACTTTGAATGGAAGGGGATTGCCTCTCTTTAATTTAGAAATGAGTTAAATCAAAGCTCTCGAATCTTTTGCTTTTCTACGCTTCAAATGTATTATAATTCTAAATACAAGCTTTAGTCATTCATCAATATATGTTGTTGTGTACATGTAACTCTTGAGCAAATATATATTTGTGATATAGTAAATTTATAATCAAAACTATTTACATAATTTAAATCAATAATCTTTTTTTATCAAGTATTTTTCATATTCTCTTTACATTAAACATTTAACTTGTTAACAAGAACACATTGCTTCTATTAGTGACATTGTTTATGTCATGATTAACATAATGATCACATCAAAATAAACATTATAAACTGATTGTTGATTCAATTCTACAAAAGAACTATGATTATATAAAAATAAACCCAATTTGAATATCATATCTATCTCAATTAATAGATTGTCTCGTCTGCTTATGCATTTTAAATGAATTTTCAAAACTATCCATGGCTCCTCGATTACTTTCTTTGTGTCTCCTTTAGCTTCTCTCTATAGTCAACTGACATGTTAATTCTACAATTTATCTCTAATATTTTCTATTATTATTTTTAAAATGTTTTTTCAAGAAGATAAAACTCCTAACTCCCCTTCACACAAGTACATCTTGTTCTATAACTTTTTTCAATCACAGTTATTTAATAACTAACCACTCGAAATTATTGGATTTCAATACTAACTAACTCGGATAAAAACAAACAAAATACACAACAAACACAAGTAATATAAAATCATGTTGAATAGAATCACTACATCAAAAATTTAATTTAAATTTTGAATATTGTATATTTTTTTCTTAGAATAGTATGCGGAAACAATCATATTCATGTTATTCTTGTATATAAACTAAATAAAAAAAAATTCAAATGTTGAATAATTTCAAATCAAAATAAAATAAAATAAAATTATCAATCATTCCCTAAACTAAACAAGAAAACATATCATTTTGTTTTCTTAAAATCCTTCTGCATCATATACTATGTACTACACTAACATTTAAATCCCTTAACATGCAATACCGGATAAATTGATGACGCATAACATTGAAATCATAGGATGTGTTCAAAACATTTTAGAAAAAAAAAGAAAAAATAAATTAAATATTAAAAATCGCCAACTTCTTATTTATCTACTACTAGAAATTATTTTTAATTTTTTTTTATCTACATTGATTTTTTTATAATTTATTTTTAAGAAAATCATTTTTTTTGGCCAGCAATCCCACACTGTTTGTTACAATCATGTACGGCACATAGTCACAAGATAAGCTTCTAAACACAACGCTTATTAAACGACATGCTGTTTATACTTTATATCCAAAAAATCGATTTTTATATACAAGTCTCAAGCAAAGTAGAACTTTCTCGAACTCGTCTATCTCCCTCACTTTCTTAAAAAAAAAAAATAACAATAAAATGCAAACGCTACTCCTGCCGGCGGTTCGCTCTGGCACGGCGTATTCCGCGGCGGTGGGACCAACGCCTCCTCTCGTACACCGCCTAAGTCACCGAGCACTCCCCTCTCCTCCGAATACTCTCTCAACCTCTCATAAATCCACACAACCTCTACCATTATTCTCTTACAGTAGCTCATTATCTAGTTACGATCCTCTCAAGAACAAAACATCAAAACTTTTATCTACCCAAACAAACGCTTCCAATGCAACTGCTCCTGCTTTCAATTCCCAAAACGACGAGGCAGAAAGGGCAAAACTCGCTCAGGTAAAAACCCTCTCTAAATTCTTAGCTTGAAATTTTCTAATTGAAGTTGTTCTTGACTTTGAAGCTCTAATTTACTATCTGGATTTGTTATGTGATTACATCTGCATTATTTGGCAACCCATTTGCGTAGTAAAAGAAAAAAGAGCTATCTCTTACATGGGTATTTTTTTCAAAAGTTATTTTTGTTTTAAGCTCTGATTTCTCTTTGCTTAATTAGGGAAGATTTAAATGGGTTGTTTTGGAAACCCATCTGCGTGTAGAAGAAAAGAGAGCTGATTTTTATATGGGATTTTAATTTTTAAATGTCGGTTTTGTCTTGACCTTTGTATGGTAATTTTTCTGTTTGGCTACTAAGAAAACAAGGGAAATGAAGAGAAATTGATGCAAAACGCAAGTTTCTGATCTTGAGACTCGAGTTCAGAAAAGAGAGGCTGCTTTAAAATGGGTTTCTAAATGTCATTCTAGTTTGCTAATTTTTATGTTTGGTTATTAAGTAAATTTGGGAATTTTTGTCTTGTGAAATGTGAGAATATAGTGAGATTGTTATTATTGTGCATGTGTAGGTGGCAAAGAGATTAGAGAATACATCAAGGTATTTTAAGCGGCTGGGTAATCTAGGATTCTGGGGGCAGCTAATATGTGCTACAGTGGCAGCTGTGATTCTTTCGTTTTCTGTTGTTGTCACTGGGAAGATCCCATCGCCTCCTACTTTTTATGCCACTCTTGGTGGGATTGCAGCTGCATTCATTTCTGTGTTCTGGTCATTTGGGTACATTCGGCTTTCTGAGAAGCTGCGAAAAACTGCTAATGATCCTTCCAAGGTAGGTGTATATAATGTTTTATAATTTTTATAAGCTGGTGCGGACAGTGTTTTTTACTGTGTTATTTCTAGTCATGAACAATGTTATTCTGATCATCCTTAAAAAATGGTTGTTTCCAAGGATTTTGAGCTCAGTCATTGGAAAGGACAGATTACTCATTCAGCCCTTGTCTTTTGGATGCTGAATGAGGTCTTATGTCAAAGTCTTTTATGGATTGAGTTAGAGAGCAACTTGGATGCTGTTTACTTTATGGAAAATTAGGTGTTAAGAGCAGGCGATTATAAATTTATAATCCCACTAAAGAAAGAGAAGTGGAAATTAAAGTTCTCAAATAAGCGACAATGGTAATTACCTGTCACACTATGTTAGAGCAAAGAAAGGGAACCAGCTGTGAGACACTAAGTCTTGATACATAGAGTTCTTGCTAAAATTTATCCTAGGATTGGCCGATCAGTTGATTGATTGACATGGATAATCATGGTCAATATAAGAATTTTATCATGCTCGTTAAACTTGGCCAAAACTACTTTGTTTTATGCTAGTTGCAGTTAGTACAATTTATGCACAATGGAATTGAATGGTTTACATGGTGATCTTATTGTTTATGTATGCCAAAGAATTAATTGGTAATATGGCCTATTCAAGGAAAGGAGCTTTAGGGAAATGGTGAGATTGTCTTCTAATTTCATTTGCAGCAATCTAATGGGAAGTCCGCTCTTGAAGTAAGAACTTAAATGGTTTCACAGTGCCGAGGCATGGGATTTTGTGTAAATGGGCATTCAAATTCAACAAATGTTTTCCCCAATATCTTGTCTCTAAAAGGGAAAGGATGACAGCGGAGCAATTAGAGAATTCAGATCCTTTACATGCTTTACATCTTGAATTGATGTCTGCATATTGTTTCCTTCTTGAATGCATATGACCAGGGAGGTTTATTTTGTAAGGAGAGCATATTGTGTGGCATTTTGATGCAGTCTGACTTGGCATTTTCATTTTTCTGTACTTCCCATCTATCCACGTGATTTTTGTCTTTATTGATGTGACTCATTGGATAATACAAGTAAGATGGACTCTCCATACCGTGAGATGGGATTCTTGAATGCAGGAAGATCATGACACTAGTAAATTGATAATGTTTAGTATTGTTTACTTCTTCATTCGCACAACTGTTCATGCCCATTAAAAGAAACAAAAACAAGAGTAGGGAAGCCATGCTAAACGTGGATCCTGGCTAGGAGAACCTCAAAAGGGTGATGTGGTCAGGATATGGTGCCAGAATTCGACACGTTCTGTTTCTCGAAGGCCCATGTTCACCCGCTACACTACCAGATATATTTTGTATGCCTTATTCTATAATATTTGTTCTATGCTTAGTGTTTCCTTAATTGTTTGTGGTTTTAGGCACCTCCTCGTGCTGATGTTGTGAAAAGCTTGAAAAATGGTATAGTACTGAACCTGTTGGGAATGGGAGCAGCCATTCTTGGCATGCAAGCCACAGTGGGATTGTTGGTTGCAAAGGCTCTAACTTCCTCTGCAAATCCTTATTACCAGCAAATGACTCCTGGTTACAGTCCAGTTCTTGCGCTGGATGTGTTTTTGGTGCAGGTACTCGTTCAGATCCAATTCCAACTTTCAGATATTAAAGTTCTACTAACTACAAGCTCATGAGTGGAGTTGCATATGGAAATCTCGGTTTATCCTGTTATAGAGGCCACCATGGCTTTATCTGTTTTTAACGCACATGCCATTAAAAAAATGAATTGATAACAATTTAAATGATAGTTCTAATAGGTGCCTGTACACACTAGCAAGTAAAAATTTCTTTTTTCCTGTCAAACTATTTGCGTTATTCTATTAACCCAACATCCTGCTAATTTCTCAGCTAAATTAAGGACAAGCAACAAGCAGTTTGGTCCAAGTTATTTGATTTTTGTCTATGCTCACCATTCTGTGTCTCATATGCAGGCGTCAGCAAACACCATCCTTTCGCACTTCCTGGGGCTCGTATTCTCCTTGGAACTCTTGCGCTCAGTGACACTACCACCGTCAGAAAGTCTTCCAGTCTTTAAGGTGGCATAAGTTGTACCGTTTCTTGTCCAGTCAACAGGCGTGTTTTTGTAGCCACAGTTGGAGATTGTGATGTTAAAAATTCCTGCATAATATTTACTCCAAAATGTGTGCATTTCTAAAGGTGATATTTTGTACCCTACCGTCAATGAAATTTAATTGATTCCAAAGCCTTGAGCACTTGATCTCAGGGTATGGATCAATGCTTTCTACTATTTGAGTATAATAATATCCACCAGAATCAGAGTTACAAAGGAGGCTAACACCTGTTTATAAGGTACAGTTGCTAAATAACAGTGAGAATTTTACTCTCTAATGTTTTGGCACTGCTATTTCTTGAAATTTGGACTTGCCTGGGCTGCCATACTTCTGTTTAACCACAGGCAACCACAATAGAAATATGAAGACGAATGAAAGAAGGATGATCTGCACGACGATACTTGCACTAGTAAAGTATTTCGAAGATGAAACTTCAAAATGCAGATTGAATGAAACGAAAACTGTTGTCCAAGCAACAAGAAAGTTGTGTACGAAGCCAGAAAGATCAAAACACAAAGCAACGCAGTAAAATGACAAACCAAATCTTTAATTACAGTCTCTCATGTAAGAAATCAGCTCTTCAACTAATTGCAAAAGGTTCAAGATAAAAAAAGAGCGATTTGAACAGCAATAACATAAAATTCATTTACGCGACAAAAACAAATACAATGTTACGACAATACATCCAGTGGCAATCAATAACACATACCAAGAAGCTTTTTAACTCTTCAAAGAAAAGTTTAAAGATAAACTTTCATTAATCAAAGCTAGTTTCCTCCGCCATCGGTGAACATCATCCAGTGGGAATGAAATAGTATAAAATAAAAACAGCAGCAAGGACTGACAAAATTGCAGATCCAGAGGGATACAATGACCTCCTTGCAGAGAAAAAATAATGAAAAATCTAATGTTCTTCATAGAAGGTATTAAGGTCAGTTCTGCTCCTAAAGAGCTACCATGAGTAGCTAATTTTTGTAACTAATATTGACAGCATGCCAACCAAAAAGGCAAAAAAAAAACCCTCAACAGCTTCATATGCTGAAATCCATCTCTAAGCCACGAGTCACTTTCTGCCGAGCAACTTGAAATCCTGTATCCAAAGAGAGTTTTATCATAATTGTTCAAAGAACAAAAACCAGAGAGATAGAGAACCAAAGAGAGTTTTATCATAATTGTTCAAAGAACAAAAACCAGAGAGATAGAGAACAGAATAGACATCAGCGACCGGATCCAGTATGAATTGAGTTGCCAAAATGGTTTTAATTCTGACATTGAAAGGAATATACGGATATCCATTGATCAAATAAAAGTTACAAATGAATGACCAAGATGAAGGTTAGCATGTGCTGAAGAAAGGGTAACTTAAGACATTGATCATACTATGACAATTTAAGACATCTGCCTATCGAGGCTGTCCCTGTAGACATATTTACAGGGAGATCATAGATGATGATGCTGGCCAAAAATTAGAATGAGTGACCAAATGGGATGATGGAAAAATTGGAAAACATAAGTAATGAAGTAATAATAAATCGGAAAAGGAATATATGCACTACAAGAATCTTAAAAGCTTGTGAATCAACATAAGATGAAAATACAAGCCAGGGACCTTCCAACAGTGGGCGCAAGTTTGGAGAACAATATCTGTAATCATACAAATGTTCAACGGGCTCATAAATAATATGCTTGAATGCAAGAATCTTAGAGACCCCTGTATTGGAAAATTTCACCGCAGTCATGCCAATATACCTCTTCATTGCACAATTCATGAAAAATCAATTTCTTATGAAAAATGACATGCCAAGGAAGTCCCAAAGAACACGACAAAAAGAAAAGAAAGAATACCAAGGCAGTCCATTAATTTCTTAACATGTTAAATTACAGGCTAATTTCACCATGGTGACAATTTCAAGCAAGTGTGCCAAGTACATAATTTCAAATCCACACAAAAATGAAATGCAACTCATACAGGAGAATGAGTATGCTTCTCTCCAATGAGAGTATCCAATGTGTCAAAAATGTAAGGTTAATTTTATAAGAAAGCTAATAGATCCTCATCGTATAAACCACATACTCCCAAGGCCCTTGTCATGAAGGGACCTAATTGCAGCTCATTTATGATGAAGACTGCTAACCTATTAGAGGTAAATTATCAAGTTTTTGTAACAAATACTCCACATGAGCCTTTGTTTACAATATCAGCGAAAACATTATGGTCATTTATCTTTCTACACGAGCCTTCGTCGTGTTGCCTAATCAGTCATTTATCTTTCTACAATATCAGCGAAAACATTATGGTCACAACAATAATGACATTGACACTGCACCAATGACATTATTAAAATGTCAAACAACATATTAACTGCCACGGCATGCTTTAGCTCCATATAAAAAACACGCCCATAATTTCAGTAACATGTAAACTAGTTAGATATAGATTCATAATGCTTGCCAATAAAACAACTCCAACTTTAGTTCAAAATTGATTAACTTTCTTTATATAACGAGAGAGACAGAGGTAGACACTTACCTACTGAGTCTTCTTTTCTTTGTTTGAAGGCAGTGGAATCTTCTTCAAGATGGCATCATCAATTTTCATATACTGTGCTTGAATTATTTTATTGGCTAAACATAGCTTTTCATCAATGGGGTGCTGATACTTGTCATACGCCAAAGGAACTGAGAGAATGAGAAGAACCCCTGCAAATGTAGTCGAATATAATAAATTAATGATTGCCCTCATATTATGGACTAATTAAGAAAAAAGAGAGAGCAGTAAAGAACTCACCAAGGTAGACAAGAGTGAGGAAGTTGCAGAGACTACCAATATAAGATGCTACCCACAAACCAGAAACAAGCTGCAGAACCACATGTGCATCACACATAAATTCCAACCTCTTGCAAGAAAAGATTTTTTTAAAAACAAAATAGCTATATCTTGCACGGAAAGATACATAAAGCTCCTCACCTGAAGGAAAACTTTCAAATTCTTATCAATCACGATTTGGCGTGCAATCGACAATGCATAATTGGAGTACACATGAATCACACCAGCTGCCTTGGCAACAATCTCCTCAGGAATTTCGAAATTTGGAAGTGGAGGTAATGGCCTAAATCACAACTGCTAATCAATATTATCGTTTTCATAAAATCCAAAACCACATATGCACATCATTTTCGATTTTTTCACCCAAAACAGAAAATCCTGGTAAATACCATTAAAAAAAAAAAATATATCTATGAAATATCTATCTTTGATGTATATGATCCATCGAAAAATTTAAGACAAATCAAAAACAACATTCATAACTAAAATTACGAAATCCGTTACAATTTCACATAAAAAATCAAATAACAATAAAACAAATAACAAATTAGACAAATAAAATTGAGAGAAGTAAAAAAAATAAGTTAGAAAAGGCATAAATTAATTACCGATTGAGAAGGGAAGCAGATTTAGCCCAAGAGAAGAGAATAAAAACAAGAAGGAGCAAGACGTTAGCCACAAACGATAACAAATTGTAACCAGATTTCTCAAATAAGATCCACAGAGTTGTCGCTGACACTAGAACACCAATACTTGCATACCATCTCTTCCATAACAGCACATCAGCCACTACACCAAAAATTAAATTACGAGTTCATATAGCAAATCTATTTGGAATCAAAATGATCGACGAAGGTATGGTTTTAATGCATGTATAATGTATAAAATATACGGATACCTGTGCCGCCACCGAGAGCTTGATGGACGGAGATGCGAAGAGCAGTTACGGGGTCGCCCATTGTGATTGAAGTTGAGGAGTCGACGTGGCTAATTTGATGAGATAACTAAAGAGAGTGGAGAGAGAGACGGAGAGAGGATACAAAAGAAATAACTGACGTGGCCAGCGCAAATTCTTCTACTTCTTAACTAACGTCCAATGAGCACGAAAGTAGAATGGGCCTGGGTCAGCTTGGAATCAGCCCATGGATTGGTCCTCCTTTTCTTTTTCAGTTTTAACTTAAAAGATGTTAGACATCATTATGTCAATAAAGTAATTTAATTATTTTAAAATTATGACAATGACTAGCGAGCCTCTTGACGAAAGTTTAATGTTATCCCTGAGGTGGTATTAGGTGAGAGGTCGATTGGATTTGGATGTGCAGATCAACCACCACAATAAGAGCACCTACCCGTAGCAGTTAAATACTTCGGTTTTGAGTATCGGATTCCATGGCTGACGACAGAGTACAAATTAATTGCACTCTGATTTTAGCCAGGCGCATTAGGGCCAGTGCCCAAAGGTGCTTGCTGATTTATGTCATCAACACTGTGTTGCAGAGGTTTCATAGCACATTCAAAATTATCGTAAACAAGTAATACAACACCATGCTACTCATTGTAACATACAGTGCTTTACAAACCTGGTTGGCAATGAAGAAACTCGTTTCGTATGTTTTACACGGCATTTTGATGAAAGAACACAATCCACATGACAAGGCCATTTGGGTGGTCCTTCAGCAAGTAATATAGCAAATGAATTCAATCAAAATTAACTCTTTCCTAATCTAATTGCATCTCTCTTTGGAGAGGCACTTCACGAGTGACATGCAAGGGAATCTGACTCGAATAAATTACGAAGTCAGAGCACAACTTCCAAGCTAGTTGAGGTCATTTCCCTAGCTGTCTAAAGATTCTGGCAGGAACCAAGCTTGAATCTAACTTCGGACTAAAAAAATTGGGTAAAAAGCTTGTTATTTTTCTGTTTAATTGCCATCATCAGAGTTCGCTTCATCATCTGAAGATTCTTCTTTCCGGTGCTCCTCAACCACCATTTGGTTCCGTCTTCTTCTCCTTTTTCCTTCGCCTTTTCAAACGCTTTTCACTGTGCGTTCCTCTGCAGCTTTCATTCTTTCCTCCCTTCTCATAGTAAATTCAGCCATTTCCTTTCTTCTCTGGTAGTCTGCATCCATCCTTGCAAGCCTGTCCTGCTCTTTCCGTCTCATTTGCCGATACTGTTGAGACCAAAAAAAATTAATAAGAACAAAATATTGAGTCGCAAATATGCAAATGTATATCCTCACACACACACACACACACATGTTTTGCTGCTTCACAAAATGACATATTTAAATGTTAAACATAGAGCACATGGAAGATACAAAACAACATGGAATTATTTGATAAGTTTAACCAACATGATTCTTCTTTCAATGATACCAAATACAACTTCCATACCATGCATGCAACAACTGATCCTCTATCAAACTCAGTACCCTTCTGAGAAGAAACAATCACATCTAGTAACAGTAACTTTTAACAACTGAATTCTCATATCAATGACTTCAAATAAAAGCCCCTGAACCACAGAAATTTCCTCTGTGAAAAAAAAGAACCTGATATTTGTAATTATTCCCCGGGTTCTTTTGTGTTTATCCTCGTCTTCACTTCACTAAAAGAAAAGAACAGGAAAAAAGAAGAAGAAAAAACTTTTCTTTTTTATGGTTTTTCGCTATCAAACCTAGTCAGGATGCAAAACCCTTGTTTGCATCCCTTGGAAGGCAATGATATAATTAAAACCCCACAAAGAGCAAAGTAAAGACCCAAACATGGACAGTTACCAGCAGCAGCAGCAACACGGATACATGAGACCACCACCACCACAACAGCAGCAGCAGCAAGCGCCACAGTTGGCGGTGGATCCTCTGAAGAAACCCAAGCTCCCTCTTCACTAGAACCAACACCTTAGACATTTCCTATGTGCGCACATAGCACACACTCCAGGATGTCAGTTTATACCATAACACAAAAAAGTAGCCTAACTATTTGCTTAAAAAGTATAGACAGTCAGCATATCGAATCTCTTTCATTTGATGGTTGCATCTTACTGTGAGGCACTAGGCCACAAGACTACAGTGAATAGTATCTTCTATAAACTTCCACGGTAGACCACCCAAGCAGAAATTCTTCCACCAGCTCAACACCTGGCTCTTCACTTTAATCTTTCATCAATTTAATCCTAAAGAATGCTAGATCATATGCCTTGACTAATACCCCCTTTCACTTTCATTAACACATCATGAAATCACCAACAAATAAATTGTTGTGAGAGATGTCCTGTTCGTTTAAACCTCTGTAGTTCTGCTTTCCTAAATTTATATAAGTGCCAACAAACCATAAATGGCAGGAGAAGACTCCATTTCAAACAGGAGATTTAAAAAAGGACTTAATACATTACTCGAAGAAAGGCTTTGGACTCGGATGACTACTGCCATTTTGTGACAAGATGTAACCAGTGCTATGGTCATGGTGGAAAAGGTTAGCATGAATCCATGCTAGATGCATTCGGTACCAACCCTGCCACCAACTGCTAACTCGATAATGCTAATATCAAGGTTCCAAATCACATTCAGCTTCTACAAAACATACTCATCTAGAAAAATGCAAATCAATTCAGCATCAATCTCTCCTAGTTTCCCTCAAATAAACCCCCTAATCCCCTAATTTTAATCCTGCATTACAATTATTATTCACTCTATCTATTTTAACACCAACAAGAAACACTTAAAAAACTGCAAATTGAAAAAACCAACACTAAACTTTTCGGTTAATAATTTTATAAATTAAAAAAAGGATAAATTACCTGGTAAAAATGACCGGAACCAGAACCAGCAGAACTACCGGAGGTATTGCTAACTCGAACTGGCACGTTCTCAAGTATTCTTCAAAGCTTCACCTCTAGGTCTTCCTCCTCTTCCTTGAGCACAGGCGCCGTGTACTCCACCAACGCCGTCGATCCCGCGCTTGCCGCGAGTGGAAGTGGAGGAATCGCCGGTTTTTTCTTCTCCGGCACAGCTACTACCTGTAATTCACCGTCCTCAGGCCTGCCCGTCGACATTCTGATCCAAAACCCTAATTCCCTGGTTCAGAATTTCTGTTGTTGTTTGAATATCAGTTTAGATGTTATTTTAATTTTAATTAATAAATAACAATTGTTGAAAAATAATAGATGGATTTAATTTAGTGGCAGTCGCTTGTATCGGAATTCCCAGTTCCGAATTCGGTTTGGTTTTGGAGTAATTTTATGCTGCTCAATCACCAAGCTATATAAAAAAAAAAATTATTATTATTTTTTTATATAACGAGTCACGATATAAAATATAGGGCAAGAAAAAAAAATTCGAGTATTAATATAGTTTAAAAAAGGTGAGTTAATTTTATTTTTCTCTTGTATATCTACTTATTCATCGTGTAAAATATCAAACAATTATTGACATTTTATTTTGAATACTAGAACCTAAAAAATGTTTAAAACTAGTTTAACAAAAAATGATTAAAATATAAAAAACAATCAAGTTTTATCAAATTATATCTTGATAACATTTACTCCCGTATTTTTTCTGGATGAAAAAATTCATAATTTTTTTTGTTTTTTTACTACTGCTATTAATATAAAAAAAAAGATTAAAAAACTCCTCTAAACAAAAAAAAAATCATAAAATTTTTACTCTTGCGTGTATTTTAAATTTTATATTACCGTATATAATTAAATATTAAAAATAATAAAATTATATTACAATTCAGTAAACTATTAAATTGAGCTTTTGTTTTTTTAATTAGAGATCCTTAATTATTTTCCTATGTTATCTCTACTTCTCTAGAGGCAAAAAAACTATATGGTCAAAAAGTAGATAAATTTTTTGTATTTATATCTATATCTATAATATTTGTCTTATGTATTAAAAAGGATGTCTTTAAAATAAATTAATTTGTAAAAATTATAGTACTTATAGCCATGTTAAAATACAGTAGAGCCTTGAATAAAATTTTTGCTCAATGTTATATATATATATATATATATATATATATATAGAGAGAGAGAGAGAGAGAGAGAGAGAGAGAGAGAGAGAGAGAGATGGTTTTATTCAAAACCTATTCTCATCTAGTATTTTTATTTATTTTCTTATAATTAATTTTAGCATTTTATAAGAAATTATCAATGCATATGCAAGGCATGTGCTAAGTATACTTTAAATAGGTGATGATTCCAGGCCAACTGGAATTTTGTATAACGTGAGACTAAAAGGCCCATAAGACGAGGTCCATAGATACAATGCAGAGAGCCGAAGACCATAGACTAAAAGGCCCAGAAGACGAGGTCCATAGATACAATAAAATGCCATGGTGATTAAGGTCTATATGGTGGATTATAGATGGCAATGGGTCGGACAGGGTTCGAGCTTGTCTCCCCAGCTACAGTTTATGTTCTGAACTAGGCTGGGGTGGAATGGATATTGCACAATTTGAAGGGCCAAGTGTCATCTCTGTATATACTTAGGTGCTGTTACGCATGTATACTCCGGAGTATGGTGATGTATTTATGGTGTTAAAAAACAATAAAGCATGAACATGTTATTGTATCATATTCATCTCGTTATTAGTATTTTAATTTGTTATGTTCCTCTACTGTATTTTCTTGGTTTATCACTATTTTACATGCTCGTGCCACGTTGCAAATAGGATATATATATATATATATATATATATATATATATATATATATATAAAAGTTATAAAAATATATTTGATATTATTATTAAACATGGTCTTATGGACCAATCTTGTAATTTTTTGATCCAACTCATTACATAGCCTAAAATTAAAACTAAATTGTGTGGAAGTTGACTCGATGTGATCCATTTGACTTAACTAGTTCAAATATAACTCGGTTGATCGGTAAAAAAATACGAGGAAGAATATAAAAACAAATGATGAAATTAACAGGAAAAAAAACTTCATAACCCAACTTCTCACCTGCCCCAAATTTAAAATTAAATCATGTGAGTTGCCTTGATATGATCTAATCAACTTGATCAGTCAAAGAAAACCTGGTCGACCGATAAAAAAATTATAATAATGAAATTGAGAAAAAAAAGATGAAATTAATAGGAAAAAACTTTCCCATCAAATTACTTGTCCAACTCGAGTTTAAAATCAAATAACATGGTAGTTGTTTCGATGTGATTTAATTAACTTGACAGGTCCTAAAATAACTTGAACATTTATTAAAAAAATATGATGATCTTCTCCAAGTTTTATAGTTGTGTTAGCATAATGTTGGACACAAGGCAATCAATTAAGTTGCCACATTTTAGATTTTGATTTTTTTTATGTCAAGTAACATAAACTTCAAAGAAATAAAAAAAACACCAAAATAAATATTTAACTACTATAAAAATTACAAAAAAAAATATTTGACCGTATTTTTTATGTTTTCTTCAATTTCTTGCTTTTTGATGATAAAAAAAATATTTCGAGACATAGCAAACAAATTAAGATAGTATTTGGAATCGTAACAGCAATTACTTTTCAAAATATTTTTTATTTAGAAGTACATAAAAATATATATTTTTTCATTTTATTTATGTACTATTTGATTTACCTATCCTTTTATTGTTTATATCCATTAATTCCATAACAATCCAAGCAAAAGTTATTTCCTTTATATTTAGAAGAGGACAAACCTAAAAAAGTATACTCAAATTACAAAGAATGTCTCAATTTTACCACCATACAATTTACAATTTCAGAAATATTCAACTAAT
>Ga0307515_10011135_pt1 | contig 17101 bp, 15 predicted proteins | sample 17_EM_MG_FD_194513 | JGI IMG/M metagenome (GOLD analysis project Ga0307515, IMG submission 194513) | Populus trichocarpa ectomycorrhiza microbial communities from riparian zone in the Pacific Northwest, United States - 17_EM | ecosystem: Host-associated > Plants > Roots > Unclassified | place...
TGGAGTGAAATTCAAATTTATGTACCAATGGCATTAAGATTATAACGGTGATAATCCTCTTCTGTGATCAGTTAATTGATGAACTCATTGAATTATATATATATATATATATATATATATATATATTGCCTTTTAAGCAGGCCTAGACTTTACCATCCAGGTAAGTAACCTTTTGAATAGAAGCAGAAATTTTAAATTTAAATTCAGATTGATCAGAAAGCACATTCCCGAAGAAAATTATTTACTCCAACTAAAAATTAAACGATCTCACAAGGCATAAACAATTCAAAAAAGAAAAAAAGAGAGGATTTGCAGAAAATGCTGTGAATGCTCAATATATATTTCATTCATGTAAAGATACACACACACATCTAGTTTACAAAGGAGTTGAGGAGAGAGAGTTCTGGTAGAACGCCTGTAAAGGCTTCCGAGCCCCTTTCAAGTTCTTGAATGGACAAGCCGAAATCTTTATGCTGGTGCTAGCTGGCGTGCACATTCTCAACAGGCACTGGTGTTATCAGATGTGCTTGTCTTTGTCCTCCATCTTTTCCATCGAGGAAATCCAATTGAAAATAGCATTTTCATTTAACAGCTAAGAAAAAAAAGCTACGGGCAAATGCAAAATAAGAAAAAATGCAACATATACTGGGAAAAAAAAATGTGATTTCATTATATTCAGAGTGATACATGTATGTTTCTACAATGTACATGTACAAGTATGACTATATCAAAATTGTTCAATCTAATGGTTTAGGATGTTGAGAAGGGAGATTCTATTTCTGATCAAATTCCTGTAAAGGCACTCAAGACCTTTTTCAAGACCTTGAATGCACAGCTCTAAGTTCTCCCGTTGGCTTTGCACAGCCTAGATGTTATCAGATTTGCTTTTGTTATGACCAACCAACGCTAACAATGCTGCATCCATTTCAGCAAATTCATTTCTCTCAGTTTCTTCATCTGCAAATGCTACTTTTTTGTGGTGCGCCATCTTGGAGACTAATGGGCCAACCAGTAGGCTCTGTCTTTGGTCCAGAAACAAAGGCGATCAAGGATTCAACACATTCCGAGAGATTGCTTCAACCTATTTTGACATGACACATATTGTTAGTTTCATGGTCTTCTTGAGAGGCAGAGAAGGTGCGGTTATTTTGCATACCCTTCAAGGCCCTGTGCGTTGCCTTTTTCACTAACTTCATAGAGGTTAAATATTTCTTAACCTCACTTGCAAGACCAATTTTACCACCTCTTCTGCGTTGAAGTGGTTGAAGTTTGCTAATGGTGTGGCAAGCTTGGACATTATCAAAACAAATACAAGGCAAAAAAGAAAATTAGTATCCCTGCAATTGATGAGAACCTCATGAAAACCTTCTGTGAGATCCTGATTAATGAATTAGAAGGTGAAGATCTAGAGCTCAAAATAGTTCAGAGATCGGATTCTGACTCTTCCTCTACCTCTTATGTTTGCCCAGTCTGATGGCTCATTTACATAAATCATTGCAACGCTATACCCTATCATGAAAACGGTTGATACCTTCTCAACAGTTTGATTGATCTTGGCATCTCGTCCTGAGCCTTTTTTTACTCCTCTGTACTGCAAATCACTTTCCCTGTTTCTTCTTTTAGTAATTCTTAACCTGCGTTTTTTTTTAATCACTAAGCTCGAAATTAAATAATTAATCTCTGTCTATCTTAATTTTTTTCTTACCTTTTCAGCGTAAATCTTAATTCCAAAAACTCCATTAAATCCACACCGACCCTTTCAGGGAAAACCCGAAGGGCACCCACATGATTCTACTTCGCTACATCCTATCATGGGTGTGGGTATTGCACAAACTCCTTCCCTTTAATTGCTATAAACACCTCAGCCCTAGTGGTGTTTAAGGAAGTAGTCATCAATTCTAGGTATACTAGTCTAATTTGTGCTGGGGCTCTAATATTACCTCTGAATGGTTAGGTATCTCAATGAGGATGCATGTTATCTTCCTTTGGAGACACTTTTCTTTGTCTATTGAAGCGAGAATGCTCTTGTGATACACTAGCTTCTTCCACTTATATGTGATTCTATATCAATTGTTTTACAATGAGTAGATTTCTCTCAAGAATGGTATAAAGTCATTCTCATATGGAGTAATTGTGTATTTCGTTGATGAGGGCTTCTATTGCCATAAGTTCTAGCAAATTCTTCACCTTCAACATCTCTTCATTGAACCTTTTCAGATAAGCTCCAAAGCTTTTTTTTCCTAGTTGAATAATAAAAAATAATTCAGTTGAATATATTTTTTTTTGCAGGAATGCTCAGGCTGAAATGAAGGATCAACTTATTTCATAAGTCTGAAAAACTAGATATGGAACCAGGTTTTAGACTGTGATACCAGGCTAATATAGACCACTGAAAATAGTTGGAAGGACCTTGCACATAACTTTCAAATCTCACACCACCAATTTCAAATTGCTCCTCATATTCTAAACATGTTCTTCTGATAATCCATCATAGTGATCATAGTTTTTGCTAGCTATAAAGTCCTTGGAAAAGTGTGTTCAACACACTGTCACGTAGTGTTGGCCCTCATACCTAACCTGAGTCCATTTTATCTTCATTTATGTTACCTTTCTGGTTCTAAAATGATAAAGTGAGACTTTGAAGGAGAACAAGCTTGTTGACGAGGATGGTTATGGCTCTTGGCTTTGCCTCTTGACCTATGGTGATCATATCGATTTAGATAACCCTATATGAAATAACTGTTCTTGGTGACATAATCTACTTCTTGTAAGAGTATAGGTATGATGTCTACTTTTACCATATTTTGGTCACTTTCCTCAAGATATTGGAGTAGATGTTGCATAAGAGATGCAATAAGGGCAACTGGTGCCACCAACACAATGAGAGTTTGTATAGCAACTAGCAGGTTGTGGAGAGAACTAAGTTGTAGCTGGGTAGCTAACACAACCTTAGTAAGTGTCATCATCCATTGAGTGAGTTGATAGAGATCTATATAAGAAGCTGATCAAGATGGTGAGAGGTTAGCCCTTCCTCTTGGGGTTTCTATGTTATTAGCCATAAAAGATTTAGAATATGGTAAATAAGAAAGATTAGCACAGGAAATGAACAAAGTTTTGCTCAGTTTTCCACAGACAATGATGATGTGTGCCTACATCCGCACACGGTAGGTCTTTCAAGAGGTATTGTCCCAGCTATCATGGGTTCATCCATGTAATGAGTTTTGTATTTGAAAAGAAACCTCTTTGAGAGAAAGGAGATCTTTGTGTTATATAAACGATTAAGGCCCTCGTCTCCTAGCCTCGAATATCTTGGCCCAACCAAATATCTTGGTTGGACTAGGCCCATCGAAGCCCTACTCCTAGTTGGTCCAAGGCCTTACCAAGTTCTCTCTCCTTCATTTCTCTCTTTCCTCTTAATCTTTTTCTTATATATTACAGGTTAGAATCCTGCTATAACATTACGTGAAAAAATAACAAAAAAAATAGGGTTACCACCTTAAGTAGTTGAAAGATTTTTTTCTAGATATTATCTAGATTTTTTCATGTTTTTCCAGCTACAAATTCAATGTTTTAGCAGGATAGAAGAGGATTCTCTCAACATAACACAAAAAATATCTAACTTTCTCTACCCATTATTTTATAAAATATCTATCTAAAAAACCCTAAAGTGACTTTTACATCAAGGGGTTTTTTGCAGGCAACACCTCCATCCAATCAACTATCATCATCCATAAAGAGAGCTCGTGTCCAATCGAAGTTTTTTTAGCTTCTTTAGTGGCGTCGTCTATAAGAACACCAGCCATGCTGCGCTACCCAAGCTTCTCGTCTAGAAAGCTATGATGATGCATCTTACATTGGCTAGGAGGAAAGAGCTTTAGTTGTTTATATAGCAGAATGGTCTTCTCTCTCATAAAAAAAAAATGTGTCTTTTCAATGACAAAAACCACGACGTGGCTAAACCCATGTTAGTTGGGACAAAACTTTTTAAAGAGCCTACCATATGTGAATATGAGCATATATCATAAAAAATAATTAAAATAGATCATCCAACAAAAATCAAAACCCAACACCAAAAAAGACAATGACCATGATTTTTTTAACAACAAAAAAATGTTGAAAATAAAGCATTTCGCACTATGAAAAATGAATTAATCTAATATAATCTCATCCAAAGGAAAATATCATGATAGAATAAGCTTAAAAAAGATTTGAAAGAATCTTTAAATAATAAAACTGAAGAAAAAAAGTTGAAATGCAAAAAACAATAAAAAGACCCAGAAAAATATAGACCTAGGTAAAGAGAAACATGTTATGAGATAACCTGTTACTCACCGATTTCCTCTGCAATTTGAAAGAATCAAACCCTTATGTCTTTCAGAAGGGGTTTGATTCTTTTATGAGCACAATTAGTTTTTTTTTACTAGATTATTAACTTGTGATATGCTACGAGTCAGATTAAATTATTTTTTAACGTAAAAAATATTCAAATATTGCTAATATTTTTTATAGTGAACAAAATTAAATAGTATGAGGGTTGACTTGATATGATCCAATTCACTTTGTAGGTATAAAAACAACTCAAATGACTTGTAAAAACATAGTTTAACTAAAAAAAATTCAAGACGATATTTTGTTTTTTAATATTAAGATTATAATATATTGGATTGACTTGAATCAACTCAGGTTAACATATCAAAACCCGGGTTATAAAATTATGATAAACTCATAGAAAACAAATCAAAATAAATTATAAGTCAAATTCTCAATCAACTTAATGTTAAAGGACGCAATTAAAAAAAGAAAAAAATTACCAGAGTTAATTTGTCAAACTTGTAACCCTAGTCATAGGACCGAGATAACCTCAAAGAAAGAAAATAAAAAAAAATTACGAAGTCTAATTTCCAATCAACCTAACATTGAAGGGTGATATTAAAAAAAAAAAGAAATCAATTAAAAAAAACATAAAAAAGACTCGATTCAATCTACCAAACTCATGACCTAGATCATGAAACCAAGACAACCTCATAGAAAGAAAATAAGAAAAATAACATGGTTTAACCCGGGTTAACCTATCAAAAACAAGACCCTGATTGTGAGATCGAGATAACCCCATATAAAGCAAATCAAAATAAATAAGTATTTTGAGAAAGTTGGTTTTAACATTAAATCTTTCCTTTTTGGAATTGTAAATTAGATGGGTTAACCTCTGATTTACTTTTGTAGTATTTTTAGAGATTGAACTCCATTTAGAATTCAATTCTTAACACTTAAAAGGGTTCCAAACATGAGATTTCGTTAAAACTTCTTAATTCAATTAAATTCAGCTGGTTCCAAACATGTTATAATAATAAAATGACATAAAAAACAACCTAAGTTAACATAGGTTAACCTGTTAAGCATTATTCTTGGATCATAAGGTTAGGATAACCTAATAAAAAGTAAACCAAAATAGATCATAAAGTTTAATCCCCAATCAAACATAATATTAAATTATGAAATTGGAGAAAAAAGTCAATTAAGAAAAAAAAACCTGAGTCAATTAGGTTAATTCATCAAAATCACGACTCGAGTCATGAGACGGGGACAACCTGATAAAAAAAAAACCAATGTTGAAGGACCCGTGACCCAGTTCATAAGACCGAGATAACCTATTAGAAATAAAATAAAATAAAAACAACCTGATTTAACCTAGTTAACTTGCCAAAATCCACGACCTTGATCATGAGACCAACATATCCCTATAGAAAGCAAATTAAAATAGATAATAAAGTTCAATTCCCCAGTGATCTAATGGTGATTGATGAAATTGAAAAAAAAATTAATTAAAAAAAGAATACAAAAAACGACTCGAGTCATCTTAGGTTAACTTGCTAAACATTATTCCAAGGTCATGGGGCTAGAATAAACTAATAGATAACAAATCAAAATAAATTATGAAGTCTAATTACTAATTAACTTAATATTATAGGATGAAATTGAGAGAAAAAATTAATTAAGAAAAGGAAAAAGAGCCTGAATCAACTTGGTTAACCCATCAAACTTGCAACTCGTTTCATGAGAGTGAGACAAACCGATAAAAAGTAAATCCAAAAATGAAATTGAAAAGAAAAGGAAAAGCATTGATTGAAAAAAAAATGAGAGAAGATAAAATAAGGCACTATATTCCCAATCAACAATGCCTTGTAAGAAGTCCTTTTTTAGTTTTTTTTTTTAATTTTAATTTTAATAATTAACGTTATGACGCGCTTTTCTCCATTGATTTCGTTTACTTGTGCTTTCGGCTTGTAAGTTGCAACAGTTGATGAAACATCAATTAACCATTTCGAATGAGTCCAAAGGGGGCTATTTCCAAATACAAGCTGTCCATTTCAGGACCCAAATTTTGATATCTTAGAAGATCAATATCCGTGCGGGTGGTGGGAATCTCGAACCACTCGTGCATCATTCATCTGTAAGTTAAAATATTCAGTTCATGAGTTGGAGAGCTGGTGGAGAGGAGACATAAGACATTGCTCGAATATCGCTGAGATCCCACTTGTATATGAATCAAGATCATGCTATCAATAATTGTTATACGCAAAGCCACTCGTGTGTCTTCATATTTTAGATTGAAGTGCCATTATATCATGCAACATTATCATTAATGCCAAGGAGTTGAGTGAATTTGTAAGTTAAAATACTCGGCACGATGAGTTGCAGAGATGGTGGGGACTGGGGAGGGGGCGGTGATATAACATGGACCGCGATGGAGATTACGGAGCTTATCTAAGAAAGATTAAAATCGGAAGAGATTCATTAAATAGTTGTGAAGAGCATAATTAATGTAGATGCTTAAAATAAGTTCCTATTTACGTGCAGATGTATTATAGAAAATGGCATCGAAACCATTCGTGTGTCGCAAATTATATAAAAATCACGACCAAATGTGTATTATGAGTTGGTGATCAGGCTGGAGGGAGACATTGCATAAACATTGCTGATAGTGTTAGATCTGAATCTGAATCACATTACCACCGGTTCACCATACGAAGCTTTCGAGATTCTTCATGTCTCCCTTGCCTTGGAATATATATTCAAGCTGATAGCTGTGTATGGACAGCAATATTTCAACTTCTTGACATTCTCTTTTCCAAAGAAAACAAATGGCTTTCTACCATACCCGCTCTAACAGCTTGCCTTCTAGGCCACACCCTCTAACTTCACAAATCAACGAGCATTTCAGCAGATTGAATGCTTCTCAAGCCACCTCCTCTTCTTCATCATCTATATGCCACAAACTATGTTGCCTTCAAGATTTGCATGATTGTGTTGATAAGTTGATTCTGCTGCCTCTCACTCAAAAATCTTTAGCCCAAGAGCAGAATGAGAAGTGGGTTGATAATGTATTGGACGGATCCCTTGGAGTCTTGGATGTTTGTAGCATGGCTAGAGATGCCTTGTTGCAAACAAAGGAATGTGCTCAGGAACTTCAATCAATCATGAGGAGAAGAAGGGGAAATGAAATTGGGTTCTCAGGTGAGATTCAGACGTACTCGACCTCTAGGAAGGTGGTAAAAAAGACAATCCACAAGGCCTTGAGGGATCTGAAAGATATGGGAAATAAATCATCTTTATCCCCCTTCAACAAAGACCATGAAGCTGTAGCCATAGTTAGTATGCTTAAAGAAGTGGAAGCAGTCACTCTCATTGTGCTCGAATCTCTCCTGACTCTTATCTCAGGTGGGTCAAAAGCACAATCAAAGCTAAGTGGCTGGTCCTTGGTGTCCAAGCTAATGCACCCCAAAAGAATAGCTTGTGAGGCAGAGGAAGCAGAAGTTAATGAATTTGAAAAACTGGACTCTGCATTGCACTCTCTCATTTATAAGAAGACAAGCAAATCTGATAACACAGTGCCGGTCGAGAATGTGCAGCACCAGCTTAAAGAATTTGACTTGTGCATTCAAGAACTTGAAGAAGGACTCGAAAGCCTTTACAGGCGTTTGATCAAAACTAGAGTCTCTCTTCTCAACACCTTTGTAAACTAGATGTATTAATATCTATACATGAATGAAATATATACAGAATATACATAGCATTTTCAGCAAATCTTGTCTCTATGTTCATTTGCTTATGCTTTTCCTCTCAAAATTTAAGATCATTTAGTTTTTTAGTTCGAGTAACTAAACCTTTTGCATTTACTTTGAAGGGAAAGCAATACAGACTAATATGCCATTTATAGTTCCAATTTTTATCACCCAGAATATATATGTGCCCGCAAGCTCTATTTTTTCTCAAACATCAAGTGAGCTTAAACACAATACAAAATGAGAGGGTCTATACAATTATCTTTTTGTTATTGTCGCTTTCACTTGGAGGCTCAGCTCAGCAAAGTGGTAAGGATGCTGGGGGTGCCCTGTGCCCAGGAGGCCTATGTTGCAGCTCCTATGGTTATTGTGAAAACACAGTTGTTTACTGTGGTGAAGGCTGTCAAAGCGGATGCGATGGAGGTGGGGTGGAGGCGGCGGAGGAGGCGGAGGTGATGGATACCTTAATGATATCATCCCAGAATCTCTTTTTGAAGAGATGCTTCCTCATAGTAATGCTAATAACTGCCATGCCATAGGATTATACACCTATGATGCTTTTATCTCAGCCGCTAAAGAATTCCCCGAGTTTGGCAATTTTGGCAATATATATATAACAATATTAATGATTATACAGGTTGAGTATGACTACTGTGTTAGAGTACAATATCAACTAGGATTTAGATTCATAGGATTCAGAGTTTGTAAGATATCTAATATTATTAGAACTTTACAATATTAAGATTATTATCCATCAGAGTTTTATCATTGTTAAGAGTTAACTAATTGATTAGTTTTCATCTTAGTTAGATAAGAATAAACCTTAGTTAGATAAAAATGAAAATGTTGGTCAAAGTAAGACTTGTATACCTATATATATCCATCTTAAACATTCAGCATTATAAATAAGAAAGTAAATGAAAATAATAAAGTGGAAGTGTTAGCTGCGGTGTTTTTCTTAAAGCAAAACCAATGTGAGTTTTGTTCAATAATTGGTATTAGAGCCTATAGGTTGAAAAAGAGGGTCGATAGGTTGGGGAGAAGGAAAGGTGCATGCACGCGAAGCAGCAATGTCTTTGACATATCTCCTGAAACAGTGACAACAACAAGAGTTAGTTTTCCAGAAGCTTAGAGAACAGACCCGAGGCAGTAGTAGCCTCTCATAGCTTCCAAAACAAACCAACGAAGAAGTACAAAAGCAGCAGTTTGTAGCAGTCATCCTAGCAGCCGCCAACGCCTAAAGCAGTAGCAGATCATTAACGTAACAGCTGGCTTCCATAACAAAAGCACATCAACAAACACGGCAGCAGCCTTGGATCAGTAAATCACTCTCCAGCAGCAGCAGCTTGGAGCGCCAGTAGCCTTGGACCAGCAGCTCACGGTAGCAATTTATTCCAACAGCTAGTAAACATGACAGGACAGTAGCAGCGCATCAGCAACAAGAAAACAGATCACGACAGCAACAGTTTCAAACAATCCAGTAGCAATTCAGCACGTTCACGCCAGCAGTAACGCAGCTTCAAGTCACATTTAAAGAAGAATTCTTTCACAACTTGCAGCAGTGATGGGAGATCTTTAAATTGTTGCACGGATCAAAAAGCTTGACAATCAGAATTACCGTACACGGTCAACATGCATGATGTCTAATATGCAAGGCCAAGATCTCTGAGAAGTACTAAACGATAGTGAAGACACACAACAAGCCAAAGATATGAATATTGGAGGTCTACGCAAATAAAAGATTAAAGCCGGTAAGGCAATGTTTTCCTTGAAAACCAGGATTGAAGAAGATATGTTGGAGCACATTCAAGATGCTACAATGTCAAAAGAAGTATAGGACACCCTTGCTTGTCACTTCTCAAAGAATAATGATGCTAGATTGCAACCTCTCGAGAACGAGTTGTTGTCGATGACACAACGAAACATGACAATTCATCAGTACTTTAATCAGGTGAAATCAACATGTTGTGAGATTTCCAAATTAGAACCAATTAAAAGCAGCTATTGGTTAAACAAGGATGACAAGAATAATCATCCATGATTTAAAACTCGAATATCAAAGTTTTGTTGCTGCAGTACAATGATGGCCTACTCAACCATAATTAGTTGAGTTTGAAGATTTGCTTAATTATAGCTCAAGAAAATATGGCTAAGAAAATGGCAGGAGTCTCATTGAAGAGTGAAGAAGAAGCACTCTACACCAATAATGGCAAGAGTAAACAATGGTGTGCACACGAAGATAGAAACCACAGTTGGCACACTGATGGTGAATCCAATAAGGATGGTGATAAGAAAAATAATTTTCATTGAAAAGGAAGTTTTCATCAAGGGAGAGCTTTAAAGAATTGTGACAATAGCAGAAGATTTGAAGGCAGATGTCATAATTATGGAAAAAGTGGTCACATGAAGAAATATTGTTGATTTAAGAAGCCAACAGAAAACAATGCTACTATTTCAAGTTGATGTTGAAATGCTCCATCTCTCAACAAGGAAGAAGGTGTTGTGCAGAAAAGGGGTTCAAGTCTAGAGAAACAAAATTTAATAGCTAATGATGTTAAAGGTAGAAGCTTCAAGAGAAAGATTTTAGATCTTTACGGTGCTAAAAAGGCATAACTAAAGGATTCAGTTGATAACATTAGAGGTAAGCTACAAGAAATCAAAGATGTGCAAACTCGAAAGTCAATCTCAGTTGGAAAAGCTATGAATCAAGTTGAAGGTTTGGAAACACAAACATGGTTTGGAAAAATGCAATTGATGTTGAGCATAATGGTAAAACTACCTTTGTCAATGTCAAAGAGATTCATGTCTGGTAATGATGGAATACCAACACCATCATTATTATTAAGGCAGGACGTCGTGAAGAGAAGGAAAAGATGGAAGAATGATGACAATTGATATTGAGGGTGAGTGTTAGAGTTCAATATCAACTAGGATTTAGATTCATAGAATTTAGAGTTTGTAAGAGTTCTAATATTGTTAGAACCTTACAAGATTAAGATTATTATCTATTGGAGTTTTATCATTGTTAGGAGTTAGCTAGTTTATTAGTTTTAATCTTAGTTAGATAAGAATAAGAATTTTAGTCTAAATAGGACTTTTAAGGCTATATATAGCCACTTTAAACATTAGACTTATGAATAAGAAAGCATGTGAAAATAATAAAGTGAAAGTGTTGGTTTTTGTGTTTTTCTTATAGCAGAACCAACTTGAGTTTTGTTCAACATATTGTGGTTAAATTAGTCATGATTGTCTCTTTTGTTTAGCTAATTGCTTGGTGATTGTTGGGTATGTTATATATACAAGAGACGTGGATGGGATCCATTTAAAGGTTCATTCTATTGGGTATATTGTTTCAAGAGGGAAATAGATTGCGAACTCAAATTTAAACCATTTACCTCATATTCATGTGCTGATGGGAAGCTCTATTATGGCTGAGGTCCTATCCAACTCACATGGTAAGTCCAGGACTCCAAGGGTTATTTGATCGTAGCTAGTGATTGTATTTTTTTTTTTAAAACTCAAATTTAAAGGGCCTAAAAATCTCTTACAAAAAGCCTAAAAAAAACATTTTCATGGGCTAGGGCTACCACATTAGAGCCCAACTACTACCAAGGTGTATGGACTCGGGCATAGTAACCCAAATCCATGTTGGATGCACACCTATCTAGGCATACACTCAGCTGGTGCTGGGTGTGTTGCCCATAACCTTGGTGCTAGGCATACACCTCAGAATCCACATAGGCTCGGGCTACCATGCTAGAATCCAATGTGTTTAGGTCTAAACAGCGTGTCTAGACCTATTTTTCACATCTACTAGGATTACACATTTTTTCCTAACACAACACCCCTTTATAAATTTTTTTAGGACCCCATGCGGGTCCCTTAATATTTTATATTGATCCAATTTGTATTATTTTGAGTGGAATACAACTTAAAATATCACAATGATAAAATTACATTTTAGTCCCTTATCTCCATAAAAAGACAAGACTCATGAGCTATAAATACACCATGAATCCTTCAAATTTCAGGTTCACAATCTCTTTCATTCTTAACATTTTCATCATTATTATAGAATGTATCTATATAGAAAATATTATAGGTATACTATATAGGAAATATTATAGTCATACTCTTGTGTTGTAACTTCCACCATTACTATTGTATGTTTCCCTACACATATATATAGAAAAGGTTGGCTAACCAATAGGTTAAGCCTCCTAATTATTCTCAACTTGGTATCAATAGAAACAGCCACCCCGTTCCCCACCCTTATCTGCCACCATACCACCATCATATAGCTCTGCCCTTATGTCACCATCTGCATGTTTTTCTGATGATCATTATGCAGGCACAGGCTCTCGTTCTTTAAAATTGCATATTTCCAGGTCTGTTACAACCGCCAGCACAGGTTCTGCAGCAGGCTCTCCTTCATCTGCTGCTGCGAACTCTAGTTCTTTGGCAGATCCCTCTGCAGGTCTACAACTCTTTGTTGATCTCTCCTCTTATCTGTTTTAGCAGCTTTCTAGTTTAGAGTCTTCTCCACCTCGATCTCCCGCTTATCAGCATCCGATGGTTCATCGCCCACGGCTGCTGAAAACTGCACTTCTCATAGCGTCTGCAGCCTCCTATATTGCACATATCTCTCGGGTAATGTCATCTCCTACCTCTGAGCTCATTGCCTTCTCTGATGCTGACAAGTAAGAGGCGTGGCATGGTGCTATACGCGATGAAAATCAGGCCCTATGCTCTAATAACACCTGGTCCTTGGTTCCCTTTCATCCTTCGATGAATGTTGTTGATAGTCGGTGGGTGTACAAGATAAAGCATCGTGTGGATAGCAGTATTGAGCGATATAAGGAACGCTTGGTTGCTAGAGGCTTTACTCAGCAAGAAGGCATTTATTATTCTGAAACTTTTAGTCTAGTTGTTAAGCCAGTGACCGTCAGATTAATCTTCTCCATAGCGGTCTCGCGTAATTGGAAGATCTATCAACTTGATATTCATAATGTCTTTCTCAATGATGTTCTTGCTGAAGAGGTCTACATGAAACAACCTCCAGGTTTTTTTTATTCTGCCCTTTCCTCTCATGTGTGCTAGTTGCATAAATCTCTATATGGTTTAAAACAGGTTATATAGGCATGCATGGTACACTCGTCTGAGTGACTTTCTGCTTTTTATTGGCTTTCATGATTCCAAGGTTGACACCTCCGTATTTATCTTGTCTATTGGTGCTGATATCTTCTATCTTCTGGTTTATGTTGAGACATTCTGCTTACGAGTAGCAACTCTATTATACTTCATCGCCTAATACAGTTACTCAGTTCAGAGTTCAAGTTTCGTGACTTGGGCGTTGTTCACTATTTTTTGGGCATTGAGGTTCAATCCACTGCTATGGGTCTGATGTTACGACAACATAAGTATATCCTTAACATCCTCACTCGGGCTGGTATGACTTCCTGCAAACCGGTTGATACGCCTATCTCTACTTCCAAAGTCACCATAATGCCAGATCCCTTGTTTTCTAATCCTACACAGTTTCGTCAAATTGTGGGTGCTCTTCAATATCTCACATTTACGAGACCAGATATCTGCTTTGTAGTTAACAGAGTCTGTCAGTTTATGCATGCTCCTACAGATTCTCATTGGGGTGTTGTTAAACGCATTCTATGTTATCTACGAGGTTCGACCACCTATGGCTTACATATCACTCGCAATTCCTTCTTTGATCTACATGGCTTTACAGATGCAGATTGGACAAGTAGTACTGATGATCATGAGTCTACGGGTCGTTATCTTGTCTTCTTTGGTCAGACGCCGATTTCATGGAAATCAAGCAAGCAACGCACAGTTGCTCGCTCCTCTACCGAAGCTTAGTATAAAGCCTTGTCAGATGGCACTGCTGAGGTTATTTGACTTCAGTATCTATTAAGAGATCTGCAGATTCATTCTGCTTCTGCTCCTACTATTTGGTGTGATAATCTCGGCGCTACTTATTTATCTGTAAATCCTATCTTCATGCTCGTACTAAACACGTTGAGGTTGACTATCATTTTGTACGAGACCGAGTTGCAAAGAAAAAGATTCAGATTCGCTTTATCTCCTCTCATGATCAACTTGTCGATATCTTAGTAAGCCGCTTCCTACTGCCCTATTTACTGCTTTTCGATTCAAGCTTCAGGTCGATCCTCAACCCTTGGCTTGAAGGGGTATATTATAGTATGTATCTATATAGAAAATATTATAGTCATACTCTTGTGTTGTAACATCCACCATTACTATTGTATATTGCCCTATATATAGAAAAGGTTGGCTAACCAATATGTTAAGCCTCCAAATTATTCTCAACTGTCATACTTTTTTAGAGTCGATTTCTTTAAAATATCATTGCACTTTATCTCTCTACAAAGTTTTTGACTTAAGCATTTGAGAGTCCTCACATTCATCAAAGTGAATCTTTTGCAGGTACCAGCTATCAACCACTTGGGCTTTCCATGTCATGCCACCAGACAAATTAGCTAGGGACAATGAATCAAATTGCTTAAATTAAGAAATTAACCAATTATCTAATATATTAATTTTATTTTTAAACATCTTGGATTTTAGAACTTCCTTTTATGATGGTCATTAGTTTCTTTCTCAATCTAGTAAATTTATTAATTAGTATTCACATGGATCAAAATTGTTTGATTAATTGATGGATGAAGTGGAGTCTGGTGTTATTATTAGTCATTTAATAATTTAACATGCACATCAACTTGTCGATATATATCACTCAATTAAGTGCTTGATTTAACTATAACTGTAATTGATTAAATTAGATCTTTCATTGAGTTTATTTTAAAAAAATTATATGTGATACAGGAACTATAATTACGGGCTATGTGGAGATTCTTTAAAGTTGAACCTACTAAAAGAACCAGAAGTTGAAACCGATCCATTGATTTCCTTCAAGGTATCTCTCTGGTTTTGGATGGCCACGCAATCTCCAAAACCCTCATGCCACGATGTTGTCACCGGAAAATGGACACCAACCAGTGAGGATTTGGCAGCTGGTAGGATTCCAGGCTATGGGGTGATAACAAATATCATCAACGGTGGCCTAGAATATGGCAAGGGACCGGAAGGAGATGAGATACAAGCAAATAAGAATCGCATTGGTTTCTATGAGAGATACTGTGGCTTATATGGAATTGACCCTGGCGACAATCTCGACTGCTACTACCAAAAGCCATTTGGCAGTGGACCCTTGACGTTGTAGGACCCTATGTAATCTGATTATGTTGTCGAAGCTATATAACTATCTCTGTATGCTTCAAATAAATAAACCACAGCCAAATAAAAGAATTTCAAAGCCCAAAGTATGCTTTTGGCTTTTGTACTTTCTCTACCTGGAAACCTATTTTGAAGCTGAAGGGGCACATTGTAAAATGATGCTGAAGCTATTTTCTATAAGATTGAAATTAACAGAAAATATATGGATTATGGATTGTTATAATAAAATTATCGTTTTGCTCTACACTCTTTTAATTTAAAACTTTACTTGGGGATAGAATGGTTTTTTCCACATGACAAAATGCTCTTTATACAATTCATTTTGGGTATTTTGATCTTTTACTTTTTTTTATATGGAATAATAATTGAATTACTCTTAAAAATAAAATTTTAATATAACCATTTCAAGGGTTTTCTTGACTTTTTCTTTTGGAGTGCACAATAAAAATACTTTATTGCCCTTTTCGTTATATTTTTTTAGTTTTGCTTCAAGGGTGTTTTTGTATTTTAACTTGGGTGTTTTTATTATATTTGTGTTGAGCTAGGGTTTTTTTTGTCTTTTAACTTTATTGTTCTTATTCTCTTTATTACTATTTTTTTTAAAATCATTTTGTTTTTCAATTGCATTTCTTAGATTTGGTTCAATTCAATTTGTTATAATTTGGTCCTTATTGTTTTGATTTTTTTTATTTTATCCTCAATTATTTTTTTATTAATGTTTTTCAATTTCAATCCTTTAAGTCTATTTTAGCTTCCAATTTGATCCTTATTTTCTTAATTGTTAATTATTTTGTTTGTTTTGAATCCTTTTTTTTTTCAATTGTGTTCTTCGGATTTGATTCAATTCATTCTTTTAATTTGGTCCTCATTGTTTTGATTTCTTTTTATTTTATCCTCAATCTTTTTTTATTAATATTTTTTTCAATTTTATCCCTAAATATTTTATCGAATCTAATTTGTGTTTCAATTTTTATCCTTATTCTTATGATTTCTATTTGTTTTGCTTTTTTTTTTTCATTTTTGCTTTTATTGTTTTTTTCAATTTCATCCCTTAATATTTTTTTATATTGAGGATTTAGTTTCATTATTTTTTTTATATTTGCCTTCTATGGGTCAATCTCAGCCTCATAGACTGACTAGCGGGTTTTAAAGATTAGCATGGATTGTCTCCAGCCTTTTTTTAGATATTTTTTAATTATTATTTTGTCATACATCATTATGTTATTTGGAATTTAACTTCATTAATTTTTTCAGTTTTCTTTATAAGAGGATTGAGGTCTCGTGTCTAAGTTGTAGGTTTTATAGGTTAACCTATATTGACTTGAGTTTTTGTTTTTTCACCGTTTTTTTTAACATTAATTTTTTTTTTCATCTTCGTCCAAGAAAGGATTAGCCCGCTAAACATATCTCTTTTTGAATGGGCCAAGCGTCGAGGCCCAAGAGCACTCCTAACATGTTTTGGTTAGATATTTTTTTTTTCTTTTTCCCCCCTTAATTGCATCCTTCTACATTTAGCTTGCTTAGAATTTAGCTACATCATTTCCTTTTTTATTTAGATTGTCCTCACATTATCATCATTAGCTTCTTCTTTTTTTTTTTTTACTATTGTTGCCTTTTTTTTAATCATCTTATTAAAATTAATACAACATATTTGGCTCAATCAAGTTTGTGACCCGTGGTGCAGATTTTTCCCTCTTTTTATGACGCGCTTGTGTCAAATGAACATCATTTTTTTATACAAAAAAAAAAAACTCATGGTAGAA
>Ga0307515_10011136_pt1 | contig 17100 bp, 16 predicted proteins | sample 17_EM_MG_FD_194513 | JGI IMG/M metagenome (GOLD analysis project Ga0307515, IMG submission 194513) | Populus trichocarpa ectomycorrhiza microbial communities from riparian zone in the Pacific Northwest, United States - 17_EM | ecosystem: Host-associated > Plants > Roots > Unclassified | place...
ACTCTAGCTATTTCGTAATGGAAAAGTTTAGTGCAGCAAAGACTCACCGGCATATCGTCACTCCCCTCCGCATCATGCCTATACAGTCCCTTCCCCGCCTTATCCTCCGGCACGATCCTATCCAGCGCATCGCTCATATCCGCGCGCACATCCTGGTCCCAGTTCTCGTTCAGGCTCAGCGCGCAGCTCGTGTGTTGCACGAACAGGTTCAGCAGCCCGACCTTGTAGTTTTTGATTTCCGGCAGCGACGACACCACGTGGTCGGTGATAAGGTACGAGCCGCGGGACTTGGAGGGCAGCGCGATGGTTTTCTGCGTCCAGCTCATTGTCGGAGAGGGCGGTGATGTGGTTGTGCTTGAAGAGGCGCTGATGTAGGGACAGGAACAGGTAGGGGTGGGGTAGGCGGGCGGAGTGGTGGAGGAGGCCGAGAGGAAGGGTCTAAAGGGGACTTTTAGGAGACCGATGAAGAGATTTGGGAAGAAGGCGAGTACGAGGACTGTGAGGAAGAGGAGGCTGGTTGTTGGTGAGGTGGTGGAAAGAGGCATCTCTAGAGCTCGAGGATTGGGAAGACGTCACTGGTGTGGTTATTAAGCGAGCTTGGAGGAGGCTGGTGAGAGGACTTCAAGTAGGGTCGAATTTGGTGGAGAAAGTCACTCTTTGATTTTAGGTAATTGGTGGTTTTGTTGTACAGATCGCTCTTAATTGATTGGGTGGGTAGATTAAAGCAACGGGTCTGTAGTGAAAGGGACGAGATGAGTTCCGGATTCCGGACGGAGCTAAAGGATACGGTACTACACTATATACAAGTTTCAAATCCTTGCCAATTCAGCATTTTACGGCTAGCCGAGTGGCTCATCCATAATCCGCTATAATTCAGGCACTTCCGCTGGGTCACCCGTCGGCCTGAGGGGATATGATGTTGAGGGTAATGACTCGAGGTGCTTCCTGTGGTGCTCGTGTGCCTATGCGAGTTTAGCATAAGCCAATTACACAGCGCAAGGATCCTCCGTAGCAATTAAGAGACATAGAGGTTGGGATTGGCATTTTTGGGGACTTACGAAGGGTAGCCCGCAGTAAGTGCACCAGCAAATCTGTGGCTTATCCACATTGATAAAGATCTTCGGGTGTCCGAGAGGCCCACCACCACCATCGCAAGATACAACCCTCTCCTTTGTCCAGCGGACGGGTTGTTTGTGAATCAGCTCAATAGCTGCGTAGGGTCGAGGCTATATCAAAACATCAGTCTACAATCCCCTCAAGGCGAAATCGCCTTTTCCAATCTATTCACTCCCAATGGCCATCCTCAAATTGCCACTCCCTTCTCCGTGTCAAAAAATAAACACAAACGTACCTGATCCTCCATAATTGTCTGTTCAAACCTTGGGCCCGTCATAGCCACCTCTCTCGGCTGTTGATTCCGACTCCAGATTCCTTTTTTGTTTGGCGCCTGTCGATTCGGGGCTTGCATGACTCTCAACTCCTCTCCTTTCTCTACGCTCTCTTGGAGGGCCTGGTCGAAGCTGCCTTCTGACGACGTGGGAGCCGCATTGGTCGCTGAGACATTGGGTTTCGGCGGTTTCGGGGACGGGTCGTTGGCTAGAACTTGGTTGACCGAGGTACTGTAGGCGCGGAGAAGCGGCCGGGAGAGGAGGAGCGGCGCGCGAGCGCGCAGGGTATGAGTAAGCATTGCGAGTGTAGCAGACTGGCTGCTGCAGCGGAGGGGAGGAGATGGTTGTGGTAGTGAAGTTCGAGGTCCACTGTGGAATGTGATGGCTTGGCGAGGGCCAAAGCTCGGAATTTTATTGAGACAACTTTCTCGCCCTCAGGTCTAACACTACCTAAATTATCCATTACAGCCAAAATCGCCGGACTTGCGAGCATAAGAGCGCATACTGCTCTTAACTAACTTTGAACTACAGCTGCAAAAATATCAAACTCGCCTATCATGGCGCCTCCAGCAAAAGAACCTAAAACCATGTCCTCCAGACTTCTTACCATGAAGGTATTTTCCTATACAACCTCTTCCCTGAATTTATATCTCTGACACGGCTTCTCTAGTTCATGCAACGCTCCGCCGCGAAACCTACCAACACACCCAGCACCCCTTCCACCCCTACAGGCCCACCTTCCAAACGACAACGGCTCTCTACTAGATCCTCACCCCCAGCAACGACCTCCTCGGATTACGAAGCTGTACGAGCCGCGCTAGCTGCCGAAGAGCTTAAGCGCGCGCAAGCGATTGAGCGACAAGCTGCTGAGGCAGGAGAGACAAGATGGGTGCTCAGTTTTCGAGATCCAGAGGAGAGTGGGGAAGGGAAAGGAAGGGAGCCAGCGTTGAAGGTTGTGAGTGCTGGTTTTGCAGTGATTGATGCAGTTGGAGATGGGAAATTAAATGAGGAAGAGGAAGGAGTTGGGAGGACGGTAGGGGGAAGGAGGAGGTTTGGGAAGGTTGAGGTAAGATTTGTTCATCCCTTGCCACACCTTCTTTTGAAAGCGTTATTGAAGCACGTTCTGTGCATGGGGGAGTTTGACTGTTTGTGGGTCCTAATGTGTTACAGAAACCTCAGGACGCAGCTTCCTCGTCTGAGTCTTCAGATTCAGATTCAGAACTTTCAGAAGACAACGACTACGATCCTGATGACCCAACTGCAAGCCTAATTCGCGCCTCCCGTCGCGAAGCTGCCGCCCAAGCGCACGCCGACCGCAAAGCCAAGAAGCGCGCCGCCAAAGCCGAAGCAGCCAAGCTGGCAGAGGCACGACGGCGCAAAGAGGTCAACCTGAATAAGGTGAGCTCGATATCTTCAGGCGGAGGTCTTAGTGGGAGAAGCGGCGGTGGAGGTGGCGGTGGGGTTGCGAATATTGAATGCCACAAATGCGGTAAGAAGGGCCATATGATGAGAGATTGTCCGCAACGTGGTGGTGGCAATCGAAGAGGAAAGAGGCGGATGTCTGGCGATTGAGCTGGGAGCAGGACGCGGATATTTGCAGAACTATTTGAACACTTGGCACTATATGGTATGCGATGCCATAACCCCAAGCGACTGAGCGGACTTAGGGTAGAGTTGCGTCCATCGCTGCCTAGGCGTTTTACCACATTACCACACTCTCATGCCACGTCGGCCGTAAAACACACGGAATGGACTGAGGCAGTCCTTAACTCAGACCTAGTTTGCCCAAGCGAGACTCAATAGTACCACCGGTGTAGACTGTAGCAAGCTGCACTGGAGTGGAGAAGGCGAGTCGATTATCGGAGCTATTCTCCTACAGAATGCATGTCTACCGCTATAATTTGATATAAGATAGTGTCGAGATTTGCGTTTGGAAGCAAGAAGGAACCCGTCAGAGAGCCTAGCGTCAGTATTACGAGCTCATATGGAAACTGAATTGACCAAGTGCTTTTTGATTGATCAACTATGGAGACTTTATCGCTTTTCCCACGCATGTTGCATTATTAAACCTCGCGGTTATTGCAAGACTCGACACTGCTTGCTAGAATAACCCCTTCGAATGGAGATAAATACCAGACGCTAATGGAACCATTCAAGGAAAATAAGAAATTCAAAAGAAGCATATCAGAGTTGTGATGTGAAGAGGGAAATCACACACAAGCGCAGCCTCAGAAATTATTTTTCTACTTCTGTAGGTCATAGCGTCAGAGCAGCGCCTAGTGTGATAGGATTCCCCAAGCAGCGAGATGAAGAGCTGACAATCCGTTGATGGTGTTCGAACTCGAAAAGGTTTGCAGCTTTCTGGTATTAATTGAGTAGGGAGAGGTAGTGGATAATAAGGAAGCTTGAATTTACTTGGGTCAACCAACATGAACAAGTCGATATTTGATGAGATGTAGCCTCCTCCATATTAGCAAAGGACTGAAATAAAAGAGAAGCTGAATCGCTCGCCCCCAAGGCTGAAATAGCCTTAAGCTGCTTGCTTAACAAAGACCAGAGCGCCACGAACTGCATCCATCATCCATTTGCCTGGGCGGAGGTCATTCTTAATGGCGTAGTAGCTTCTTAATGTCCAGTCTCCATTCACCTCCTTAACCCAGAACCGCTGGTCGGGCTTTGGATCGTGCGGTTGTATGCTGGTTGCCTGATAGACGCCTTCTCTCGCAGCTATGAGGCGATTGCCTTCTTCGACTGCCTCACGCGTACAACCATAGAAGGCGTGATTGTAGCCGTAGTTCAAGGTTTGCTGCATTTGAGTATGGGTACCGCTACCGTAGGGTAGTACGGATAGTACGGGTAGTATGAATAATACTGGCCGTGGATCGGGCTTGCTGACTGTGCGGAATACTGATATCCGTAAGCATACTGATATGGGTAGTTGTAGTATCCGCCCTGATAAGGTTGGTCGTGATTGGGGGCAGAGACACTTCCAGCGCGAGGTGTGTAAGTGTAGTTGTGCGCGCGATTGTCAAAAAGGCTGGGGTGTTTGCTGCTGGTTCTGATACTATTGCTGATACTGTTCGGCATACTGCCGATATTGCTCGAGGTGGTCATCTGGAGGTAACATTTTGATGTATGCTGACAGTAAGGGATGGATGATCAAGATCACAAGCAGAGGATGAGGTGAAGTGCGAAAGAAGTAGTGGTAAATGGTTTTCTTGGTTGGGAGGGCCCCTAGTCCACAGAAGACTCTCTTTCTCTTTTTCTCTTTCTTCTTCGATTTGTCTTCGGGAACAATGTCAGTAAAGGGCCAGGAGCAAGGCAAGCACATCTTGATCAATTTCGGTAAATTGGAGATTATTCAGATGCCGGCGGAGTTCGTCAATATATAGGGAAGGAAATATGGCAACATGAGGGCGAGACAGGATATCTGGGGTGGCTAACATTGATGGCTGTGTGACTTTCTTGAAGGGAATTTACTCTTACTACAACCTTAAAGCAATTTAAGGACTGATGTCATCTCGACAGACGATTCACAAAAAGTTCCAAATATCCAAATAATCTTGCAAAATTTCAATTGCATAGGTTTGGCAAATTCGTACTTACCTCAGCCGCATGTATAATGCTTCCACTGAAGTGGCCAATGGCAGCAGGATCTCTAGAAGGAGGTAACTCCTACTAGAATCCTAGTAAATAGATAGTAGTGAGCAAAAGGACAGAAATAAACTACAAAAAGGACAGGGACAGGCGTTAGGATTTTTTACCATTGGGATTTTCTTTTCTTTTACCGTTTTTTCTGTTTTAATACTACCTAATAGTTGCTGGCAACTTGGTATTTTGCCAGGAAGCGGTAAACCCCTAGTTTAGAGGTTTATAAACTAGTAAAACTACTAGGACATAGCTACTAGTACATGTTAAGCTGCCTAGAAAGGATTCATGTATATAGAACTATAGCGCCATAGCCTAGAGACTGCATGCGCAGTATTATACGTAGTACAATACAATAGATATAAAAATAAAAATAAAAAGGTTTCCACTGAATAAGAAGATATTAATTGGACAGATACTTTAGGTCAGGTTCTATAAACGCCAATTTAAGCGTAATAATTCGAATGCATAAAACACATCGAAGTGATTACTATCTCCATTAACTGCTCCATATCTTTACAGTGCTTCTCCTAAGAGAGTTGCTAGAGATGAATCAAGCAGTTCAACAGCCTCCTTCGACTAGGCGAGTTAGAAATGCAATCAAACACTTAGTTGTGGAGCACTTGGGTGGAAGAATGGAGCAGAGTCTAAGGGGTCCAAACTCTCTCCATGATAAAGCTCTAGATCCTTTGATACTATTGGTGGGTTGCGAGGCATTAGGTCAAAGCTACTTATCAAACGTGAAATGGCCTCCTAAAGTGCTTTCCAGGTGTGCTGATACTTAGAAATATTTTTCTATGAACAAAGGGTGTAAAGTGAGATTTGAGGAGGGTCAATACGTGGTGATAGTGGTGGTTGGTGATGAGTGATGGCTAGCCCTGCGGCTGTTAGGAGCTTGGGATTACCACCTCGGTGCCACAAAATCTATCCACGTCAATCCGAAGATAAGTAGAGTTTTAGCTACCATGATACACTTGTTCATCGAGGCTGCAACCAATAACTCTTAGAAATCTTATACATTGACTTGACCTGGCACTTTCAGACGTATGTTAGGCAACAGTTTTGCTGGACTTACCAAGTAGCTAAGCCTTCCTGCGTCTCACTAACATGTCTATACAAATGTTCAGCTCAACGCATATCTAAATTCAAAGGTTCTTTAGTGCCTTCACACTTCTGCAATGTCGTTCACAGCAAGGAGCAAGTCCGCTAGAATATCTGGATTTCCGGATATTCCCCACGATGGTCAAGAGAATGTTGCTCACAAGGAGAGGATTATTCCAACCGAGGAACCAATGTCATCCTCGAATAGCATCCGGGAAGCCTCGAGCAAGAGATCTTATCCTAGTCTATCTGACAATCCGCCTGTCTACACCATCGACCTCTCGCTCCCACCGTCGCAAAGATACATCCAAGTCGCAACAGACTACAAGGGATTCGTATCAGAGCTTACGGTCCTCTTCAAGGAGATCGTGAGCGAAATAGGACTCTCTGCGGGTTTTGTGACAGCGCTAGCTCGAGCGTTCCTTTGGCGGCTCTGCAGCAAGGAACAGACAGAGGAAATCCGTGGCATTGGCGAGGTCACCGGCGTGGATATGTATTTGCTCGTTGCCTTCAACGTGTTATTAGATCTATTCATGGGTTGTACAAGTGGTGGCATAAGAGTCAAAGACGGAAAAATTGCCAAGATGCTTCACTTCAGAACACTTGACTGGGGCATGGATATTCTACGAAAAGTGATTGTCCAACTTGAATTTGTTGAGCACCCCGGCGGAGAAGTGATCGCCCGGAGTATCACATATGTCGGCTTTGTTGGTGTGCTGACTGGCGTCCGGTCTGTGTCCCAATTAAACTCTTCGCCCTCATTTGCTAAGCTTTGGTTTTTAGAAAGGATCTAAGCGTATCACTAAATTTCCGCCCTTACCATAATGATGATACTTTAAGGATGGCCAACGTCAGATTCTATGGTCACCATCTTCTTGTTCTCTTGGGATTACGCCCGTCGATATCTTCCAAGCTGCGCGATCTTATTATTCCTAAGCGGTACGAAAGTAAATTTAGCAAAAAGACAACAGAACCCCTGCCGGACCTCGCTGAGATTATTCGCGACTTCCCTGCAGTCCCGACAACAGCGGCCTACCTAATTTTCTCTGATGGCGAACATACAGCGGTCATGGAGAAAGATCGCGTCACAGCAAGTACCCAGACATCAAAGAATTTCATTGTGGCCACAAATCACGACGCAGCTTATGAGGGTGGTTCTCCCGGGCATGTTCCTCACGCCAAACAACACGCGGCCCTCGGGATGCAGGACCTCATCGATGAATCCATGGATCGCAAGGGCTGCATAACCGCTGAATGGAAAAGGGCTTGCCGCAGATATCGTCGAACTCATTCGGACGCGACAGACGACGAGGTGTATATTATGAAGAAGACGCTCATTGACTGGGTGGAAGACTATCCCATTACAAATGAGGAAACACATTTTGCCGCCATCATGGATCCAAAGGCTGGCGAGGTGGCTTGGATTAGCCGGTGGGAGTACTCCGCTATTGCGATGGCGGATGATAGTAGCGGTGCCGGTACAATAATGGATGAACACCCGGCTTCTGGGGAATAGAAAGGAGCAGCTGGATACTCAATTGTTTTAATAGGATATCTGCGCCTGGAAGGTGTTTTGAATTAATTGCAACTAATCAAATACCCAATACTTTTGTGCATACTATATTCTTCTTTCAAACCAACTATCGCAGTAGGGCATTATACACAAAAGGACAAATCAAAAACGTATATTAGTTGTAGGTTGGAGTTGGATTTTGAAGTAGTCTATAAACGTTGAAAGGATTAGTATTGGTATAAGGGCTAAACAACTAACCTGAGCATCAAGATATCATAAGCATTCTAATCTCAAGTTCAGCTCACTATTCCCGCATTTCTAAACGATAATGATACTTCAATTCGCTGGATATAGGCGCCACTCAAACCAAATTCTCCACACTTTTCTACACCTAAACATAACGCCGACCCCTTGTAACAATTTACACATATCCTGCAATAATGTTAGCAAATATCCTACCAAAGCTCCGTCTCCTGTCCTGAGAAGTGTAAACCGACCTTTCCGTGCTCCCTGGAAAAAGAAACGAACAATGAACACCTGTAACCCCGCCATCGTAACCATCATTATTCCCTCGATTACACTGAAATTGAATATCCGCCTCTCTGTACTCCGCACAGTGCTGAAATTCCGGTTCTCACGCGTACGGAAGTACTTCTGGTTGCGGTTGATGGTGGAGAGTTGAGCAGAGAGCTTGAGAATAGATTCTTCGAGGACTGAGGTCTGCTCAGGGGAGGTACCCTGTTTGGAGGGAAGCTGTGCACGCTGCTCATTCTCAACCTAATTATATGTTTCCATGGTCAGCGAAAGCTTGGTTTGGCATTTAGGAGTTGGCCCAGAATGATTGAGGACGTGGTGAGGGGAGGCCTACGGCGATTTCAAAATCTACCATCTTCTCCGCGAATGTTGACATTTCATTGTTGAAGCAGAACCGGTACTCGCCAGCATCGTTGGCTGTGAAAACGAAGTCACCCTGCCGCTCCTTCGAGCCGTCCAATATAACTTTCTCATTTGGACCGACGACAGTGTAATCAACATCGAACGAGCCACCGGATTGAACCTGGTAGCAGAAGAAGGTCAGTTCGGTAATAGTTGTAAAGATTGACCTGCATACCGCAAAGTAAAATGCCACCTTGGCCCCCTTCTGCTCGACAAAAGTGAAGAAGCATGACTTCTCGTTCGCGCCGAGTTTGTATGTAAGCGCCGTACTATATACAGCCGAGGCAAAGAATGCCAGCAGGCTTGACAGTAATATGAAGGACTGCATGCTAGATGGCTGTGACTGAGAAACTAGGAAATTAACACCCGCTCTCCCAGAGAGATTCGAGAAGTTGTCCTCCGGTAAAATATTATTCCGAAGACCAATCAATTGGCGGACATACGTATATCCGCAAGCGGATATCGCTAACCTTTTTGGTCAAAAAGTTGATTCTTGGTCTGAGGGACTTTCGCAGATTTTGTTTAGCGCGTCGTCCAAATTTGTATAGGAGCTGTATATAATCTTTAATAAAATTAATAAAGCCACCTACACAAGGCCAAGTTTTATATATAGGCTTAAAATGATCGCAAAAGCCAGATCTATTAGCGATGAACTTTTGGGCCTTATATATGCACCCGTTGCGACGTTTGTCATAACGCTATGGCCACGTTACACATTAGATTTTTTTGGAGCGAAAATAAGCACAGCACTGGGGGGTTGTGGGCTGCTTTGGACCAGATATTTATGAAATATCGGGTCGTCTCTCTAATCGATGAACCTTGGTAGTATTTTAAGCCGTTGTCGTTGAGTAATTCAGCCGCGAATCATAAAATAGGCCGACGCGCTTAACAAATGACACGAAAGTCCCTCAAACGTGATTCCGGTAGTTAGGTTGCGGGCCGATTGAAAATCCGCATCCGCACCAACGGAATCACGTCTGAGGTAACAAGTTGATAGCCAGCCTCCTGCGAAGAGAATTCGATAAGAGAGTAGCAGTGCGGACAGCGTAGGTATCGTTTTCAAAGAATAAGAATTTCATATTTAGTCACAAATAAGCCGGTAGCCATCGATTTTGTTTCCATCAACGTCAGCCAAGATATCCTAGCACTCTACATGCTTCTACCAGCAACACATTACGACGTCCCTACGTTATCTACCAACAGTAGCTACGCTTGGAGAAACGCCATATATCTATGCACAGAAAGCAAGCTAAGCCCAGCCAATGTCGAAAGCCGCCCCAGCATATTCCTGCTACGCCCAAACAGCCGAAGCAAATAGACCGCTCCACGTCAAATCCTTTCCGGCGATGCAAGCGAGAATGTTATCGAATGAAGATTGAATCGGCCTTGTTCCAGTTGTTCCGTGACTTGTTCACGTGGTCCATACCTAAGGCGATTTCGTCCCGGCTTCCCATCAAGTCCCACAACACCTCATCTAGAGAAGTCAGATTCTTAATGATCTTAGGGAACCTAGGACTTGAAATATCTGCGACATACCATCATCAATATATTCGGGCTTAGAGTAGTGTGGCCTACCAACTACAGCGAATTTGATCTTGTCAAATTGCTTTCCTTTAATTTTCGTAAACTGGGAGAGGCGTTCTTTCGTATCCTTGAATAGCTCACCCTATGATCGTCAGCACTATATCAAAACAGTAATAAGAAACAACCTACCTCTTCCAAGGGAAACTGGAAAGGGACTCCGTGAGTCTTGTTCGGTTCCTTGTCGAAGTGAAATACTGATATTTTCTTGGCGGACTCATCTTCCGGGAAGTGCGCCGCGTATAGAACGAAGAATTCGTTGATACTAAGTATACTATAGTCCATTGGAAGGTACTTGAAAAACTTTCCACTGTGGGCCTCGTAAATTCGCGCATGCGCCATCACTTCATCACTGATGCTGGCCTTCTTCTGTAAAGTGGCTAAGACATCAGACACAATTCCGGCGCGTGGAATCATGAGCTCGTAGGTCTCCTGTGTGACGGTCAAATATGCTCAAAGAGGACCGGAATGAATGAGTCAACTAACCTCCTTGACAATACCATCGGGAAGCCATGTGATTCTGACGCCCTTCCGTTGTTCAAGTTCCTTCAGACTAAGCTCCAGAATCTCATAGTAGAACATGTCTGGTTTATGTAATTGAGTTCCAGCATAATTATACGGAGATGGGGCAAGGATATTGCTGAGCGTTCCGCTTTGCCCATACTTCACTGCCGTCTTTGGTCTCCCAGAAGCGTTCACCGTTGTGAATCGCAGATGTGTAGGATCAACTTTTAGATGCTCTCCAGCTTTCGCAGCAAGTTGATCGTATGTCATCTTCTTGCTGAGTGTTAATACGAAATTTGGGTCCTCAGGCTCAGAAGGAAACCTAGGAAAAAACTCTACGGTTATGCGATTTAGTAGGTAGTCATAGAATTCTTTAGCATCTGTGTAACCACCAACGGCGATAATCTGGTTGGCCCTAGATTTTTCATTAGCTACGCAGACATAGAGGGGTCAATTTACATACTCTTTCTCCGTAAGTGACTTCTGAACGGTAATGATATCGCCGTCCTGAATCTCGGATTGAGCTAAGGTGACCTTTGGCTTCATCTGCTCAATCATATTCTGTTTAATTTCCTAATTATTGTTAGTACAATTATAATAGGTTGGTCAACGTCTACCACCAACCTCGTGAAGTTTGAAATTTGTGCCAGCCGGCCATCCCATTGCTTTAAGGATCTGTGGGGAGATATCACAAACTCTGTCCTGGTATGCTGCATAAAAGTTACCGACTCCAAGTAAGGTTTGCGACCTAGCATCGAAATGCTTTAGGAAGAGCATAAGTGGGCGATTGTTGGATGCGCCGCGAAGGTCAATGTGTGCGTCTTTAAACACCGGATTTCCATCTTCATCTCTTTCATCGGTTCGTTCCATCCACAGTCTAAATTGAACTGTTTTGGTACCGAATTTGTTTGCCGCTTCCTCCACGCTCATATCTGGATAGGCGATTGGTACATCTGGACGAACGGTTCCATTCTGTCGGTTTACCATAGCCCACGGTCGGAGCATATCGGCCTCTAAGCCTAGTTCGTCTGCTACAACCTTAGTGAACTGGGCCAATGTTGTTGTCCTAAGTACCCGGTACGATCTAGGATGTGCAGGAGTATCAAATTCCGTTTTCCATGGAACAATGTCAAAGCCTTGATAAGCTTTGAAATTGTCTTCTGATGCGACTTGAACTTCCATGTACAAGTGCGCCTCTTCGCGTTCCTTACGCTTTCTCTCCAAGATGGCTCGTTCTTCAGCGAATCGATGAGCTAATATCCCGTCAGCATGCAATCGAAGCAAAAAACCCAAAGCTCTTACCAAGGTGAGGTGGAGGATCCACCTGTTGACGAGTCATCAATATACTATCGAGCCGGCTTTCCCGAATGTAGACAAGCATATATGCGCTCATAGACCGCTTTGCTGACCATGTTCGTGTGTATGGATTCCGCTGTTGGACGTTGCCGTTTGCTTGGGTTGTATAGTCACCACCGAAGTTCTCCTCCAGGGCCTCGCGCTTCGTTGCACGTGTTACCCTGTCGTCATCAAACTTATAGAAATGGCCGTCCTTCGTTGGTTTTAGAAACGCATAATAATGGCCGGCGTTGAGATCCCCGCTATGTACTAGGACTCCGTGAAGGTGATAGATATAAGGTTCTGAACGGTCGGCATGTTCTGAGAGGTAAGGCGACGCATCCCATATCTCAGGAAACTCGTATCGGTCGTTGACCTTCATCATGGCATCTCGGTTGATATCGTATTCGAATCGCTTAAGCTGAAGGTGGAGGACTTGCGGAAAGCTTTCAAATATAACCCCTTTCTTGGCATCCTGTAAGCCGAAGCCTTCTGCGAAGTATTTGTTTTCGCCGTCCATGGTTTCAACTTGAATGTAGTCCTTAAAACTGTCGTCCAAGTTTTTGTTACCACTGACGTTGAGTTGTATGTCCCAGAAATCTTCTATTCTTGATGATTCATAATCCACGTTGATGCACGAGATGTATGTCTTCATCTTTCCCACGAACATTTTTTCCAAGGCGTTCTCAGCTTCTGTGCCTTTCATTTTTTCGTCCAGTTTGTCCATCAGAACTCGTGATAGTTCCTGAACATCCTGCTGCTCGAATATTTGTTTCGAGTCCCATCCAAATGACATCGTAAGCTCTGTAGTTGCTACGGCACTGCTATTGGTTTGTAGTAAGTAGAAGAGACGTTGCAGAGCGTAGGCGCTATTTGAACGATCTGCTTCCTGTTCTGTAGGAATCTGGTAAACGGCCTACTATCATCAGTCTCCGTTATATGGTACATATCTTCTACTCTCAGCACATACCTTTCGAAAAGCTGTGGTGAAATATAATGATTGGAGAAGGGAATTTAGATAACATGTTGCGCCTTGGTTTTTAAGACCAACCATACCCGTTACTTTTTTCGAGTCATAGCTATGTAAAGTCAACTAAAGCAATCATACATCCTGCGCGTAGCTTACTTACTTAATGAAGTTATGCCATAACACGCCGGTAGGATCCTTCAGCACTCTCACATATGCCGTGATCTTGGCGGAATTGTTCTCCACCATCGGCCGGCCGCGTTCATCCCACTGCGATGCGAAGAGTCGGCGGAGCTCTGCAAACCGTGTGAAGCCCCAGTCACCTTCCTCCGCAGTGAACCGGTGAGTTGCTTGGTGCATGACGTGCATCGTGGGGTCATTCGGGTTCCACAGGACCAGTAGGAATTGGACGCACGCGTACCAATCTTCCGGAGGCTTATCTTCAAAGCCTTGCTCTAGGTAAAAGGACGCGAATTCGACGTTATTGCCATATGGGAAGAAAAGTATCCGCCAGGGATGTCCTCCACAATCGAATACAGGTCCATGTTCTCGCCGGCTGAGACTTCTCCACTCTTTGATTTCCCAAGTATGTATAGCTTCGGCTTCCGTCTCCTGATCTGGTATTTCGGGTAGATGTCTCTTCATCATAGCCTCAAAATCGTTGGCGCGGGGCTCGGGCTCAGGCTCAACCTCATCCATGGCGTCGTCCGGGGAAATGATAGCGACGTCATGCTTCTCATCGTACTCTGTATCAACGAGCATATCACTCCCAAGCTATAACTCACCACCTAGGTCAACGCGAGGCCCTGCTATGCCAATGAAGAGTACACATGTGCAGGATCGAAAGCTTACCTGATTCATGTTTAAGGTGGCGACGAGGCTGTCAATAGAAGCAAAACCAGGAAAGGCGGTGTCCGATACCTTAGACAGCTTGTGCAATAACGTCGGCTTGAGTGCACAGTAGAAAGTAGTCCCGCAGCACGCCGGTCAAGGATTCCTAAGCCCGCACCAACTGCTCTCGGTCCCTGGTATGGAGCGTTTGCGGGTCTCGCTAAAAAGTGGCGGTGGATGCCCAGGACAATGACGAATGAAAAATGGCTGAACAGCGTTAGGGGAATTAGGTGAGGTTGGTGGAGAGTACAAATATTTCAAGAAGAGGGTCTGTCAAATTCCTTTGAAAGAAGTGTAATAAGCGCACGGGCAAAAGTACTTCACTACCTGCACAAGCTCAGAAGACGAACGTCATGGGGCGGACCACTTGACAAATTTTCTGACAAGGCTGGCGCGGAGGTCCCAGTGAATCTCGGGTCGTTCTCTACAAGCAAACGCAGTAGCGATGAACAGCAATGGCTGAAGTAGCAGTTGTACTGTTATAATTGCTATGCTGTCACCCAAGCAATCACACACGAGTTACAGTATTCCTCATTACGTCTGCAGCGAGTCCCCACATGAATGCGAGCTTGGCCCTCTCCATCCACTTCAACCACAGCTCTCTGCAACATGACACCAGCCCGAACGTCCCTCCGCGGCTGCTCTAGATATCGGTGGGAATGGGCTGAAGCTCGTCGTTCGTTAACGTCCCAGTTTCATCACCGGAGGCATGCGCATGCTACTGCTGCAGCTGCCCCGGCATGGCGGCCTTCATCGGCTCTCGACGAGTATGACTCCAGCCCAGATGCATAGGCATTATCCAGCTAGTTAACTTCTAGCTCTTAGATGGGTTCAAAGAGAAGCTAGGCCAATCAGTCTGCGTCGATTAACATTCTTTGGAAGAACACTAACAGAACCCCGTCTGATCGACTCTGCCAACTACTGCAGACTCGAATTACCGACACGGTGTGCCTCGTTTGCTGCTTATGAAAATATTCTATGATCTAACTGCTTCCTTCAGAATAGCCCACCGGCTCCGAGATATGCAGACCCTCCCCTATGTAGTCGTTACTAATTCACACATTGCCCATGTATACGAGCTCTACTACAAGGCTTTCGAGCGCTTTCGCCGCTTGCCCGAAATCAAGACTCTCGAAGATAATGATAAGTTCTGCAAGGCCGTTCAAGAAACGCTCAGGGAACATGCCACTGTAATACCACGGCTGGCTATTGGGGTGCTGGAGATTCAGGGTCTCATGAAGCCCGAAGAGACTGATAAGTTTATGACAACACTACTGAGATCTGTAAGATTCTTCAAACTTTCGCAAATATATATTGCACGACCAATACTAATTCAAAAACTGTGCCAGCGAATATCTCGTCGTGTTATAGCTGAGCAGCATATTGCCCTCACAGAGACTTTTCATGCCCCCTGGCATTTCCCTGATGCGCAACCACTGATGGACCCAAATACTGACTTTGTGGGGGAGATATTCCTTCGATGCAATGCCAAAGAGATTGTTGAACGGTGTGCAAACGCGACACAGGAGCTCATGAAGATGACATATGGCTCAAATTTACCGATCCCGGAAGTCAAAATTGAGGGTCACCTAGATGCCACATTCCCCTATATTTTAAGCCACCTAGAGTACATTGTTGGAGAGCTATTACGGAATTCTATACAGGCTGTCATTGAGCAAAGGAGATATAAAGATGCAAAGGTACCTCCAATCGAGGTTCTCATCTGCGAAACACAACAGCACGTGATAATTCGCATATCTGATCAGGGTGGAGGGATACCAAGAGACATTCTCCCACATCTCTGGTCATTCAGCAAAGGTCCGAGGCGCGAGAAACGACTTGAAAATCTTCTTCGAGTTCCTAGGTTGCTAGCCACCACTCAAGAGCTGCAAGTACCTGGTGACCCTGGAACTCATCAAAGACATGGCAAGAGAACGAAGTACAATGACTCAAATCAACATAGTTCCCTGTCACCATTGACCAGTAGATCACCAGATTTACGCCTTGGCATTGGGTTGCCGATGAGTCGAATCTATGCTGAATACTGGGCAGGTAGTCTAGAGCTACACAGTTTGGAGGGTTATGGGGTGGACGCCTTCCTCCAAATTTCAAAATTAGGAAATAAGAATGAGCGGCTTACCACAAGAGCAAGCATGGATGCACTGTAATATATCTGCATCTCTGGACGAGCAAGTGTGACGCGATCGATACCAGTCAATCTACAAAATCAGCAGAAGTAGCAATGTCTAAAAACCTGCACAAGGAAAGACCCTCTACGCCAAATTATTTATATCAAGATTCCTCATCCAAAAGATTTCCTCCACTTTTCGATCACCAACATTGTACGTGTCAGTTTATTGCTTTGATTCTTGGCGGACTCCAATCCTCAGCTAAGACATTAAAGTTATCGGACAACCACTGCTAATATGTCTTCGGATTTTTCCTTCGTGAGTCTCCTTATGTGCTATCTTAACCTTCCGTCTTCTAACGTCGTTCTCAAAGCTGCCTTATACCCACGCACATCCATCTCAATGGCATTCTAATCAAACTTGCTCCAAGGCTTCCAGTCCTCCGAGCCCTCAAATAGAGGTCGAATTGGACCTACGCGGTCTCACTCCTACTAAGAGCAGCTCGGCACTAGATGTATACTGTCCACAGAGTCGACGACGTCTATCGCAGTCACAAAATTCAGTCGAGCATCTGGACGTAGTCTCAACTTGGAAAGGCCTATCTATCGCACAAGTTTATGAGATTGTGTTTTGGGGAAATAGTTTCAAGGCATCGTTGGAGAAGTTGGTCTCGAAAGTGTTGATGGACAGATTTTGGGAACAACGCAGGCACTTAAGTTAGCACATACCACCTAGTTCCAAGGATTCTCTACCAATCCAAACGCGCCCCCAGCAATCGACTTTTTTTTTTGGAAAAAGGTGTCATGCTTGGACTTCAACCCGTTGGACAAGTAGCTGGTCACAGTTGGTCATAGTATGAGGACGTGCCTCATGACCGTGATTTTCTTTGATGCGCATCTGCTGTTTCTCTATACAGTAAAATCTCCTTAATACGATATGGGGTATATAACGATAACCTCTACATTACGATCTACACCCCTTAATCAAGCCTTTTTTGGTGTAATATTACGATAATCTGACTTTTGGTAATATCGTTAAGCACCTACCACCAATATCGGTATAACCAGTAGAGAATTTGTATGGGAGAGGGCCCTATTTAGCCCGCGA
>Ga0307515_10011137_pt1 | contig 17099 bp, 9 predicted proteins | sample 17_EM_MG_FD_194513 | JGI IMG/M metagenome (GOLD analysis project Ga0307515, IMG submission 194513) | Populus trichocarpa ectomycorrhiza microbial communities from riparian zone in the Pacific Northwest, United States - 17_EM | ecosystem: Host-associated > Plants > Roots > Unclassified | place...
ACAAAAAATTACATCACTCTCATGTTTTAAAATGCAAAATGGATATCGTAACTGGTTTATGATTATCCATTAGGATTTGGCCAAAAAGTCAAAAACCCTTTTACCAATCTTTTTTTAGATCTAGAGGTAGACTTCAATACTTGTGAGGTGTAAAAATATAGTACACCTTCACGTATTAAAAATACAAGGTGTCAAAAAAATACGATGCTAAAACTCAAACTTTAGAACAGTTAGGATTTAACCCGATAAGGTAGAAATTCTCTCACGGAGGGAGATCTGCCTTGAACCACAGACAAGACCAACAAATAGAAACCCGACCTAGAAAAAAACAATCAAACAACAATGTAGCTTACCTTAGGTAGGATGCACTGGGGATGATACGTCTTCCCCTTGCACAACTAGTCCCTTACTCAGACTCTCGCAGACCATAGGTTCCTAGTAACTATAATACTAGGTGGCGACTCTTGAACCTTAATCATAATTTTATGATTAAACCCAAACTCATTTCCTTTCCTAATAACACAGACCTCCTCAAGAGGCACGATAAAGCCCTGCGTCGCCCCCGATGATAGGGCACCCCGCGACAAGATGGCGACTCCATTAGGGAACACCTTGTTTTGTCAGACCTCCTCAAGAGGCACGATAAAGCCCTACGTCGCCCCCGATGTTGGGGCACCCCGCGACAAGATGGCGACTCCACTAGGGAACACCTTGTTTGGTCAGACTAAGCTTTGGTTGTTGATTGTTTGCCTATTTAGTTTGGTCTATTTAATTTTAGCTCACATTTTCACTGCTTTAGCTTTTTTATTTCTTATTCATGCATAAGTACATCAGGTATTGGCTAATGCCCTCATGCATTTTGATTTCGCGAGTAGACCCAATTCTAATTTAGGCAAGAAGTAGCGGTCTACCTCATGATTTTCAGTTGGGGTTCAGATTTGTGAAATAGCCAACTATAAACCGTGTTTACTCGGTAATGGCGGTTACACTGTGCCCCAACCATTCCTTGTAAACCCTTATACTGCCTACATGCAAGGTGGTCATTAGGAAGTTCATAGACCTTTCGAGACTAGGTAGAAAGCCTACCCATCATGTAATGGCCTAGAACCTTCCTTTAGAGTATGGACTCCTTAAATATTCATGTTGCATGGGTTTTCACCATACATACACAATATGCATGTACATACTTTTGCATTCATACACTTACATCCATTTATTGTAAATAATAAACATACATGCATCAGGTTGAATATAGGTCCCAAAAGAGTCTACAACACCCGACTCCAAGCGAGAAACATGAAAGATGAAGAGCGTGCTCACTGTGATGCTCATTTTCAAGAAGAGTTGGAGTCTCTGAAGGTAAGCGTGGCTCGCCTCACTAGCTTATTAGAGCATACACTTAGAAATGCCTCTAGTGAAGGTCTTTACAACCGACCCATCACCTTTGTTTAGACCGCGATAACAGCTCAGCCTGAAGAAAGAATGGGTGAACATGGTTAGGAGCCCCTACACAATCCAACATCTGTGTAGTCACTAGCACTAGCCTCTAATGCATTTGCCAATAAATCCCACAAAACCAAGTCATCTGATGACATTGATAAGATGGTGGCGTTGGAAGCCAGAATCAGGGCCATTGAAAGGGTAGACTTATACAAAGTACGGGCAGTAGAAATGTATTTAGTCTCAAATATGGTTGTCCCAAAGAAGTTTCGTGTTCCTGAATTCATCAAATATATTGGAACACAATGCCCCATAACTCATCTCAAATCCTACTACAATAAAATGGTAGAAGTAGTGCATGATGAAAAACTACTAATGCATTTTTTTCCAAGATAGCTTAAGTGGGGCAACATTGAGGTAGTACATGAGATTGGACAACAAAAAAATCTAGAGATGGAAAGACCTGGTGGATGCTTTTGTCAAGCAATACAAGTATAACATGGGCATCGCTCCTAATAAAACTAGTTTGTCCAATCTAGAAAATAGAGACAAAGAAAGCATAAGGGAATATGCCCAAAGATGAAGAGATCTAGCTGCACAGGTGCATCCAAGAGATGGTCACTTTATTTGTCAACACACTCAAGACGTTGTACTGTAAGCACGTGATGGGTAGCTCGGCACAACAGTTCACTAATATTATGGCAGTAGTTGAGCGTATCGAGCAAGGAATCAGGACTAGTAGAATTTATGTGCCCATCAAGAGAAGAGGCTTTGAAGGAAAAAGGAAAGAGGTTGACCATGTTGAGGGTGGTTATAAAGGTAAGAAAAACTCATTCCAAAAATACCACACTCCATCCCAAATTGCAAACATCAATCTCAGGAAATCTTGGGCCTCAAATCAAACACCAAAAAGTCCAGGAACAGTTACCCCCATTACCGCGGCTTTTAAATAAAATGTACCAAAAGCTATTGAGCATTGGGCATGTAGCTCTAGAACCACTCGCGCCTCTGCAGCAACCTTATCCCAATTGGTATAAGCCAAATCTCACATGTGAGTACCATACTGGCGCTGCGAGACATAGCATTCATACCTGCAGTGCTTTCAAGAAGAAGCTTATGCAACTAATTAAAACTGGGTGGGTAATGTTCAAAGAAACTCTAAAGGTGAGTGTGAACCCCCTACCCAATCATGCTTCAAGCAATGGATTAGTAAACGCACTAGAGGAGGAATGCCTAGGAAATTTGAAAGCACTGATGATCAGAGTAGGGTGCGAAGAAGACAACATGAATTTTTTAGGGACTTGAATTTAAAGGGGTGTCTGTGGTTTTCTATCCTTACCATTGAGGAAATGCTTGCAAAAACTTTTGTAAGGAGGCTAGCCAAAAGGGAAGTGTATTAGAATGGGAGGATGGAGCCTGCCCTATTATTGTCTTTTGCTTGATCATGACTGTTTCAACCTGTTTTAGTCTTATTGGCAATTTGACTCGTAATGCACAAGACTTTCCCTATCAAATGAGTCTTTCTTGTTAGTAATATCATGTGTTTTCCCGTGTTCATGATGTGACTTCAATTTTGTTGTCGTTTCATACAAATAACACACCTACACGAGCACACCCTCTACTCACAAAACCATCACACTAAGAATTATTTGGTATGTTCCTCTTTTTCCCAAAAACTATGCATGATCCAATGTTTTCACAAGAATTTTTGGGAAATCAAGGTTTTAGTACAAAAAAAAAATCAAATTGGTGTTGTTCCAACAAACAAGTTCTGAAAATTCAAGTGATCTCCTAGAAAAGTGACCATACACCTACAAAATAAAAAACCTGAAAACAACCCAAACACCTTGAGATGACTTCAAAAGATGAGTTTTTTTTTTGTGATCAAATGTAAGAAGTATATAGATCAAAAAGAGCAAGACAAGCTTGCGTTACCAGCTGGAAACCAGCAGTACAAGAGACGTACATAATCAGTCAAAGGGAACAGGCTCCCTTGAACAAACCATAGCAAGACAAGCTTGCAGAACAGAAACCTAAAACAACGGGAACAGGCTCCCATGGACTAGCAACAGAAGCCATATGGCATTAAGTGAACAATAAAATAAAGGGAATAGGATCCTATATACAAATAGCATGAACATCCCTCATGCAGGGGCAATAACCAAACATCCAAAAAGCCAATAGAGGCATACAAAACCCCAGCGAGAAAAGCCAGGAACAGAACATCCTGCATAAAGCAGCAACAGCACCAAAGTGGTGGACCAACCTCCACCCACTGAGGAGAGCATCAAACCAAGCCCTTGCCAGCAATAGCGGGAAGAAGCTATCAAAGCAGAGCCCCAACAAGGGACCAGGGACCACGCATCAGCCAGCATCGCACGCATAAAGCAGGGAATTACCCTCCTGCAATATGAGGATAGCAAACGAACGACAGTTGCAACCTGCACACCCAACAAAGGGGAACATGCAGGGAAAGATGGGCTTATGGCAATAAGCCAGAAGAAACAAGCCAGAGAAGAAAGCCCAACTCTAGCAAACCAGAATTCTAGACAGCTTCTGAAAGCACACAAAGCTGCTTAGAGCAGTGTACCAAACTGCATTGAGCAGCAACCAAGAGGCCAATCACCAGCAGACCATCCCTACACCAAAGCAAGGATGTAGCCCAATATAAGGGGAGAGAGCCTCACCCAAACTGTTGGGATCCATAGCCACTATCAAGATAGGCCAGTCGAATCAGACCTGCAGAAGAACCAAAATGGAACGAGAGGCAGAATTTGTGAACAAGGGGAGAGAACCTCACCCAAACACACCCCAAACAATGCCTCGTAGCAGGCAAAGAGATCCTTTGCATCAAATCAGTAGCATCCAGCAACCCTAAGGAAGGAACACTACTGAACAACATCTACTGGAAACGCAGGGAATCCAGAACAAGAAAGTAACCTCCATCAAACCAAAATGCCAAAGCTAAAAAGCAACAACAACGCCCTCTAGAGGGTTCAATGTCATGTTCAGCAGTCAACCAACCACTTAAAGAACACGACCAACAGAACACAGGAAAAGCAGCTGAGCAGAGGCAAAGTGAGCAGTCCCAAAGGCAAGCTGCAACAAGTAGCAACGCATACTATGTACTAGCTGACCAAATAGCTATCAACTAGCAGTCTACACAGAGATATCAAGCAAGCAGAGTCCACCAACTACAATCAGTCGGAACAAGAGAATGAGGGAACCACCCAACATCCCAATACAAGGTTCACACCACTGAAAGACTGTAGACTAATTAAGCATGTCCTTGGCTCTGGTAGATAGGCATCATTAACAGCAAAAGCATGGGACAGAAAGCACCAACAGCAAACAGAGAGACAGAGCAGCGAACCAGCAAAAGCATGGGAAACAAGACAATTCATGAGGGAACAACCCCATGATGATGCAAAGGGAGATGGAACCCCCTAAAGAGTCAGCTAGGTATAAATTAGGAAGTGGGAGAGGCAGGAATTGGTCCCCCACTTCCAGATCTAAGAAAAGCATAACGTTGAACAGTACCTGAACAATGGGGACACCCATTAAATTGGCCATCTCCAAGGCAGTGGACGGGACAGATCAACCCCAACAAGCATGGAGAGCCATCTAACTCGTCGGGGAGAGGAGCCACAGATGAACCAGCAAAATCCCCAGCATCAGAAGCTTCAAGCCAAAAACCCGTTAGGGTTTTGGACAGGATCCATCGCACGCTCACTGGTTGCTGGAACAGTGGCGCCGAGGTTGGACTGGCCATGGGAGGCGTGAAGAAGTGATCTCACGGAGCTCAGCAGCAGAATCGGGAGGAGAAACTTCAAGGGAAGGAGAGCATCTCTCTCTAAATTCTCTCTCTAGCTGCTTGACTACTGAGAGCTCTTTCTTCCAAAAGATGAGTTTTAGTTGGATGAATAATGAGAAACCATTTTGAGAGATGAGTTTTAGTTTGATAAATAATGAGAAACCATTTTTCATATTTGTATGGGAGCGGCTTACTGATTTTGAATGCATGCGTTTAAAATGAGGAAATGTCATCTTTGATAATCCTTTCACAATACTAAAAAAATCCCTTGCAATCCCCTTTTGAGCCTAGTAAATTCTTCTTGAAAATTAACCTTAGCTAAGATCACACCCTATACTGGGGGGCAAGTGTGAGAAATACATAAAAAAATTTCTCAATGATTAAAAGAGCAAAAAAAAAAGCTAGGGGCATGAAAGAAAATCCTCAATGGTTATAGATGCCCAAACAAAGCTGGGGGCATAAAAAAAACCAAAGGGTCCAAAAGGTATGAGCATACCACAAAAATAACTAATATGACGAAGCTCAAAACTAAATGAAGAAAACAAAGAGAAGAGACCCAAGCCCGACACAAGGGGGCACGATGGACCGTTTTGCAAATCAAATCCAAGGTCTAAAAAATCCATGAATAAAAAAAAAGGTCAAAAAATTAGCAGTAGTGATCCTTAGTCTTAAAATCTCTTAAACACCTTTTGAGCCTATAAATATTTTTTTTCTTCATAACCAAGAGCTCAAGCCTACGTTATGTGCCTAATTAAACCCTTTCTAATAAAAGACATGCAATCTAGATCGGTAAGCAATGCTTTCTCATGCGAAACAAGCTTTATTATTCATACAAATGAAATAAATGCTTTGAAGAATGGTTATTTGAAACCCTCAAATTGAAGTTTGAACCTCTTTGACCAATAAAATATCACTTCACATTTTCTCCAAAAGCAAAATATAAAGTTTTCAGCACTTATACAAACCTATCCATGAGAATTGCTTGAATTTTTCAAAACAAGTTTGTTTTAAATAAACATCAAAATGATTTTTGTTTGGAATAGATTTGAAATTCCAAAAGTTTTTTATAAAAACAACTCCTAATATTATGTCCTTCCTAGAGGTCAAGATCACAAGATGTGACTCAAGTAAGCAAGAGCGAAAAGTCATCAAAGTTTACTATCAGAGACTCAAACTTTTAAGAAAAATAAAACTCCATGAAGAAAAAGGGACCTATATTTCTCAAGTATACATGTATTTTGGTCACGATGCATTGTTTTCATCATTGATAGATTGGTGTCTCACCATCACCTCTCGGGTAGTGCATTTTACAGCCCTACCTATTTTCTTTTAAGTACGCCTTCAAGCCCTCAATCATCTCATGTAGTGCACTTTCAAGCCCTATCCCCCTTGAGATTGCCTTCGAGCCATCATCTCTTCGGTAGTATGTTTTCTAACCCTACCTCCTTTCGAGTATGCATTTAAACCAACATTTCCCAGGTGTTGCATTTCCTAACCCTACCTCCTTTCATGTGCGCTTTATAGCCCTACCTCTTTCCCTCTGAGTGCGCCTCTAAGCCCTCGACCCTTTTAGATAGCATGTTTTACAGCCTTACCTCTTTCCTTTCAAGTGCGCCTTTAAGCCTTCGACCATCTTAGATAGTGTATTTTACAGCCGTACCGCTTTCCCTTCAAGTGCACCTTCGAGCCCTCGATCATCTCAGGTAATGCGATTTCTAGCCCTGTCCCCTTTAAGATTGTCTTCAAGCCATTATCTCTTCGGTAGTGTATTTTCTAATCCTACCTCCTTTAGAGTGTGCCTTCGAGCATCATCTCTCAGAGAGTGCGTTTCCTAACCCTACCTCCTTTCGTGTGCGCTTTATAGCCCTACTTCTCAAATAGTGCGCTTTATAACCCTACTTCCTTTCGAATGTGTGTTTGAGCTATTATGTCCCAGGTGATGCATTTCCTAACCCTACCTCTTTTCATATATGCTTTATAGCCTTCACTTCTCAAATAATGCGCTTTCTAACCCTATCTTCCTTTTTAGTGCACTTTTGAGCCCTCATCTTTCACGTAGTGCATTTTCTAACCCTACCTCCTTTTGAGTGCACCTTTGAGACCTCATCTCCCACGTAGTGCACTTTTTAGCCCTATCTCTATCTATATATCTCATCTCTTCTTAAGACTGCCTTTGAACCCTCACCTCTCCAATAGTGCACCTTTAGGTTCTATCATTTATCCTTTCAAGTGATCCTTTGAACTCTCATCTCCTAGATAGTGCACCTTCGAGCCCTATCTTGTCATCTCTTCAAGGCGTCTCTGGCTAAATCCTATCGTCAGGCAAATCATATTTTTCACCACTTTGAAAAATCATTCGTATTTCTCAGCACTTTGAAAAATCATTTGCATTTCTCACCAATTTGAAAACTCTTTTCACCTAGGCAGGTCACTCATTACAATGAGACCACCTTTAAAACTCTTTTTTATTTTTCTCTGGGGAGGTCCCTCATGACAATTCGACCATTTCAAAACTCTTTGAATCTCATCTTTCAGTTCTTCCTTTGAGCAAGCTTTATAATTCTTACTTTAAATACTTTCAGAAAGATTCATCATTTCTTGATATGGTGAGTCTGTTATCTCTCTCTTTTTTTTCTTTACAAAGCTTACAAGACTTTTTATCGTAAGCATTATAAAAAGGGGGGGCAACTGTCATAACCCATTTCTGGGTTATTCCCCAAATTCACTTCTTTTTCTTCCAAGCAAAAATCAAAAATAAAATAAAGACTGGCGAAGCGGACAAAGCAGGCCGAGGAGGATCTCAAACATATGGCAAAATCAAGTTGCAATTTTAGAAGAAATTTAAAGCTTAATTGTACCCCATTATGCCCAAAAATAGAGAAACAATGCAAATTTAAGGTCAAATTAAATGATTATTGGAGGAATATGCTTAACAATTAAGTCCATTGACATAATTAAATTTTTAATAGGCCAGTTTAATTTAATCATAGGCCAAATTAAAATTTAATTATGTTTAAGAATTAATTTGAGTCCAATTTAAGGATTTAATTAGGTGTAAAGACTTAATCATACTTTAAATGGGTCAAATTAATTTTATTAGGGGCTTAATTGGTGAAAAATTAAGTTTGGAAGCCCAATTTGAGCTTAATTAAGAAGATTGGAATTTTAAGAGATCAAATAATTTTTACCAAGTTAATTGATAGAAATCAGGGTCAAAATCACAAGAAAATTAAAGTTTTGGGGTCAATTAGGGGTTAAATTGAAGACATTCACAACCAAGAATCAATTTGCAAAAGACACAGAACAATAGGGACCCAATTGATTAAAATAAGGGGTGAATTTGAAAACAATTGAAATTTCAATGGTCAATTGAGGGTCATATTGCATAAATCCAAGACCAAGGATCAAATTAAAAAAGATGTTGAAATTGAGGGCTAATTTTGAAATTCAGCAGGGTCTCAATTGCATTAAATTACAAGTTTGAAGTCAATTAGAGGTGAAATTAAATGAAATTAAAAACTGAAGGACCAAATTGAACTTTTTAAATAAATCCCTAATTCAAGTCAAAACAGCGTCGTTTTAGAATTTAAAAAAAAAAAATCGTCTGGTTATTGTTCATTATCTTCTTTTTCTTCACTGAAATGATAGTTTAGGAGGCTACTTTGCTTTGTGCATTTAATGCTTCATTTCTCCACCAAATTTGACCAAACTTGCACACAAATGATCCCTTGACATTTCTCTATAACCAGGTATGATCCGTTCAGGATGATTGACACCACATCAGTCGCAACGCTGGCCTAAAGTGGCTAACTCGGGCAATCTTTAACTATCAAATTTGACAGTTCATGGTGCCTATTTTGAGCCACGGTTGGGATCCTTTCCAATTGAGTCAAGGGCTAAAACTTTTAATCAATGAAGACAAGATTACCCTCTTCCACCCACTATAAATAGAGGTGGATTTCATGGCCTGAGCCTGACAATAATCCATTTTGCATGCAAATATCTAAGCCAGTTCTAGCCCAGATATCTAAGTCGGATCTGGCCCAGACAAAAAAAAAAAAAAAAATATTGTTGGGTCGAGATTAGCCCAGCCCAGCCCTTTCTTGGGTTGAGCTTGGCCCAGTTAGCTGGGCCGACCCAACTCATATTTTATAATAATATAATATTATATAATATACGATTGGGAAAAAATTTCAAAAAAAAAAAACCTTTCAAAAATTTGAAATTTTCTTGCATATTTTCCTACCACTTTTGTTTAATATTGGGTTCTATTTTTACACTATAAGATACAAATCTGGTATTAAAATACTTGGCTTTCTCATAAATATTTCTAAAAACAATTTTAAAAAAATTCAAAAAAAAATCTCAAAACTTTTAAATTAATTTTCCTTTTCAAAAGACAAAAAAAGAAACAAAAAAATATTTTGTTTTCATGCATACGGTCAAATCCTAAAATGTTTTCAAGCATATTTTCATGAAAAAAATTAAAAAATTGTATTTTTCTCATGTTTTAAAATGCAAAATGGATATCATAACCAGTTTATGATTATCCATTAGAATTTGGCCAAAAAGTCAAAAACCCTTTACCAATCTTTTTTTAGGGTCTAGACGTAGACTTCAATACTTGTGAGGTGTAAAACTATATAATAGAGTGTACCCTCAGGTATTAAAGATACAAGGTGTAAAAAAAAATGTGATGCTAAAACTCAGACTTTAGAACGGTTAGGATTTAACCCGATAAGGTAGAGATTCTCTCATGGAGGGAGATCTGCCTTGAACCTTAGATGAGAGCAACAAATAGAAACCCGACCTAGAAAAAAAAATCAAACAACAATACAGCTTACTTTAGTAGGGTGCACTAGCTAGGGGTGATGCGTTTTCTCCAAACATAACCAGTCCCTTACCCAGACTCTCGTAGACCATAGGTTCCTAGTAACCATAATATTAGGTAGTGACTTCTGAACCTTAATCATAATTTTATGATTAAACTCAAACTCATTTCCTTTTCCAATAACACACACCTCCTCAAGAGGCATAATAAAGCTCTTTGTCGCCCACGACATCACGGCACCCTACGACATTGGAAACACGTTAATCCTCTATCAAAAAAGAAACCAATTGGGTGCTAATGGATTTCCATGGTAAAGTATAGAACTGATTGAACAATTTAATGTTTTTAAACAAGATTAGTGGAGAAAGATTTTATTTAAATATATGGGATCGATTACACAAAGATACTTACACTTATAGCTAAAATAACCACAATTCAAGTCTTATTATCTATAATTGGGAACTTAGATTATCCATTATAGTAATTTAATATGAAGAACACCATTTTTCATGGGAAATTATATGAAAAAATCTACATGGATCACCTATTAAGGTGAGTGATACTTGAAATATATAATCAAAAGGTGTGCAGGTTGAAGAAATCATTGTATGGTTTCAAATAAATTTGAGAACATAGTTTGGAAGGTTCATGAAATCTATGATATCCTTTGACTACCATCACAGTAATTTAGATCACATTATTTCTAATAATAATAATAATGCCATCAGAGTAATTCAAATCACATATTATCCCTAAAAATAATAGTAGGGTAAGATTATCACAACCTCATTATATATGCAAATAATATGATGGTTATATAAAATGATCCTGAAGAAATGAATGAAAGACATATGTATTTTGAAATATTTTCTACAAATCAAAGTATCTAGATCTCATAAAGAAATCTTTGTCTTAAAAATATATCTTAAATCTATTATAAGAGACTAATATATCAGTTAGTCAATCGATAGAAAAAGGTATGAAGTTATATGTATAGTCCAATTAGATACTAATTGATAAGGGAAAATATCAAAGACTTGTTGAGAGATTTATGTACTTAGCCCACACAAAACCATATTTAACTTATATGTGTATTGTTAGTCAATGTATTCATGAGAGCAATAAATGAATACAATTATATGTATTTTTAGATATTTAAAGGTTGCACCTAAAAAGAGGATTTGGTTTACTAAAAATACGTATTGCCAAAGTACAGGTACATATACTGATGTTGATCCACAATGAAATCACGTACAGTCTACAGTAATTCATTCTACTATATCAAACAGTGTAATACACAGTGAAAGCACTCACAATCTATTTATAGTATCAAACAGTGCAATACAAAGTGAAAGCACTCACAGTTTATAGTAATTCACTTTACAGTATAACATTGATCCCTTTTAGTTATATTTAATAATAATAATAATAATAACATGTATTAAAATATTTTTCAATAAAAAATAGAAAAGTATTTTAAAAAAAAATTGAGAATATAACTATCAACCAAAATGAATTAATATAATTCATTTTTAGCCAACCACAGATGTCATTATACGTAGATTACAACTAAACCATTGAAGGCTAATTTGCAAATTACAACCACTAGTTCGGACGGTGATTAACAACCGACGTTCTCAACACAAATATATTTTGTTTAATGTATTTACGATCTGCCTTAGAGTAGCAATCACCGACCAAATCTTTCGCAACTGAGTTACGGTCATTATTTCTGATGTATAAGTGGTTCCTTAGATTTTTCCAAGTTATACGCCAAGCTATAACTTGTTTTGTTCCTTTGGTTAGGTTATACAGTGACAAGAAATTAACGCCGTAAGAAAAGATTTTCAAAAGTTATCATGCGGCACCACTTGGTTCAAAATGCCATGTTACACGTTTGCTTGCCGGAAACGCTATAAAAAAAATTCCATCAATTATCATGTCAAGCAATCTAGTTCAAGAAACATATTATACATTCAGTGAATTAACTAATCAATCAACAGATTAATCTGATTTATTATTTAAAATAAATATCATTATAGCAAGATCGTAGATTATACACAAACGAACTAACGCATTAATTTTTAAAAAATATTGCTGTTATCAGTTATCACCAAAGGGCCATTGCTAGCAGTAATCAAGCATTAAAAGCCTCATTGTCATCTTTGTAAATTTTATACTTTGCGTATTTGCCTTTTGCCTAACTTGGCTCCGCTGCCAATACTCATCTGTTGGTCAAGCAGTATGGATTTGATCACTGATGATGCTGGAGAATGACAAACACTCACGTTTTCGGGGGGGTTTTTTCTTACATTTAAATAGCCAAAGATCCTGTGTATCTTTGTATAGATCCTGTGTATCTTGCTGCGCGCACGCTATGCTTTTGTCACTGCTGCTTTTTTTCTTTTTTAACCAAAGACAATTCATCCTGATTTGTCCATAAAACGTTAATTAAAGGATACCTAATATGAAAACCCAAAATATAATATTAATTGTAATCTTTTTCCAATATATCAGTCATGCAATCTATTCCAATATGTCATCTGCTAAGATTTGAAAGCAAGCCAAATATTAACCAAAGGGGGATCGTTTGATTCTGTTTTAATTAATGTTGGACCGTATCTCCAACATGATACCACAATATCTCAATTAATATTTCTTGTTCAGAAAAATGAGGTGGTTTCTGGGGCATCATAGCCTTAGAGGTTATTTGACTGTGGCTAAATTTTCCTTATTGCCAGCTTAGGAGAGTAATTACTTTCCCCCACTTTCGAAGGTATATATTTCATATTTGTGCTATCTTACAGTTAGTTGTGCCTGGCTTGAGCTAAGAGTAGCAGCATGATATGCCGTGTAAAATATAAGTTGCCTCCAAGGGGTTAGGTTAATTTATATGTGTGTGTGTGTTGAGATCTTCAAGAAAGTAGTTTAAATGATAAGGAAAAAAATCATTTAACTCATTTGAGTCTCATTTTTTGTTTCTCATGGTATATCTTTATCTAATTAATTATATTTATGAAAATATCTTAAATCTCAGTCGACGTAATACATGATCGATGGAATGCGTTAGTTTGGAAAAAGCAAGCTTATATTTGCACCATCTTAAAAAGAAAAAATATACATATATAATATGAAATAAAATATGATTTTATTGGTATATATATGGATTTAAAGAGTTAGATTAAAAAACCGGACCAAAAGACTTGGAAAGGGTTAATTTTTGGAGGTCATGTCTTTTTTCTTTGATTCACGTGGGGTGTCCGGGTTAGCTTGCACGCACCTCGACTAATCCTTATGGGCCCTAAAGTTAACGACCAGATAAACCTCTAATGGCCATCAATATTAGCAACCTCAGGACTCAAATCTGAGATCACAAGGAAAGCAAACCTTTTAGTCCTAAATTCTTATTACTGGGCACCTACAAGATATTGAAATCATGTCTTCTTGATATGGTATCCATGCAGGCGATCCTAATGCAACTTTGAAAAAACACACCTTTTGATAGCGTGCAAGCTGTATGGGAAAAGAAGATGAAAAAACTAGCCAAACAAGGCTATTGTGCGTGTTTAATAATATGATTGCAGTTGTTTTTTAAAATATTTTTTATTTAAAAATGTATTAAAATAATAATTTTTTATATTAACGCATCAAAATGATCTAAAAATATTAAAAAATATTAATTTAAAAAAAATCAAAGTTTTTTAAAAACGCTTTTAAAATATAAAAACAAACAAAGCCTTGATTATGATGAAATTAGAAGAAATTAAGAGCAATTATAGTAAGAACTACTTGATTAAAAAGACTATAGCTTAATTATTGATTCAACTTAAAGACTTAGAGTTGTCAAATGAAAAATCCTAAATACTTTTCATCATATATGTGTATAGCAAATAGATAGGACTACGCACCGCAAAATGATCCAAGGGATGATGCTTGCTAATCAAAGAGGTTTGTTCCCTCTTTTTTTTTTAATTTTTAAGGTTGAAATATATATATATACACACACATTTTGAAAAATTTATTCAAATCTTCTAAAAATACGCCGTATCGATATCATGAAAGGTACGCTCCTAAGGTCCTGGTGAAGAAAGTTGATCCAAGAATACCTCCTATCATCTAATAAAAAAATAAAATAAATTATCATTCCAAGTCAACTCATCCTACCCTTCCCCCCGCCGGCCTCCTCCGCCAACAAAATAAAATATGTTAATAGAAAAAGTCAATCCATCCCCTGAGAGACGTAAAGAAACCACTACGAGGTTGTTGACCTTGTAAGTTTATTAATTATTTAGACAAATCTACAAAAGCAAAATAATACGGCATGCCTGTAGAATTGAGGATGTTTCAAGGATTTGTCAATTAAGCAAAACCAACAATGGCCAACTATAAATGCACACGCACATCCCTCCTTTCGTCTTCACTAATCACCACCATCCTCGAGCCTTATCCTCCTTTCATCTCCTTGATTTTCTTCAAAAAAATAAAATTATGGCGAAAAGTCCTTCAACTCCAATCCATCTCTTAGTTATGTTACTAGTAACATATTTTTTGTGCACCATGGGAAAATCAAATGCGTTGACATGCCCACTACCACCGGAACTAGCAACTAAGCTTCATGTTGATCCAGTAGCCATAGATTCAGCATCTACTGATTACGGTAACATAGTCCATAGCACGCCAGCTGCTGTTCTTTATCCATCATCCATTGAAGATATTCAAATACTAGTAAATTCCTCGTACAATTGTCCCATTCCATTTGGTATATCTGTTAGGGGAAATGGCCATTCTGTTAATGGACAGGACATGGCTCGTGATGGGGTGGTAGTGGATATGAAAAGTTTGAGAGAAGATAAAAATGGGATCAAAATTAGGGTTTCTAAAAACCATTTATTCGCTGATGTTGGAGGTGAGCAATTATGGATTGATGTGTTACACACCACTGCAGCACAAGGACTTTCACCGGTGTCGTGGACCGACTTTTTGTACCTAAGTGTTGGTGGTACGCTTTCTAATGCTGGAGTCAGTGGGCAAACATTTCTGCATGGCCCTCAGATTAGCAATGTTTATGAACTAGATGTTATAACTGGTATGTTTCCCTTGAATATATTTTCACTTTGTTTTTTCAGTAAGAAATAGACCTAAAAAGAAGAAAAGAAAAGTGGGTTTACTTGATAGCATTGTGTTTTTTCTTGATTCAGGAAAAGGGGAGCTTGTGACCTGCTCTAAAAGAAATAATTCAGATCTATTTGATTCTGTTCTGGGAGGTTTAGGCCAATTTGGGATTATAACTAGAGCAAGGATTGCTTTAAGGTCGGCACCAACAAAAGTAATTATACAAAGCTAGGGAGTTGTGCTTCGCTCTCTCTCACCTTAACATTTTTTCAATTAAGCATGAATGAATGTTTTGACATCTGGTTGCATGCCTAATAATGGTGCTAAACTCAAAGAAAGAAAGAGACAGGCATGCTGAATTTAAAAAGTTTCCAACAATTTGAATATTTCGATCAAATCTTAAATATATGAATAAACTATTAATTAGCTCCAACAATTTGACATATGGGGTTTTCAATTGCAGGTTAGGTGGTCTCGAGCATTTTACAGTAATTTCTCTGATTTTATCAGAGACCAAGAAAGAATAGTTAGGGGTGGCCAAAGAGATGTAGCCAATTATTTGGAAGGTTTACTTATGTTGGATAATGGCACCCCAACTGAGTGGATAACCTCCTTTTTTCATCCAACTCAGCTCCCTCAAATTATGTCCTTGGTTAAAACATATGGTATCATCTACTGTCTTGAGCTTACCAAGTACTACTTCATAGAAGATATAGAGAGTGAAAAAGACCAGGTAATCAAGTTCATCATCATATTAATAATTATATCTCTATCTATATAGTATATTTTATAAGGTTAATTACATGATCTCTCGAAAGTTTGACAAAAACCTTTTCACATTTGAAAGATGTCTGTAATAATTTCATGATATTTCAAAAGATGTTAATGTTACTAAACATATTCTTAAAACGAACTGACAAGTTTTCAGTCTAATCTATATTCTATTTTATGCAACGAATATTATATAAACTAGATCAGTTGACATTTTATACATGTATAGTTCACGTTAAAAATATGTATTTTCCTGTGAACATACTTTTCGAAAAAAAAAAAAGAATAAGTTAGTAGTCACTGTCGATTCTCTTACATACATTAGTTTAATAATGAATCTGGCCATTGTTTTCTTATAGGATTTACAACAAGTATTCAAAGACTTTTCTCATGTTCCTGGTTTAATCAATGCAAAATTTGTCTCCTATCAAGAATTTTTGACGAGAGTCCCAAATGCTGAGAATGAATCACAGACACATCCATGGCAAAATCTATTTATTCCCCAATCTCGAATTTCAGATTTCAATGTAGGTGTCTTGAGAGATATTGTTCTTAAAAGAAACATCACCACAGGACCTGTCCTCTTTTACCCTTTGAACCGACACAAGTAAGTGCCCTATAATAGTATCCTTAAAAAAAACGTGTGCATATATATATATATACCAATTACTTCAACAATAATAAAAGTTTTCCTTAAAATTTCAGATGGGATGCTGAGTTGTCTGCAGTTATACCAGATGAAGATATCTTTTATACGACATCGTTCTTGCATACAAGTGGGATTGATAATTGGCAGGTCTACGAAGATCAAAATCAAGCAGTTATTAAATTTTGTGAAGAGGCTGGTATCAAGATTGTGAAATATCTTGCTGATTATACAACCATAGAAGAATGGATTAAGCATTTTGGCTCAAAATGGACAACCTTTCGAGAGAGGAAAGCGCAATATGATCCAAAGAATATCCTATCGCCAGGGCAAAAAATATTCAATGCCGTTTAGTGTTTACATTTCTGGTCATAATCATGTATATCAATAAATATCAATTTCTAACCATCTAGGTGATGGTCCAGTGGTAAGAGTTTGGGATCAAGAGGTTTGCTTCTTCTGTAGTCTCAGGTTCGAGCCCTGTG
>Ga0307515_10011138_pt1 | contig 17099 bp, 2 predicted proteins | sample 17_EM_MG_FD_194513 | JGI IMG/M metagenome (GOLD analysis project Ga0307515, IMG submission 194513) | Populus trichocarpa ectomycorrhiza microbial communities from riparian zone in the Pacific Northwest, United States - 17_EM | ecosystem: Host-associated > Plants > Roots > Unclassified | place...
TAAGTAGACCCTATAGCTTGTGCCTGCGGATCTTATATACTTAACACTTCTTATAATAGCTAATATACTCCTTTGCTTCCTAATTAAGCCTTAGCTAATAGTATTTGCGCTAAAGTAATTCTACTATTTTTACTTAACCATAGTGGCCGCCTAGAGGATTATCGTAATTCTTTATAAGAATTTTCTATCGTAGATTTGCTTCTTATGGCACCTAAACCTTACTACCTCTATATAGTAGGCCTATTAGGTCTAGTTCCTAATAGTAATGCCTAGCAGCTTCCTTTCCGTTATATTTCTAGTTTACTTTTACATTAAGGATAGTATAGGAAGCGTCCCTCCGTTATACCTTATAGATAAGGTTTATTAACCTTTTAGATAGTTTTTAGGTAAAAGCTATTTTGTCTTATACTACTCTAAGTATAAGACTAGATAGTACTATAGATCTTATAACTCTTTAATACGCGTATATTAGGAAGGCCGCTATAAGGTTAAAGTTCTTTAGTTATTATAGGGCTCTAAGTTCTAATTGCTTTCTAGCTTCGCTATTAGTTTAAGAGGATAGCTTAGTAATTAGAGATAGTGTATTACTAGGTTCTAAGAATATATTAGGGATGTCCTATCTAGGTATATTTAGACCCTTATTAGTAACGGACTAGGTACTAGCTAGAATATTAATAAAAACTAATAGGGCTTATACCACCTAAGACTCGGTATATAGAGCTATAGGTACTTAAGCATCCTATACCTAGAGCTTGTTTTACAATATAAGGAGTAAGATATTTATTATCTATTTTCCTTCTCCCGTTTTAAAGCCTTTGGTATAGTTTAGCCATTATAACGGTCTATTGGCAGGGTTATTTTCCCTTAGCTTATATTTAATCTTAAAATTAAATTATATAAGCTCCTCTGCCTATCTGGCTTATTAAGGTATAAGCTTCTTTATAGTTATAAAGTAGCGTAAATTATAGTAATTTGAGAGTATATAAGTGGTATAGCTCGCGTGCTTAAGGTAGTGTCGCCACTATTTAAAGTAGTTTACTATAGCTAGTAGTTCCTTATTATAGGTATAATACCTAACTTTAGGTCCCTAGAATTTTCTATTATAAAATACTACTGGTCTCTAATAGAGCTGGGTAGCGTTTATATGCCTATTAGGTTATAGTAGGATACTAATAAAGGCAAAATTTAATATATTAGTAATTATTATTAATAGCTAATTTAGGTTGAAATACCGCAGTAATAAAGCTTCTGTAAACTTTACGTGAAGTTTTTAAAAGGCCTCCTAAACCTTTCTAGGCTATAACTATAGCTTATACTATTTAGTTAGTCCTTTTTTAGTTTTCTTCCTTACCGCCTTTAAGCTTTTTGCTTCTTAGGTTAGGTTTTAAAAAGCTTCTGCAATATAGTTAAATAGGCATTAGGTAATGTCTAAGTAGTTATAGATAAAGCGCCTATAGAAATTGGCAAAGCCTAGAAATACTTAAATATTTTAGTAACTCTTTAGCTCTAGCCACTCCTAGATTATCTATACCCATACTAGGTCTATAACTATACCTATAGGCATTATAATATAACCTAGAAACTCAACCTACTTAGTATTAAAGATATACTTTAACGCCTTAGCGTAGAGGCCCTAATTATCTAAACGTTCCAGCACTTCGCGGATATATTACTTGTGTTAATCCTTATCTTTTAAGTAGATTAAGATATTATCTAAATAGATAATATATATACGGTCAACTAGTCCCCCTAAAGCTCTATAAATATATAATTGGAATATTATAGGCGTATTAGCTAGCCTTAAAGGCATTATTAAATACTTAAAGTGGCCGTATCGGGTCTTAAAAGCGGTCTTTTACTTATCCCCTTCTTTAATACGGAGCTTATAATAGGCGTCTTATAGATTTAACTTTGTAAAGATCTTCGCCCTAAATAGTTAATCTAGCATTTCACTAACTAGTGGTAGTGGGTAACGGTTTTTAATTATAATCTTATTAAGACCGTAATAGTTTATGTATAGCCTTATAGTTCTATCTAGTTTTAAAATAAAGAGGATTAGCGCGCCTAATAGCGACTTACTAGGCTAGATCTATCCCTTTTCTAGTAAGCTATTAAGATACTTCTATAGGATCTTAAGCTTTTTATGCAAGAGGTTATAGATAGAAAGGTTTAATAGTTATTTACCTTCTTCTAGATTAATTGCATAATCGTACTCTAAGTTCTATAGTAGGACTTTAGCTCTCCTACCCGAAAATACCCTTAGTAAGTCCCTTAGGCCTACTAGAATATTTAATAAATTAGGGTCGCGTTTATCCTCTGCGTTATTAGGTAGGTTCTAAAGCTTCCTTAAGATACTTATAGGCAGCATTATACGCTATAGTAGTTGCTTATATATAGTTGCTACTATATATTATACCATTTTATGCGGTAGCTAGTAAAGGGTAAAGAAATCCTTAACGTAGCACTTAAGATACTATAGTATGCTCTCCGTATATTGCTTAAGTTAGAGTAACCTATAACGGTTAAAGTATTTTATAAGATCCTTAAGATTGCTACTTCCCTATAATATCTCTATAACCTATCCGGTAGTTTCCTATAGGGTCTCTATTATAGAGGGGTTATTACTTATACTAGGCTCTATACCTATTTTACTATTAAATAAGGGTTAGATCTAATACTTCTTTAAGTATAAAGTATATACTATTTTACCTAGGGCTATATTCTCTAGGATGTCCTTTAGGCTTATTAGTAATATACGCCCTTTTAAATCTTTATCGTTTTACTATTTAAAAGCTCTAGTTTTAAAGCGTATTTTAAGATCTGCTTTTATAAGCTAAGGGTATCTAAGGATAAGGTTATAACTTATAAAGTTAACTACCTAGAAGGGTTGCGGGCTAACTACCTTAATGCGGTTATATATATTAGCTACTAACACTATAAGCTTATAGGTACTATATAGTTTAATCTAATGCTTATCTAAGAAGCCTATAATAAGTTTTTGCCACCTTTATAATAGGATAAGTTTATACTCTTTTACTAAATTATATTATATAAGATTAATTTCAGCGCCGCTATTATATAGTGCTTAGAACTATTATATTTTACCTATAAGAAGTATTATTTCTAGCTTAACAGTAATATAGAAAGTCTTTCCTTTTATATCTTGCCCTAGTTATAGCTAGAAGAGGTCTATAACTAGGGCTTTTCTTTTTTTAGATTGTTAGTGCGGTTATTATCCTACTTATTTTTCTAATAGGATCTGCCTCTAGAGTTTTCTTTTAACTTTTTAAAGTGTTCCCGTAAAGGTGCCAGATAGGTATTAGGTTAGCTTTAAAAGTCTTTTCTATTATTTAAGGCCCCTAACTTTAACCCTTTTAAAGTTCTCTTTAAAAACAGCTTTTTTAAAGGTTAGGTCTACCCTACGTTACTACTAAAGTGCCCGCGCTTTTAGTGACCCCCTAGCTTCCTACTAAAAGAGATTTAGTTTCTTACTATATCTTTAGCGTTTAAAACTGCTTATTTAAAATCCGTATATATAATAATCCGCTATAATAAAGCCTTATAGCAGGAACTACGGTGGACTTATTAATAGGCTAGGTATATAGGTAAACAAGAAGTTAACAATGTAATAATAACTGGTGGAGTGGTTACCTAATAGATTAACTCTAATTATATTCTAAGATTTACTATAAAGGAGAGAACTATCTAGGTAGGGACTGTGGTCCTTTAAATACACAACCGTACTCCTAAGAAATCCCCTTAGTATATAAGGTACGTATACTCTATCTACTTTATTATAAACCCTATAGATTATATAGATTATATAGATTACGTTATATAACCTTAGTTACTATTCCTCGTTATATAGCTCTATCGGCTTTATCTTAGACCGTACCTATATTAACTAACTAGCTTCTTTTAACTCCTCTTTAAGTAGTTATAATATTGTACTTAAAGCGTCTATAACACTATCTCCCTTCTCTCTATCTTTATCCTAAAGATTCTAAATATCTCTAAGTTATTTACTAGAGGTATAATATCTGTCTAATTAATTTGGTTAATATCGTTGCTTATTATGCCTAAAGTCTTATCTTCCTTAACCATTCATTATGCTCGCACTGTCGCTGCGATATTATCTCTTAGTGAGATTATACCATCTCTATATTCTTGCTATTTAAAAGAGGGGTTAGTCTATATTATATTAGCGAGTTTATCTTTATAATAATTATCCTTTTGCTTAAAGTGCATTAAAGTAAATATTTATTCGTTCTGTAATGTTCGCTCCGTCTCTAATACTAAATATACGCAACCTATTACTCTTAATAGTTGTCTAGTTCCTTAATTAATTTATCTTAAAGTTTTATATTTAATCTACTACTATATAGCTAGATAATAAACTGTTGGTTGCCTTGGCGAAGTTATATTACTTTTATAATGCTAAATAGGAGGCTGCCGATGCTTAGCAATGGGCCCTTAAGTCTTATCTTACGGCGTCCACTTAGTTAATCTATCTTAAGAAGGTTCGTAAGAAGGTCCGTTTTAAGAAGTAGAAATTTATAAAATAAGGTTTATAGGAACTTGGCAATAAAAGAACGGATTCTCTTCTATTTAAAAAGGAAATAGATTTAAGTAGTTTGGTAACTGCTCTTCTTAGGTCCCCCTTAGGTAACTTATTTTTTTAATAATCCTTCTTTATTAATGCTGCCTAACCTAATCTCTTCTAATACTTCTGTACCTTTCTTATAGCGTTCTTTAAATTCTCTAATAGTTCCTAGGTAGTCTTATTATAGCCTATCTACTTAACTTTATACTATATTTTATCGTTAATATCCTTATAACTAATAATCTTTAAAACTTACTATTTATCTTCTTCCTATCCTCTATACGTATCTGCTTTATAGACTAGTAGCTTAATATTTCTATATACTAGCTCTAGCATTATAATATACTATATAAGGTAGATCTTTATCTTAGCTAATAGGTTTAACTTAAACGTAACTAGTAAAATCCTTTATATAATTTTAAAAGGTCCTAGTCTAACGTAGTTTAACTTCTTGCTTAGTTATCGACTTTTAAAATTTTTATATAGTAGCTATACTTTATCTCCCTCCTTAAGATCTGGTCCCTTAGATCTCTTAGCGTTATAATACCTTTTTTACTAATTCAATAAGGTCTATATAAAGATTTATTAACATCTTTATCCTTTCTTTAGCTGTGCTACTTATTTTCTTTACTTACTATAGTAATAACAATATTCTTAGCTTATATCTATAATTTGCCTTAAATAGTAATATACCTATTCCTTTCTGTAGTATTATATTATATATAAACTATATAACTAGTAATAGCGATATCTAATTATTTTATATATAATTAATATAATATCTTAGATACTATTCTAGTATCTAATTTAGTCTTTTTATTTAACCGTCTGTCTATAGATAATATACGATAGAAGTTACTACTTAAACTCCTTACTCCGCTAAGAATACCTCCTAGAATACTACTATAAATCTTAAATCTCTATCTAATATAATCTTACTTAATACTCCGTGTCTTATAAATACTTCCTTAATATAGATTTTAGCGATATCTTCCGCTAAGATTTCTTCTATATATGCTATAAAGTAGCCCTACTTAGTTAACTTATCCACTATTACTAAAATTGTATTATGATCTTATCTAGTAATAGGATCTCTTAACTTTAGTAACTTAATAATAAAGTCCTATAATATAACCTCCTATAATCTCTCTGGTATTTTAATAGGTTATAGCCCTCCGTATAGCTTATACCTTATTAGTTTATTCCTTTAGCAATCTAGATATTTCTTTATTACTTTTCTTATAATATTCTAGATTCCGTTAATAATATACTCTTCTTAAAGTCTTAACACTAAGCCTATTACTCTATTATATCCTTAAGTTATTCCCTTATAGAAATATTCTATAAAATACTCTGCTATACTTTTTAGAATATACTCTACTTTTTAGTTTTTGTATATATCTACCTATAAATCTTCTAGCTATACTTTTAGAATTCTTTATACCTAAAAGCTCTCTAATGTCTTATAGACTCTTTCTAGTTTATTATCCTCTTAAGTTATTGCTAGCTTAGGGTAATTATATCTAATCTATCTATTCTTATCTCTGCGTAGTATTACTCCTAATAGCTTTTTATTATTCTATAGTTTAGCCTTTCTACTAAGTATATCTACTCTTATATTTTTAGTTCCTTTAGTATACTAAATCTTAAAATAGTATTCTGCAAGCATCTCTACCTATTTAACTTATCTTTAATTAAGTTCTTTTATTATTAGGAACCTGGTTAGGTTCTTATAATTTATCTTAACTATAAATAGTTTCTCTACGCCTTATAAGAATGCTCTCTATTTCTTAAGTACTGTAACTATACTTAATAACTCCTTATTATAGACGTTATAGTTTAACTTTAGTAGTATTATCTTTTTGCTATAGTACGATACTAGATACTATGCGTCCTTATACTTTTATAGTAAGTATACTCCTAATATATAATCTAATGCATCTATCTCCACAACCGTATTTAGTCCTAGTTAATAAATTTTAAGGATTAGCTCCTAGGTAAATAACTCCTTAAGTTCCTTAAATAACTTCTTTTATTTATCTCCCTATGCCTATAGTTCCTCTTTCTTTATAAGCCTAGTAAATGGTTTAATATTCTTTAACTATTATGCTATAAACCTTCTATAGTAGTTACAAAACCCTAAAAATAACCTTAACTATATTATATTCCCTAGTTCTTACCAACTTACTATAGCTTTAATCTTCTTTAGGTCTATACTAATATGACCTAGTTTAATAATAAATTTAACGAAATTAGTCTTCCTTATAAAGAACTCGCATTTTTTAATTACTACTAGTATCTATTCCTCTTGTAGTCTCTTTAAGACCCATTTAATATATTCCCTATATTCTTCCTTAGTTATTAAGTAGATAATAATGTTATTAAGGTATACTATAACAAACTTATTAAGGTGTTCTCCTAATACGCTGTTAATTCGTTTCTAAAATATTGCTAGTATATTTATTAATCTAAATTATATAACTAATAGCTTATATAGTCCTTCTCTTAACCTAAAGGCTGCCTTCTATTTATCGCCTTCCTTAATCCTAATCTAATAGTACGCCCATCTTAGATCTATCCTTATAAAGATTTACGCGTTACCTATCTAATCCTAAATTTCGCTAATTAAGGGTAAAGAATACCTATCCTTTTAAGTAATGCTATTTAACTGTTTATAGTTAATATATAACCTAAGTTTTCCGTTCTTTTTTAGTACGAATAGTACTAGATAACCTACTAATGACTATAATAGTTTAATGTATCCCTTTTATAGGTTCTTTTAGATAAACTCTTTAAGTGCGCTTGCCTCTTCTTAGGTAAGCTTATAAGTTAAAAAGAACCTTAAGCTTATTTCTAGTTCTAACTTTATCTTATAGTTCTATACTATATAATCTACTAGCTTTTTACTTTCTAGGCTCTATAGCTTCTTACTATACTTATAGTATTTCTTTAGTATATAACTTAAGCCTCGCTTAGTCTCTTTATATATCACTCTAACTTAGTTTACTGTTATATCTTACGTTATTAAGTATCTCTAATATTAACCTAACCTATAATCTAATTAATCCTTAGGTTATATTTCTGTAACTAAGGCATTTCTAATACCGCCTTATCCTATCCTAATAGTAGGATATTAAAAGACATTTTAATTCGTTTTCCTTTAATGGTTATCTAAATAGGTCCTATTTTAAGGTTAATAATGCCTCCTCTATAGGCTATCGGATCTCCTAAAATTATAACTAATAGGTAAAATTACTCCTTCTATCTATAAGGTAATCCTATTCTTTTAACTACTACTAGTAAGATATAGTTTCGCGTTACTTTACTATCTATTAGCGCTTTAAACTACTAATCTTGCCATTTAACTTATAAATTTAGGTATTATTCTTAAATTCCTTTAAGGGTCTAAGGCTCTACTATTGGCTTCCTCTAGTCCTATAGGCCTCTACTTTTCCTAACTATTAGCTACTTAATCCTGTTATACTTAGCTTATTTTTTTTAGCTAATACTTAGTTTGCTTTTTATCTTTAATATGCTATAGATATATATTCTCTAGGTATTCCTACTACTATTATCTATCTAAGCATTTTTCTATAAGGAATCTTTTTAATTAAAGTGTTAAGTCTTCTAACTCTTAAACTTCCGTTAGATGCCATCTATATATATATTTAGTATTTCTATACTATTGCTTATCTAGCGCCTAATATATCTATATAGGGTATTTCCGGTTCTTTTCTTTTGGATTTTTGTGCATTTTATATATATTATCCACGCATATAATCCATAATAGCGTATAGTATACTAGGTGCTTTAGGTTAACTCTTAACTCGTCTTTATCTTTAAGTTTAAACCTTTACTATATTAATCTAAACGTTATAACTTTATTTGTAGGTACTAAGATACGTCTCTTACTTCTCTAGTCCTCTAATTATTCCTCTAGATCCTTTAACGTTATAATTAAGGCTCCTTTAATATAAGTTATGGCCTTCTCTATAATTAGGTAGTCTTAGATAACTTATTTATCCAACTATATATAGAAATCTTCCCACTTGTCGTTATATCGCTGTCTATATTACTTTTAGTATAGCTGCTAAAGTATATACGGCTTATTCGTAAGAAAGTATCTTTTTATTACTATATTATAACAGCCTTTAGTATATTATTCTTTAAATCTAGTAGGGATCCCTAAATCCTCTTTATTTTCCAGTTTAGTAAGCTACTTAGCTTTTAGTATACCTAACCTAGGCCTATTAGTAATTCTTTATATAGGTGCTTTATCCTTTATACAACCTATTATACTAAATCTTTTATCTAGTTTCTGTTCTTACTATACGATAATTCTTTGCCTAAATTCTTCTATAGTTTCTTTTAGTTTATATCTTATAATTAGATCTTTAAAGTTATCTTACTTCTTAATTTTGGTATTAATATTTTAATCCTATTACTAAGTCCTACTCGCAATTTCTTTAATGGTCCTTATCCTATTGCTAAAATCTTAGTCCTATAAGATTCTTAATCCTAAGCTTGCTTCTATCTTAAGCTTTACTCCAGCCTTAGTCCAACTAGGCTTACTTAGTATTTTTATCTCGTCTTAAAAGTCTTAAATCTCACTTATCTCGTCTTAAGAGTCTTATATTTTTTAGAAACTTCGTCCTAAGCTTATTCATATATTACTAAACTAAGCTATTACTCTACTCTATTGGTTATCGTCCATTATAGGTTCTTAAGCTTACCTTATCTTATTTTAAGAATTTTGGTTATCTTACATCTTATTTTAAAAATCTTAAGCCTTTAGCCTTTTGCCTTTTGCCTTTATTAAGTGCTAAAGTAGTTTACTATTCTACTTCTCTTACATCTTGCGAAGTAATAGATATTATATTTAGTAGGGTCTTAATTCCTACTAATATTCCCTATTCTGTAATAGAATTATTCTTTACCTTTTATATAACATTTCTGTAACGGAACCTTGTAGCAAGTACTACGGTAGACTCGTTATTGGGCTAGGTATATAGGTAATATAAGTTAAAGTTAATAACGTAATAATAACTAGTGGAGTAGTTGCCTAATAGATTAACTCTAATTATATTCTAAAAATTACTATAAGGAAGAAACTATCTAGGTAGGGATTAAGGGTCCTTAAATATATAACCGTACTCCTATAAAATCCTTCTTATACATAATATACGTGTGCTCTATCTACTCTATTACGGATTATATAGATTTTACAAATTATACAGATTACGTTACGTAACTTTGGCTACTATTCCTCGTTATATAGCTCTATTAGCTCTATTCTAGACTATACTTATATTAACCAACTAGCTTCTTCTAACTCTTCTCTAAGTAGTTATAATATTGTACTTAAAGCGTCCGTAATACTATCTCCCTTTTTTTTATCTTTATCTTTAAAGATTCCTAATATCTTTAAGTTATTTATTAGAGGTGTAATATCCATCTAATTAATTTAGTTAATATTATTACTTATTATACCTAAAGCAATTTCTTCTTTATACGCCCAACGTCGTGCTCGCACTATTGCTGCAATATTATCTCTTAGTGAGATTATACCGTCTCCGTATTCTTACTATTTAAAAAAGGGGTTAGTTTACGTTACGTTAGCAAACCCATCTTTATAACAACCGTTTTTTTACTTAAAGTATACTAAAGCGAATATTTATTCGTCCTATAACGTTTACTTTACTTTTAATACTAAATATACGCAACCTATTGCTCTTAATAGTCGTCTAGTTCCCTAATTAATTTATTTTAGGGTCTCGTGTTTAATCTACTGCTGCGTAGCTAGATAATAAACTATCTATTACTCTAGCGGAGTTACGCCATTCCTATAACGTAGAACGGGAGGCTACTAATACTTAGCAATAGGCTCTTAAGTCTTATCTTATGGTGTCTGCTTAGTTAATCCGTCTTAAAAAAGTTTATAAGAAGGTTTATTTTAAGGAGTAGAAACTTATAAAATAGGGTTTATAGGAACTTAGTAATAAAAAAACGGATTCTCTTCTAATAGAGAAGGAAATAGATCTAAGTAGTTCGGTAACTACTCTTCTTAAGTCCCCCTTAGGTAACTTATTCTTTAGTAATCCTTTTTTATTAATATTACCTAACCTAATTTCTTCCGATACTCCTATACCTTTCCTATAGTATTCTTTAGATTCTCTAGTAGCTCCTAGGTAGTCTTAGTATAGCCTATCTACTTAACCTCGTACTATATTTTATCGTTAATGTCCTTATAACTAATAATCTTTAAAACTTACTATTTATCTTCCTTTTATCCTCTATACGTGTCTACTTTATAAACTAGTAGCTTAATATTCCTATATACTGGCTCTAGCATTATAATATACTATATAGGGTAGATCTTTATTTTGGCTAGTAGGTTTAACTTAAATATAACTAGTAAAATCCTCTATATAATTTTAAAAGGTCCTAGCCTAACATAGTTTAACTTCTTACTTAGTCGTCAACTTTTGAAATTTTTGTGTAGTAGCTATACTTTATCTCCCTCCTTAAGATCTAGTCCCTTAGATCTCTTAATATTATAGTACCTTTTTATTCTCTCTTATACTTTTTTTACTAATTCTATAAGGTCTATATAAAGATTTATTAGTATCTTTATCCTTTCTTTAGCTATACTACTTATTTTCTTTACTTATTATAGTAATAATGATATTCTTAGCTTATATCTATAATTTGCCTTAAATAGTAATATACCTATTACTTTTTATAGTGTTATATTGTATATAAACTATATAACTAGTAATAATAATACCCAATTATTCTATACGTGATTAATATAATGCCTTAGATACTACTCTAGTGTTTAGTTTAATCTTTCTATTTAACTGTCTGTCTGCGGATAATATATAGTAGAAGTTACTACTCTAACTCCTTATTCCGCTAAGAATACCTCCTAAAATATTACTATAAATCTTAGATCTCTATCTAATATAATTTTACTTAATGCTCCGTGTTTTATAAATACTTCTTTAATATAGATTCTAGTAATATCTTCTAGTAATATTTCTTCTATATATGCTATAAAGTATCCCCACTTTATAAGCTTATCTACTATTACTAAGATCGCGTTATAATCTTATCTGGTAATAGGATCTTTTAATTTTAGTAACTTAATAATAAAGTCCTATAATATAACCTCCTATAGTCTTTCTAGTGTTTTAATAGGTTATAGCCCTCTATATAGCTTATGCCTTATTAGTTTATTCTTCTAATAATCTAGATATTCCTTTATAACTTTTCGCGCTAAGCCCTAGATTCTATTAATAATATACTCCTCTTAAAGTCTTAATACTAGGCCCATAGCTCTATTATATCCTTAAGTTATTCCCTTATAGAATTCTTCTATAAATTATTCTGCTATACTTCTTAGGATATACTTTACTTCTTAGTTCTTATATATATCTATCTATAGATCTTCTAGCTATACTTTTAAAATTCTTTATACCTAAAAGCTTTTTAGTAACTTATAAACTCTTTTTAGTTCTTCTTAAGTTGCTATAATTTTTAGATAATTGTACCTAATTAATCCGTTTATATCTTTTTATAGTAAAGCCCCTAATAGCTTCTTATTATTTTATAGTTTAGCCTTTTAACTTAGAGCGTCTGCTTGCGTATTATCTGTACTTTTAGTATACTAAATTTTAAAATAGTATTCTGTAAGCATTTTTACCCATCTAACCTATCTCTAGTTAAGTTTCTTTATTATTAGGAATCCTATTAGGTTCTTATAATCTGTCTTAACTATAAATAGTTTCTTTATGCCTTATAAGAATGCTCTTTATTCCTTTAATACTATAACTATACCTAATAACTCTTTGTTATAAATGTCATAGTTTAACTCTAGTGGTATTATCTTTTAACTATAGTATGCCACTAGGTGCTATCCGTTTTAGTATTTCTATATAAAGTACGCCCCTAGTATATAGTCTAATATATCCGTTTTTATAACCGTCTCTAGTCCTAGTTAATAGATCTTAAAAACTGGCTCCTAGGTAAATAACTCTTTAACTTTCTTAAACAATTCTTACTACTCCTCTCCCTATACCTATAGTTCTTCTTTCTTCGTTAATTGCGTAAATAGTTTAATATCTTTTAACTATTATGCTATAAACCTTCTATAGTAATTACAAAACCCTAGAAACGATTTTAACTATATAATATTCTCTAGTTCTTACTAATTTACTATAGCCTTGATCTTTTTTAAATCTATACTAAGTTAGCCTAGTTTAATAATAAATTTAATAAAATTAGTTTTCCTAGTAAAGAACTCGCATTTCTTAATTGCTACTAGCATTTATTTTTCTTATAGTCTCTTTAAAACCTATTTAACGTATTCCCCGTACTCTTCCTTAGTTATTAAATAGATAATAATATTATTAAAATATACCATAATAAATTCATCTAAGTGTTCTCCTAATATATTATTAATACGCTTCTAGAACGTTACTAGTGTGTTTATAAGCCCGAATTGCATAACTAATAGTTTATATAGTCCTTCCTCTAACCTAAAGGCTGCCTTTTATTTGTCGCCTTTTTTAATCCTAATCTAATAGTACGCCTATCTTAGATCTATCTTTATAAAGATTTGCGCGTTGCCTATCCTATCTTAAATTTCGCTAATTAAGGGTAAAGGATACCTATCCTTCCTAGTAATGCTGTTTAATTATCTATAGTTAATATATAGCCTTAGTTTGCTATTCTTCTTTAGTACGAATAGTACTAGATAACCCACTAATAACTATAATAGTCTAATATATCCCTTTTGTAGATTTTTCTAAATAAACTCTTTTAATGCTCTGCCTTCTTCTTTAATAAGCTTATAAATTGGAAAGAACCTTAGACTTATTTCTGGTTTTAATTCTATCTTATAGTCCTATACTATATACTCTAATAGCTTTTTACTTTTTAGTAACTATAGTTTCTTACCATACTTATAGTATCTCTTTAGTATATAGCGTAGTCCCTTTTCTATTTCTTTATAGGTTGCTCCTACTTAGTACTATACTAACTTGGCCTATTATTATATCTTATAGCGTTAAGTATCTTTAATATTAACTTAACCTATAATTTAATTAATCTTTAGATTATATTTCTATAACTAAGGCATTCCTAATACTGCCTTATTATTTCCTAATAGTAATATATTAAAAGACATCTCAATTTATCCCCCTTTAATAGTTAACTAAATAGGTCCTATTTTAAGGTTAATAATGCCTCCTTTATAGGCTATTAGATCTCCTAAAATCGTCACTAATAGGTAAGATTACTCCTTTTTCCTATATAGTAACCCTATTCTTTTAACTGCTACTAGCGAGATATAGTTCCTTATTGCTCTACTATCTATTAATGCCTTAAACTGTTAATCTTGCCACTTAACTTGTAGGTTTAGGTATTGTCCTTAAATTTCTTTAAGGGTCTAAGGCTCTACTACTAGTTCCCTCTAGTCCTATAGGCCTCTACTTTTCCCAACTATTAGCTACTTAATCCTATTTATACTTAGTCCAACTTTAGCTAATACTTAGTTTACTTTTTATCTTTAATATACTATAGATATATGTTCTCTAGGCATTCCCACTACTATTATCTATCTAGGTATTCTTCCGTAAGGAATCTTCCTAGCTAGGGTATTAAGTTCCCTAGGCTTTATACTTTTACTAGGTGCTAACTATATATATACTTAGCATTCCTATATTTCGCCTTATTTAATAACTAATATATCCTTACTAGATATTTTCGGTTTTTATCTTTTAGTACTCTATGCATATTGTATGTATTATCTACATATATAATTTATACTAATATGTAATATACTTAGTGTTTTAGGTTAACTTTCGGCTTATCTTTATCCTTAAGTTTAAACCTCTCCCTTATTAATCTAAGCGTTGTAACTTTATTTATAGGTACTATAATTTACCTCTTGCTTCTCCAGTCCTCTAATTACTCCTTTAGATCTTTTAATGTTATAATTAAGGCTCCTTTAATATAACTTATAGCCTTTTCCGTAATTAGGTGGTCTTAGACAGCTTTTTCATCCAGCTATATATAGAAATCTTCCTCCTTGTTATTGTGTCGTTGTCTATACTACTTTTAGTATAACCCTTTAAGTGTATATAGCTTATTTATAAGAAAGTATCTTCTTATTACTGTATTGTAACAGCCCTTTATATATTGTTTTTTAAACCTAGTTAGAATCCCTCTTATTTCAGTTTAGTAAGCCACTTAGCTCTTAGTATACCTACCCTAAGCCTATTAGTAATTCTTTATATAGGTACTCTGTCCCTCGCACGTCCTAATATACTAGATCTCTTATTTAGTTTCTAGTCTTGCTATAAGGTAATTCTTGCCCTAAATTCCTCTATAGTTTCTTTCTTTTTATATCTTACGAGTAGATCCTTAAAGTCCTCCTACTTCTTAATCTCGTTAATAGTCCTTATTTATGTCTTAAAGTCTTAGTTCTATAGGATTTTTAATCCTAAGCTTACTTTTATCTTAAGCTTTACTTCTACCTTAGTCTAACTAGGCTTAGGTGTTCTTATCTTATCTTAAGAGTCTTAAATCTCACTTATCTCTTCTTAAGAATCTTATGCCTATAGGAAACTCTATCCTAAGCTTATTTATATATCTTTAAACTAAGCTATTACTCTGCTTTATTAGTTATCGTTTATTATAGGTCCTTAAGCTTACCTTATCTCGTCTTAAGAATCTTAGTTATCTCTTATTTTATCTTAAGAATCTTAAGCCTTTAGCCTTTTGCCTTTATTAAGTGCCGAAGTAGTTCTTTACCCTACTTCTCTTACGTCTTATAAAGCGATAGATATTATATTTAGTAGGGTCTTAATCCCTACTAATGTTCCCTATTCTATAATGGAATTATCCTCTACCTCTTATATAATATCTTTAAGGTCTACGTATTCCTAGTAAACCGCCTTTATTGCCTTATCGTTATAAAATGTTTTACCTTTATTAAAGTCATTATCTTTAATATCCAATCTGCGAACTAGTTTATTAGTTCCTTTATATTCCGCTAAATATAGCTTTTATAGCTAATAGCTTACGCTATACTTAGCGTCTTTATAAATTTGGTATGTGTTGTTATAATAGAACGCAAAACTTCTAATTAAATATTCCTTTATTCCTTGCAGTACACTATTATCCCTCTATACGTATGTGTCTTCTACTATTAGTCTAGTTCCCTTTATTGCATAATAACTCTAACCATCTTTATAATCCCTTATAAAGTAACTTTATTTTCCATAATTTATATAAGCTCTATTTTTAAACTATTAACTTTACTATAGAGTCCGCCTAAACGTCTTCTACTACTAAAGATCCCTGGTTTAGCCTACGCTCTTTAGTCCTATAATTACTAGATCCTTAACCTCTAGGTTTTTATAGTCGTTCTTTAAACTATTTCTTTTCTTTAGTACCGCTTAGGTCTATTAGCTCTACGCTATACTATAGTTTCTAACTTAGCTTTAGTTATTACGTACTTTATGCCTTATATAACTATAAAACTCTATCCTAGCCTCTCTTAGCCTATTCCCTTTAGTAGATCCAATTGTTAATCTTAATTACTTAATCTATTAGTTCTCTTAGGGTATCCGTATCTTCTATTAGGATAATTACGTCCTAGACTTTAGCCTTAAGTCCTTACTTATACTATGCTATAAGCGCCTTATTATTCCACTCTACTTATATTATTAGCGTCTAGAACTGCGTTATATACTTAATTACTAAAGTTCATTGCATAATGTCTTAGAGTTTTCTTTCCGCTATAGTTACCGCCTCTAGGTCTCTAAATATCTGTGTAAGTCGCTCTATAAACCCCTCCTAGCTTAAAAATATAAACCGCACCTCTTAATTAGTGGTTATTATTCCGTTTACTTATATCTCTATAAGGTAAAGCTTAAACCACTTAAGTGCCCTTCCTAATAGGAATAGTCCCGCATATGCTATTCGATCTATAGGTATTAGTAGTTTCGCCCCTTCTTATATAACTTTAAAGTGCATTTAGGTAAGAAACCCCTTAAGCTTTAATATTTCCCCTAAGTACCTCTTAATTAATAGTAGCTTAATCTTTACTACTTTAATCCCATTAACCCTTTCTTCTAACGCTGCATTATTTATTATTAACTAGTTAACTATCTCTTATAGTTATCCAACTATCACAGGTTGCTATAAGTTAGTATCTACTATACTAGTATCTCCTCCTAACCTTAAAGTAGTTGCCGCCGTCAATAGCGTCGTAGTAGCTGCTTTTAGTGGCATATTGTTTAACTTTTTATACTTAATACCGTAACTAGGTAGTAATTATATAACGGAATCTTATAGCAAGTACTACAGTAGGCTTGTTATTAGGCTAGGTGTATAGGTAATATAAGTTAAAGTTAACAACGTAATAATAACTAGTAGAGTAGTTGCCTAACAGATTAACTCTAATTATATTCTAAGAATTACTATA
>Ga0307515_10011139_pt1 | contig 17098 bp, 14 predicted proteins | sample 17_EM_MG_FD_194513 | JGI IMG/M metagenome (GOLD analysis project Ga0307515, IMG submission 194513) | Populus trichocarpa ectomycorrhiza microbial communities from riparian zone in the Pacific Northwest, United States - 17_EM | ecosystem: Host-associated > Plants > Roots > Unclassified | place...
AGGCCACGTCACCAAAACCAGACAAAAACCGCCCGGGCCACGTACCCTCTATTTGCAGTGATTGCGGAGAAGAAGAGAGCATGTAGGGAATCACATGCGCATGACAATATTAATTGAGGAGATCCTGCTATCTAACAATGTGAGAAGAAGAGACAGCAAACTAGCACAACCAAGGAGCAATCAACATAGCAAACTACAAGCAAAGATTCAAGAATAAAGAAAGGCTAGGGCCGTGCAGCGTTATAAATTTGAGTCCAAGACGTTCCAAATGCAAATTCATCAAAATGAAGCGAAACCGGCCGAACAGGGAATATGGAAGGGATTTCGAGAAGAGGAGGTGAACGGAGACCTGCACGGTAGTCATGGGGTACCCAATAGAGTAAGCCGCCGTCCGAGTCTGTGACCCAACCCTCTTGGTTTGGCCGTTCAGCCAGAATTTTTGAGATAGATCGAGGGGGAATTTGTGAGAATGAGCCCCGTAAGTTAACAGTCCCGTCACTGGAGCCAGATATGACATGCTGCGCATCGGGGGAGTACGCAACGGACGTTGCAGAGCGAGTGTGCCCTTCCAGAGGCTTGCTGACTGTAGAGCCAGTCACAGCGTTCCAGATTCGAATCGACTTGTCACGTGATATAGAGATGATGTACCGCCCATCGGGAGAGTAAGAAACTGACTGCACCCAGCTAGTGTGCCCCTTCAGAGACCTGCCCACTGCCCAGCCAGTCTCAGCGTTCCAGATTCGAATTTTCTTGTCTTGAGACCCAGAGATGATGTGCCGCCCATCAGGAGAGTAACCAACTGATAATACACCGGCGGTGTGCCCCTCCAGAGGCTCGCCGACTGCAGAGCTAGTCTCGGCATTCCAGATTCGAATTGTCTTGTCTTGAGACCCAGAAATAATGTGGCGCCCATCGGGAGAGTAAGCAACTGACAACACCCCATCAGTGTGCCCCTCCAAAGGCTTGCCGACTGCAGAGCCAGTCTCAGCATTCCAGATTCGGACTTTACTGTCTTCAGATCCAGAAATGATGTGCTGCCCATAGGGAGAGTAAGTAACTGACTGCACCCAGCCAGTGTGCCCCTCCAGAGGCTTGCCGACTGCAGAGCCAGTATCAGCACTCCAGATTCGAATTGTCTTGTCTTGAGAGCCAGAGATAATGTGGCGCCCATCGGGAGAGTAAGCAACTGACAACACCCAGCCAGTGTGCCCCTCCAGAGGCTTGCCGACTGCAGAGCCAGTCTCAACATTCCAGATTCGAATTGTCTTGTCATGTGATCCAGATATGATGTGCTGCCCGTCGGGGGAGTAAGCAACTGACTCCACCACGTCAGTGTGCCCCTCTAGAGGCTTGCCAACTGCAGATCCAGTCTCGGCATCCCAGATACGAATCGTCCTATCACTAGACCCAGTGGCAATGTGGTACTCATTGTGAGAGTAGCTCATGCAAGTCATATGGCCGGTCTTGTGTCCAAACCATTCTAATAGTGACTCTGGCCATGACAGCAATTTTCCTCTTTGCACCTGGATGCCTTTAATGAAATGTGTGCTAAACACCGTTGATAAAGGTGACTCTGAGGGCAGGAATGGCCCCGTTGAAATATACGTGTGTGGAGTGCTCATAGAGATGGGGGTGCGGAAGACGACCATGAAACGACAAACATCCTGAATTCTTTCCAAAAGTGTCTCATCCGTATCCTAGAGCAAGTTAGAATCGCTTCTGAATCCCCATCACAGCAACTTGGAGCTGTACTCACCTTGACTAACTTCCATGCCAGTTCTCGAAGGCTTGGGACCCCGATTCCCAACATTCCCAGAATGCTTAATACTTCAACCCAAAATAGTGCATACGGTCCTTCAAAGAATTTCCTCAGCTTGTCCCGGACACGCCTCTCGCCAATGTTGGGAGTACAGCAAAGATGATTTGACCAATACAGAGAACTATACTGCAAAGCATCAGAAATATTTTCTTTGATTCGCGATGCGAGATCTTTCACATCCGCATTTGCGAGCCGGGAGTCTTCGAACCCACAGATGTTGAAACGGAGCTGTTCAACCATCTTGTCGAGGCACGCGATACCAAGAAACATATTTGCGTCTCGGAGGTTGACCTGATAGTCGCCCTGACAGTCACCGTTGACAAAGAAGTCCAAAATGGACACATGCCGGAAACGAATCCCTCCACTGGCCCCTGCATCTCGATAGAACATAGATCTGAGATCTTCCACCCACATTTTCACCAAGTCAGGTCTCACTCCTGCCAGCTCTGCAATCGTCTCCTCACACAGTGGACGGTACGGCGCCGCTATAAGGAGCACTCCGATCATCCGTCGAAATTCGGCATTGCGTTGCACTCTCCGTGCTCTGACGATTCTGGAGTACAGTCTATATAGAGACGTCAAGCCAGGGCTGCTTGAGTCTTGCAAGATCGCCCCCAATAGCTTATTGGGTTCATAGCAATGCTCGAGGGCAAGTGCAAGAGTCTCGATGAAGATGAACAGACCTGCTGCTCGGGAGATAACTCCATGCAAGAGCACTGGTTCTGGCCAAGGAGATTGGAGGCACCTACTTGAGGCCACCCTATTGAATCGGTATTCCGCAAAGATTCGTAGGTCGGAGGTGATCTCATTATCTGTGGTCAAGTCATATCGCAAATGCGATAATTGGGTAGGACGATCAAAAAAACGCTGGACATCGACTTCTGGTCGACTTGTGATGATAACCTTGAGCCACGGAGTGTGTGCTGCAGCCTCTGTTAGGGCTTTCAGGATGTATGGACGACTCTGAGTGCTGCCACACTCATCAAGTGCGTCAATGACAAAGGCGAGAGTCTTTGTTGGGAAGCGAGGAAGTTTGCGGATGAAATCAAGGAAGAGAGTGGGTCGAATTGACTCTAGTGTTAAGCTTGGGTCGTGACGAAGATATTCTGCAATAATACTTCGAACAGGGGGGACGAGTATCGCGAGCTGGCGGATGAGAGTCGGGAGGATATTTCTGGGGTCCCTCAATTCCTGGTCATCCTTCCGGCAGAAAAACGCTCCAGCGAGGTGCTCTTCATCATGAAGGCACGCGCAGATCGAATATGCTAACGACGTTTTCCCGATACCAGGTGGGCCATAGATCCAGTATGTATTTCTACCGTCTGTTTGCACCAACCCATTGATCACCCAAGCTGTGATTTGTCCGAGGAGGGATTTGCGGGTGCCTTCCATACAACAGAGATCCCTGTCATAGCCGGTCTTGACCTCTTTGAGACGACTGAGCGAAAGTTGCTGCTCTACACGGAACTGTTGAAAATGACCTATCGAGAGAATGAGAGAATGAGTGCCTACCAATCTCTTTGGTTCGGCGGAGCGCTCCAACGTTCACTGCACGGTCGAAGTCTTCGATGACGCTCGTCAATTCTCTGTCTATTTCTCCGATCATCTTCCAGTAGGACGACCCGACTACCATTCTCGCTGCGATTATCAGCACTAACCAAAGCCATCAGGTGACCACCCACCAGATTTGACATAGTCGCACGAAACGTTCGCGACCTTGTGCACCACCTCATAAATTCGCAGGAAGATAACCTTTAAGAGATCTATCTCTTCGCAGACGAAACTGTCCGCAACTGTTTTGTCAGCGACAATGTCCGCGAAAGGCAAAATGCGTTTCAACAGGTCCAGAAGGTCCAATGATATCTGATCGTACTCATTTACCCTCAAGAGCTAAATGGTCAAGCGTTACCTCTGCTGCTGATACGCCAGTAGCGAGGACAAACCTCCAACGTAGCCTTGGCAATACCGAGGGCAACCTTCACGATTGGATTCAACTACAAGGTGTCAATACTCTGCTAGTCTCTACGTAGAAAAAACGGACCTCTGCGAATACAGCGCCATATTGAATGGCGTTCTCCACAGGCCTCACGGTTAATCTGAACATCAGTGGAGAGTATCCATTTAATAATTTTTGGAGTTTATGGAGCGAAGAGCGCAGGGACTCCGTCTATAGGAAGATTATTAGCCAGCCTGGATAGGAGGTTGCACAAAGACGAACGGCATTGCTCGCAAAGAATTGTAATTCTAGAGACCAACGATGCTGGCGATGCTTTCCAACGACAATAATGTCCTCTGCGCTTCGTGGTCAGATACGAGCGGACTAGTGGATGATGTTGACTTACTCGGTACCGTGAATTCAAGTTTGCTAGAGCTCCAATAGTCGTCGAAAAGCGCTTGAACGTCGATTGGCTGGCTCGCCAGCCGCGGCGGGCGGTTTTTTCCCCAAAATAAATGACCGCTCCTCATTTGGACCTCGACGCGTATATCTGATGCCGGATAAACATATCTGTACATGCAGAGTCATCACCAAGTGTTCGTAGTGAAGAAACAAGGGTCATACAGGCGCTGGGCTGGTGTCCATGTTAGGTTGTCCTGTGTCTGCAGTTCTAGCGCCTCATTTTCTATAAACAACCTAATTGTATAGTCCCGCTTTGGGACGGCTTGGACTGCTATTTCTGTTTATTACCCGAAGTCAGCGGGGTGGGCCAAAATTAAAGGGAAGCGCCGCACTTTCTAGGTGGAGGCTTATATTAATCGTCAGCTACCATGATACTGCCGCGCGATACAGCCGTCGCTCACATGTTCTCTGTCCTGGGTAGTTGAGTCGTCATGTTTGATCACTTGGAAGGGACTATTAGGAAGGGGGGAGAAGGAAAGAAGAACGTGGGATCAGTGACGTGACACCCTCAATTAGCTTCGCGTGTGACAGCGCCAAAGCGTCCCACCCGTTCATGAAAAGCTTGCACATCCCACATCCCTCATTGGTCCGTACCTTGAACCCTCTTCTCCTCTCCGCGCCTCCTTCACACTTGTCGCCTTGCCGCTGATTGCAGCCTGGACTTCCCCGCCATGCCTTCACATATGTAAGTGCGCAATACAATGTTCTATAGTTTTGATTTATTCTATTCACAGTCATTTAGCATATCGCCTGGAGTTATTTGGCCACGCTTTGGTCTATTTGTTTGGGCAGTCCATCACATATTCGCTTTACACTCTTCTACGTTCAGTCACCTCGTGATATCAAGAGACTCGATTGTTCTTGGAAGATTTAAGCGCTAAGTGACCGAATAAGTTGGGATAACCTCAGAACATTCGTCATTAATTGCCACAGCCATGTATTCGCCATCGTCGCAGAGGCGCCAACTGTAGACCCTCTATCCGATGAAATATATGGCAGTCTCTGAATGATGCACAAGGTGCATCAGATACACATTCCTGCATTCTCAGCTCGCGGAAAACACGGATGTCAATCAAGAACCCTCTTTCGACTACCACCATAATCCATAGTAAACTTGTCGTCGTCAACAAGGATCCGTCTTTATGGCTTGCTCATACCGTTCTCAGAGCTTCACGGAGCCAGCACTCGCGCTCTTAGCATGGCTGGCTTATTTCGTAGTCAACATTTCAGTAGTCTCACTCGAGTCACGATATTTGCAGCGCTATCTTACTTCACCCATACGACTCTACCCGGATTATTCATTAGCCTTTCGACCGTACCCATTCAAACTCTGGCCAAGCCAACGCCATTGGACATGGGCCCAGCGGCCGCCTTCACAAATGTTCCACCACACTCCTCGTCCGTTTCGAGGTCCTGGGTGAACGCGTTTTTCGCCCTTCCAATATCAATGGGTCCCCTCGCCTCTCCCTCTTCGTCTCGTGTCGGTTCCAAGGGTCGTGAGCTAGCTACGGGCAAGCGATCATCCAGGCATGCACTATCCGAATTGAATGGTGATACCAATGGGATATAAAGTAGTACTGATTATTCTGAGTTCAGCTGCCAGAACCGGGCCATCGGTTTACATGACCTAGACGGCAGGCCTGCTTGTACTCACACTGCAACTGTTCAATCGGTGGCGATATTCACGCAGGTTTCTGCTCCTAAGAAAGCTGTGTCGGTTACGCCTAGCCTCGCCACGGCACTTGTGCTCGACATTCTTGCGTGTGTACCCTCCCATACATTCCGATATACGCAGGGCGAATTTGAGGTACCCAATGTTCTGCTGTATTTATACCCCAGATGAGCTGACGACGTCCCCAGCAGCAGACAGCGACGTATGCAATTGGAGCTGCAATTCTCAACTTCTTCCTCTGCTGCAAAAATGGTTTTTTACAACCCGCGATCGTGTGCAACCTTATTAGCCGAGGATCTTACCACTGGGAAACGGAACACTTGGATTCGCAACTCAGTACAGAGGCGTTCAGGGGAGTGCTTGACGATATACTCGAATGGGTTCCAACCCTCTTCTAACCAAAGACTCTTTGGGGTTCTAGTGGTCCAGTACATGCAAGAAACCAGGACGAAGCTCCTTCACGGCCCCTAAGTTCCCCGGGTGGTAGAGGATTGATCCATCGACGACCGGATTACGGAGGTTGACAAAGTACAAAGAGGCAGGGTGCGACCAGGGTGTCAACTTCTCCTCTCTCACCTTCAGTATGTTGACTCCATGCTTTGAGAAGTATTGTCAATCGATTCTAACAGCCAATTTTACGAATTCGGATTCAGCTGACCAATCTAGCTGAGCCGACGATACACACTGAAAAGACTCGTCCAGCTGCTGTGCTAACAGTCGGGTCTCAGCCCTTGGGAATTAAAATCAAGGTAAAGTAAATTCGTTTCTTCTGGGCCTGGTGCATGGCGAATTTAGTCAACCACCAAATTCAGATTGGGATGAAATTCATAACAGACCTCCCTCCTCTCGTGGAGCTCGACGAGAAAATCAACGTCACAGAGGACTGGCGCTGAGGTCGATGTCGCTGTAAATATCGCTGAGCTCCGACGCCGGGAGTGGTTTCCCCGTATTGAATAAGTGCAATCGGTCCCTGATCAGTCCTTGTTTTCGTTTTGTTCTTATAGGTTCTTCTCAAGACCCGAAAGCTTGATGTAGTGGCGGGAGTCTAGTTAATGAGACAAGGAAATGCATATCAGAAGTCCAGTAGTAGTGACCACAGTTACTTATATGATCACTCTATATCGTGTTTACTAGGTTTTCTCTCTGCCGAGCTGCTGTATAGTATATGGGGGTGTTGACTTGCACACAAACGAAAACGAATAAATAAGGGCCAGAAGTAGGCAACGTTGAAGACAAGGAACAGTTACAGCATCTGGGATATATGCGTGATCCCCCACCATTGTACTAATAACGGGACGGCACTCCAGTTAACTGCGCAGTTTGGGCAGAATGCAGTACTTTCAAAGTCCTATGGCCATAGATAGGTGAACGAAATCTAATCTTATTTACCGCTGTCTTCTGTCATCCATTTGGTCTCCATCCCCGATCCAAATATGTCGAAGCTAGCTCAGAAGAGCTACATATTGGTACCGAGTGTAGAGGTCTACTGATAGCATGGAAGGAGTCTTCCTAACAGTGTTGCATCATCCCTGTTCAAATCGTCGCAGTATCTGCAAGTCCGAGGACGCGTAATCCTAACTGAAGCTCATTTGGACGTACTTGTGATCCACGCTGTGTAAGCGTGGAGTTGGTCTCTGGTTGGCGAATAGCGTCGGTCGGCGTACTATACCACTGAGGATACCACAACAGGCGACCAGCAGATGGTAGGAAGACGGAGGCGGGTATAGGCGGGTATATGTGCATTCTGGATACGAACCACTTGTCCTTCTGCAGCACCGTGAAATACTACCGCAAAATTCCTACCAGTGCTGCAAGTGGTGGGAGACAAAGGCGCACCATGTTCGTCGCCCTCATTTTTTAGACCGTGTCGGAGTACTGAGTCACCTGTAGTGGATTATGGAGCACTGCAACTCCGGTGGACTTGGTGGACGCAGAGAAGCCACCGGCTGGAGGGATACTGGATGGAAGACTTAACTTGGGTGGGCGAATGGCTGGTGCTTCCCGCCGACACGAGCGGCACCTGCACCCGGTTAGGAGATTAAGAGGATGGAGTGGTGCTATGCGAGGAGGGAGTACTCCAAGTCCCGTTATGAGTGTGGTTGGGCCGGGCAAGCGTCCTTGCTTAGTTATCCGGGCGAAGATATCATGCGCACGGCGGTAAAGAACCCAGGGGTGCGTAGATGGGTGAGTAGCCGCCTCCTCTGACGAGCCAGCCAGCCAAAGTTTGACGCCTTGGGTCCCTCTCCCTCGCTCGCTCGCAAGCCCTCACACTCGCCCTCCCACGTCGTGCAGAGGCCCGCCCCCACCGACACGAACATGGGTTGTCACCCCCAAATCGATTCATCCTGTCGTCTTTCCCCGCAAAGTGTGCACTCCAGAGCCGAACCCCGCAAGGAAGACCCATAGTTTCTATCATTATCATGCCGGAGGAGGGTCAACCCCCAATTCTTGTAGTCCAGCCGAACACTCTAGAAACCCTGTCACACCTCTCAAACCTGACATTAGATTCGGGTCCCCTCCCCTAGCACCCTTCCCTCCATGCTCCATCCGTGAGAGACCCGCAAACGTCAATTGCCTATCCCATTTGGTACCAATCAAGGCTACTTGAATCGGCTATCATTGATGTTCCATTGTCTCTGCACAGCCTACCAGTCCAATCGTCTATCAGGCAAGCCACGCGTCGACCAAGCCCCCTTCCCCTCCACCGAAAACATTCCACCCCTTCCACCCCTTCCACCCCCTCCACCCCCTCCACCCCGTTGTGAGGCAGTTCCGGACACCAGCTCACCAAGGAATTCGATTTGTGCATCTTCCAGGCCGATACACCTAGTTGTCAGGAAGGCGGAAGAGGGGCTATCACCTTGAGGTCGGGAAAGTTGGGTATGGGCGATGACTATAGGGTGAGTTGATTCGGTCCAGGACTGTCCATCATTGTTCTGATGGGCACATTCCAGCCCGTCAAGCGGGATTCCAATCTCAACGTTGAGCCCCACCAATACATGTATGGAACAGCGTTCGGTGGACATCAACTTCCTGACGGTGCCACGCAATGGGCTCGGACCCTGAACATCCTGTTCTCGACCTAACACGGACGATGAAGGCAGCACCACAATGGAAGCGTTCACGACAGGAACAACCACAACAAGCTCAAGTATCACAGCGGGGATTCTGTTACCATCGGCTGCACTGAAGAAGCAGCGAACCGCACAACTGTGACCAATTGTGAAGGCGACTCGCTCCACTCTGATGGTCTCCACTATCGCCCTGATACAGATATTGACCCAGTCGAAGGCACATACGGTGATATCGTCCGTCGAGGACCCGTGGACAGAGTCTCCCAGTGGAGAAATTCTATATAAACTCAGGGAGACGTCTGGCACCTCTAGCCCTCAGGCTATCTGGGAAAATGAAAAAGAGAGCGTGTCAGGGAGAACTGCTTGCATGATAGTCTCCGCTCGGGTTATCATAATGGCGATAGGAGGGTCGCTCGTCCAGACCTCGGCAATGAACCTCCTATACCAACCTATTTGACAGCATCGTCAATAACCCCGGGTTGCCTGACATAAACCCCGTCGTGGCTCAAAGGTGCACCAACGACTTCTCAACTGGGCCATCTTCTGACCTTTCTCCGGATCCACCCCGCTGAGGCCGACGCAAAGACGGCTCTGTCGTTCAGCCACCGAGTAATGCCCTTGTCAAGCCAGTGGCGTTACCTGCTGCTTCAATCGCGTCATTACCCACACTCGAGCTGGCCACCATGCCTATCCTCGAGCCCGAACCAACGACAAATACTATGCGCAAAGGGACTCCTTATTCCCGTCTTACTGTACCTCTTCCTGGATGTTACCCCACCGGGCACCCCGCCTCCCCCACCTGGTGAGCCAGCAGGTACCCTTGAACGGGACTCCGAGGATCTATCAAGTCTGATGACCCGCTACCACCACATCCACCCCACGACGTCTCGTTCACCACTTTATTCTTTTCTCTTCCTAAATAGCCGCCAGTCATCCAGTTTGACATTACATCACCCCAAGTTTACAACCACTTCAAGGAAGAGATCGACCGGTGACACCGATCTCGAGAGAAGAACTGGGTATGACCTCAAGAAGGGACTTGCGGGTTGGTGCAGGCTGAGGGTACATGGAACGAAAAGCTGAGATCTCATGTAGAGAATGAGTGATTCGCCACGGCGCTCAAGGACCCCACTGTCTATGTCAGGAGTTCCCGGAACAACGGAGACTTCGCTTCCGGGAGGTCCTGGACGTACTATTTTGTTAGGATAGTCATGGGAAGGAACTCGACATAGTTTCAAAGGTGTCCACACGAAGTATGTTATCACTGGAAGGATGTACTTGCACGTCAATGCTAGATTGAGCGACCCGAGTGGATAATCAACTCGACATGGACACGCCAATGGCCGCGCTGGAGGCACTCGCAAGCCTACACTTGGTTCTAGCGTCACCGAACCGCCCTCCACAAGGAAAAGTCCGGTTACAAGAAACGATACCGATGAGTATATGCTTTTCCGTGGCCCTGCTGTGTTGGAAGCCGAGGCGGTATCACCTTGGTGGTCGCATTTCTCTTTGGTCCACCGCCCGCAGATCGTAAGCATTGCCTATTGCAGTTCTCGCATAGTAGTTACTAACGTTTGAGTACAGCCGTACCGATGCAACCTCAGCAATATCTCTAGAAACCTCCGTACACCCCCTGATTTCTATGGCCGAAATCCAGGTGTGGACCAGTCCCACCTCGGGAACCACCCAGTGATCCACAATTCGTTGATGGGTGCATCATTTGCGCCTGTACATGCACAGAAGCCGCCAATTTCTTCGGCGCTCGGCCGTGTACAGCAACCAGGGCTGAGCGAACTTCCTCCGACCATACCTTTTATCCAGACAGAACCTAAACACCCACCTATCCTATGTCACTTGATCCTGGGAACATCCACCGCCTGGGTGCAAACTCCGGCCACTTTGGTGGAATTCCGAGGAATTCCGGGTCTTCTGTACCAGGGGAGATGGCACCCCTCACTCAAGCCTGTGATACCCGAGTCTACCTTCCCGTAGGTAGTTCGACCGCCTCTCTCCATTCGACGATCACGTCGGCCTCTTCTGCAAGCAGTGCACCACTTCAACACCTGCGCAAGACATTCCATACCGGCCAACGCTGGAGCTACCACCAGTCCATCAACCCGGGAAGTCTACACATCCACCGCCAGCGCACCACGAACGCCAGCCGTCGCTCCCACCTGCACACAACGCCTCCCATCCACATTATCTGAGAATAGTAGCCGAAGGCTCATCGCCTACAAAAGCCTTGCGACAACGAGCATCATCAACCCAGACGACCACAAACTGCACCGCTTCTATGATCGGCGTCGCGGAGAAAGTTGGCGAAGCGCGCTCGCCGTTATCTTAGGGGACACTGTCCATATGAGATTGGTCTATTCGTGTACCGATTCTCCTGGTTCTTCAACGAAACGGCTAAAGACACCTACAACATGTGCAATGTCCTGGCATGTGGCGAGTGGAGGGGTTCCGCAATCAGCTCGCGGCAAGGGTAGGACTTCGTTGCCAACGCCCCCTGAGGAGTATCTGTCGACATTCGAGAAGAGACTTTCATGTTTTCGACCTTGGGCGTCTGGGCGCGATTATAATCCATCGTCCCAAGCTGCTCAAGAATCGACTCGATATATCCAGGCTGCGACAAGCTGGTTGAGTGGGACGCGCGGACCCTGTTGATCTACATCCGGAGAATTGGCAGCGGGACAGCATGCGAGATGAGGACACGCGCTCCAAGGCGGGTCGCAGGCACGACGAGCACAAGGACCGGTTCATTGTCAGGAGGAGTAGGCAAGGGTGGCTCTCCAGGGATTAGAGGATGAGGGGCTCGTAGAGCGGGGGGTGTGGGTGGAGCGGCGGGCTCACAATCGGAGAGCTATCAGAGATGATCTCTTTACGCGGCACTGGACCCAAAACCCCCAACCCTTGTAACCTTCCGGATAACGGATGAATATGCACCGGGTAGCGTGGGGCGGAGGGTTGATCTTTCTGTAGGCGGACACACGGGAGGCACCTGAGCGGGCGCATGGCTGGTAGGTCAGGTCTCCCGCCATCCTGCCATAGGACAGCTGAGAGGCGCTGTGACGGATGAGGGAAGGCGGATTTTGCTTTCCCGTAGATCCTCCACCAAGTGCGCGTGAGCGTGAGACCGGTTTGAGACTGGAGAGTCGTTACCCCTCTGAAATGGAGCGACTCATACGCTCAGTGACCCCATTTTGTAGGAAGAAATAGTGTGTTCGTGTTCGCGGCGAATACTGGCATCGACCAGAAACTTTTCAAAGGAATGTAGTCACTGTTCTTATCATCCCAAAGCATTCCGATGTAGCTATAGCACCTGGTAGCATTCTCGGCCCACGACTTGTACTTCCAAAGCATCGAAAACCGTCGAATTTTATAAAAATACAGTAGACGGCGGGAAAACGCGAGTGGTCATCGATCGAGGTTACCCTTTAGAAATGACCACGCCGGCTGTGAACGGGCGGGCGAATGGTCACTGAATGGGCCAGGAGAAATCACCAAAGAAGGCGCTCGGCGCGGGCGGTGAGCGTTGTGTGCGGCGTTTATGTGAGCTTATCGTTCCCAGTCTCACAGAAGTCGTCCGCGGTGGGGTTGGGGACGAGATCCGGGGTACCGGTGACAGGAGAACGAGAGTGAATGAGACACCGGATTGCCGGATTAGGCATGCGTGTTTCTCCGCTATGTCCGCCCATGGAGACGTTAGCTGAAAAGGTCATCGAGTAAGTGGCGCGATGGTCCTGGGCGAATTTATTATCTATTCGGCGAGAATTAACAGAGCAGAGGAACGAGCAAAACATCGTTTATTGTGATGAGCCATCACACGTCTTTTGCGAATGCTGTCGTACTTTGTTTGGTCATCCCCAATTCCCACGCCGCGCGTGCATGTGAAAGTGTGAACTAGAGTCACAGTTCTTTCTCCCCTGCGTTGCGTCTAATATGCCAACAAAAACTGCACGCCGAGAGGAAACGAATAGAGCCGGCCCTCTGAGAATATTTGACCTTCCCGTCTCCCAGGCGGATGGGGCGCTGATCAGCTGGAGAAACTTTCTTTCGTAAGAAGGAGGATGTGCGCATAGCCGGAGTGTGAGCCTTCCGACGTAGTGCAGAGGTAGCAGATCAAGCGAGGAGAGTGACGACGGAGATTGAGGAGAGGCGAGAGGCCACGACAGCGACGAAATGAGGAGGGTGCGTTGCCACATGCCACCCAGCCAGTAGGTGAAGGAATCATCAACTACAACTGGAACTAACTCTGGACGGGTGATCGGGATGAGGGGGGTGTTTCCATTTTTGCGTGTCGGAAAGGCGAAACCTGAGGTTTGCGAGAGCAGTCGGTTGGGGAGAAGGAATGTGGGGGTTTTTCAAATGAATATGGGTGTAATGGTGGTGATGGATGTGGTGAAAGTAGGCGTGCTGGTGGAGGGGCGGGAAGGGTGATGCCAGGAGCTGATATAATGAGCACCCGATCCCTCTTCGGTTCCTCACTATACATCATTACGATCGCGACCACTACTGTAGTAGTAGCTTGGTGCCCATCGTACCGCTCTTCATCATTCCTCTCAATCGGACCCCCTCTGCTACTCCTGCTCTTTCACAGCTTATTGTTTTGCATACTCTCGACGCTAGCCCCATTACTTAAGAACAATTATTCAACCTCCCTCCGTCGACGTCAGCTCGCTCCATCTCTTGGACTGCACCTTTGTGAACGCTTTGCATGATAGGCAAGCCACAAGGTGCATACACCGTTAGGGCTTGTGGGTTCAGGAAATTGGTCCATCATGTGAATCATCTCTCCTCTTAATGGGAGATCTTCAACAACTTCATGTCAGATTACAGGTCTACATACTTGGTCCGTTAAGTTCCCCACAGTCCTCCTGTCCTCGGGTAAATCGCATTCCTGCCATATACTATGGCGGAGGAGAAGAGAGCATGTAGGGAATCATATACGCATGACAATATTATTTGAGAAGATCCTGCTATCTAACAATATGAGAAGAAGGACTGCAAACTAGCACGACTAAGCAGCAACCGACATAGCAAACTACAAGTACAAATTCAAGAATGAAGAAGGACTACGGCCGTACAGCGTTAAATATTTGAGTCCAAGACGTTCCAAATGCAAATTCATCAAATTGAAGCGAAACCGACCGAACAGGGGATGTGGAAGGGATTGTGAGCAGAGCCGGTGAATGGAGACCTGTGCGGCAGTCATGGGGTACCCAATAGAGTAAGCCACCGTCCGAGTCTGTGACCCAACCCTCTTGGTTTGGCCTTTCAGCCTCAATGTTCGAGGTAAATCGAGAGGGAATTTGTGAGACGAATGGCTCATGACGCATTTCCCTTCCTCCCCCCCAAAAAAGATAAAAGATAAAAAATAAAAAATATGAGAATAAGCCCCATAGGTTAACAGCCCAGTCACTGGACCAAGGTATGATATGCTGCGCATCGGGAGACTGTGCAACGGACGTTGCAGAGCGAGTGTGCCCCTCTGGAGGTTCGCCGACTGCAGAGCCAATCCCGGCATCCCAGATCCGAATTGTGCTGTCATGTGATCCAGAGATGATGTGCCGGCCATAGGGAGAATAAGCAACTGACGCCACCCAGTCAGCGTGCCCCTCCAGAGGCTTGCCGATTGCAGAGCCAGTTTCAGCATTCCAGATTCGAATTGATTTGTCTTCAGATCCAGAGACGATATACCGCCCATCGGGGGAGTAAACAACTGACGCCACCCCATCAGTGTGCCCCTCCAGAGGCCTACCGACTGCAGAGCCAGTCTCAGCATTCCAGATTCGAATTGTGTTGTCAGATGATCCAGAGACGATGTACCGCCCATCGGGAGAGTAAGCAACTGACGCCACCCCATCAGTGTGCCCCTCCAGAGGCTCGCCGACTGCAGAGTGAGTCGCAACATTCCAGATTCGAATTGTCTTGTCTTCAGATCCAGAAATGATGTGCTGCCCATAGGGAGAGTACGCAACTGACCGCACCCAGCCAGTGTGCCCCTCCAGAGGCCTGCCGACTGCAGAACCAGTCTCAGCATTCCAGATTCGAATTGTGTTGTCAGATGATCCAGAGACGATGTACCGCCCATCGGGAGAGTAAGCAACTGACGCCACCCCATCAGTGTGTCCCTCCAGAGGCTTGCCGACTGCAGAGCCAGTCTCAGCATTCCAGATTCGAATTGTCTTGTCCAATGATCCAGATATGATGTGCTGCCCATTGGGGGAGTAAGCAACTGACACCAGCCAGTCAGTGTGCCCCTCTAGAGGCTTGCCGACTGCAGAGCCGGTCTCGGCATCCCAGATCTGAATCGTCCTATCACTCGACCCAGTGACAATGTGGTTCTCATTGGGAGAATAACTCATGCAAGTTATATAGCCGTTCTTGTGTCCAATCCATTCTAATAGTAGCTCTGGCCATGACAGCAATTTTCCTCTTTGCATCTGGATGCCTTTAGCGAAATGTGTGCTAAACACCGTTGATAAAGGTGACTCTGAGGGCACGAATGGTCTTGTTGAAATATAGGTGTGTGGAGTGCTCATGGAGATAGGGGTGCGGAAGACGATCATGAAACGACAGACATCCTGAATTCTTTCCAAAAGTGTCTCATCCGTATCCTAGAGCAGGTTAGAATCGCTTCTAAACCCCCATCACAGCAAGCCGGAGCTGTACTCACCTTGAACAATTTCGATGTCAGTTTTCGAAGGCTCGGAACGCCAATTCCCAACATTCCCAGAATGCTCAATACTTCAACCCAAAATAGTGCATACGGTCCTTCAAAGAATTTCCTCAGCTTGTCCCACACATGCTTCTCGCCAATGTTGGGAGCAAAGCAAAGGTGATTTGACCAATACAGAGAACTATACTGCAAAGCATCGGAAATATTTTCTTTGATTCGTGATGCGAGATCTTTCACATTCGCATTTGCGAGCCGGGAGTCTTCAAGCCCGCAGATGTTGAAACGGAGCTGTTCAAGCATCTTGTCGAGGCAAGCGATACCCAGTTCCATATTTGCATTTCGGAGGTTGACCTGATAGTCGAGCTGACAGTCATCGCTCACAAAGAAGTCCGAAATGGACAAATGCCGGACACGAATCCCTCCACTGGCCCCTTCGTCTCGATAGAACATGGGGACGAGATCTTCCACCCACATTTTTACCAAGTCAGGTCTCACTCCTGCCAGCTCTGCAATCGTCTCCTCACACAGTGGACGGTTCGGTGCCGCTATAAGAAGCACTCCAATCATGCGTCGAAATTCGGCATTGCGTTGCACTCTCCGTGCTCTGACGATCCTGGAGTACAGTCTGTATAGAGACGTCAATCCAGGGCTGCTTGAGTCTTGCAAGGTCGCCACCAATAGCTTAGTTGGTTCATAGCAATGCTCAAGTGCAAGTGCAAGACTCTCAATGAAGATGAACAGTCCTCCTGCTTGGGAGATAACTCCATCCAAGAGCGATGGTTCTGGCCAAGGAGACTGGAGGCACCTGCTTGAAGCCACCCTATTGAATCGGTATTCCGCGAAGATTCGTAGGTCGGAGGTGGCCTCTTCATCTGCGGCCAAACCATATCGCAAATGCGACAATTGGGCGGCCCCATCAAAAAAACGTTGGATATCGACTTCGGGTCTAGTCGTGATGATGACTTTGAGCCATGGAGCGTGTGTGGCGGCCTCTGTTAGGGCATTCAGGATGCCTAGACGACTCTGAGTGCTGCCACACTGATCGAGTGCGTCAATGACGAAGGCGAGAGTCTTTTTTGGGAGGCGAGGAAGTTTGCGGATGAAATCAAGGAAGAGAGTGGGTCGAATTGACACTAGTGTTAAGTATGGGTCATTACGAAGATATTCTGCGATAATACTTCGAAAAGGGGGGACGAGTATCGCGAGCTGGTGGATGAGAGTCGGAAGTATATTTCTGGGGTCTGTCAATTCCTGGTCATCCCTCCGGCAGAAAAACGCTCCAGCGAGGTGCTCTTCATTGTGAAGGCACGCACAGATCGAATGTGCTAACGACGTTTTTCCGATGCCAGGTAGGCCGTAGATCCAGTATGTATTTCCCCCGTCTGTTTGCACCAACCCATTGATCACCCAAGCTATGATTTGTCCGAGGATGGATTTGCGGGTGCCTTCCATA
>Ga0307515_10011140_pt1 | contig 17098 bp, 15 predicted proteins | sample 17_EM_MG_FD_194513 | JGI IMG/M metagenome (GOLD analysis project Ga0307515, IMG submission 194513) | Populus trichocarpa ectomycorrhiza microbial communities from riparian zone in the Pacific Northwest, United States - 17_EM | ecosystem: Host-associated > Plants > Roots > Unclassified | place...
TGTGCGTTATTGTGGTTTTGTGGAAAAAATCATAAAAAAATAAAAATAAAATCATATGGAGAAAAACTGTTGCGCTCCACAATGTTTTCAAGGAAAAAGTTACAAAGCTAAATTTTCAATCAACTTAATATTAAAAAAACTAAAATCGATAAAGATAATTTTGGAAAAAATCATAAAAAAAAACAACGAAAGGAAAAAAAACCATACAAGGAAACAAACACTGTAACAATCTATAGTGTTTCATGAGAAAATCTACAGTTGTAATTCTCAACTATCTCAATATTAAAAATAATAAAATCGATAAAGATAATTTTAAAAAAAATCATAACAAAAAAATAATCATGTGGGGAACACTGTACAATCCACAGTGTTTTAAAGAAAAAAACTACAAAACTAAATTATCAACTAGCTCAATATGAAAAAAAAATAAATTTGAAAAATAAAATTATGTAAAAAAAAACAAAAAAAACCATGCGGGGAAACACTGTAGTAATCAACAGTGTTTTAAAGAAAAAACTATAACTCTAAATTCTCAACCAGCTCAATATTAAAAAAAAAAAAATTGAAAAAAATAATTCTGAAAAAAAACACAAAAAAATAAAAAGAAGAAGACAATTTTGAAAAAAAAGCAAAAAGAAAAAGAAAAAGAAAAAAATGAGAAATAAAACATGCGGGGAAAGTTAAAGTTAAATTCTTAACCAGCTCAATAAAAAAAAAATTCAACAAAGATAATTTTGAAAAAAAAAATGGGGAAACACTGTAGCAAAACAAAAACCATGTGGAGAAACATTGTAGCAATCCATAATGTTTTTTTTAAAAAAACTACGAAGCAAAATTCTCAACCAGCTCAATATGAAGAAAATAAAATCGAGAAAGACCATTTTAAAAAAACAAAGAAAAAAAATTCATAAAAAAAAAAACAATGCAGTGAAATATTGTAACAATCTATAATATTTTAAAGAAAAAAACTACAGAACTAAATTCTTAATCAGTTCAATATTAAAAAAAAGTGACAAAGATAATTTAAAAAAAATACAAAAAAAAACAAATCTTGAAAAAAAAAACATGTAAAACCCAAAAAAATTAAAAAATAATAATAAAAAAAAATACAATACTTTCTTCATGCCCCAGCGTTTTAAGAGTGTTACTTTATTTTCTCATGAACCTTAATGTTCTCAATTGTCAGATATGAGAGAACACAATTTGTTCCCATTCATTGCATGTAAAACAGATGTACGTGGACACACTTGAGGTATTGACCTAGACAGTTATCCATGCTTGTCTGCGTTATTCGTTTGTATAATTGCTTGATTGAATTTTTACAATATATTAAAAGAATTCATTATTATTTTTTTCTACTTAAAAAAAATTAAGAATAGGTAAACATCATGAATGGGAAAAATATATTGATGGGTGCTACTTATAGAAGGAATGCGGTAGTTCAAGGACTTAATTAGAAAGTTATGTATAGATGGGGGTCTGACTTGGAGTTTACTAACCAGTGAAAAGAGTGAAAAAGGCCAGAAACGGAGACGGAACAGCAAACACACTAGAGAGAGCAGGAGCCGCTAGGGCTCTTTCATTTCCTTCGAGCAAAACACAGACGCGCAGAGAAAGAGAGGGGGAGATCTGAAAGTGAAGATGAGTGTATGGAACTATGTGGTGACTGCTCACAAGCCCACCAATGTGACGCACTCTTGTGTCGGCAATTTCACCAGTTCTCAAGAGCTCAATCTCATCATTGCGTAATAAATCCATCTCTTTTTTGTTGGATTCAATTGATTGTTTTATATATTTATCTACCGTCTTTGTTTTTCTTCTTCACTAGGGCTTGGTTTCCTTAATATCAATTTCATTTTACTTGCTCCAGGAAATGTACCCGTATCGAAATCAATCTGCTTACTCCTCAGGGATTACAGGTAACCAACCACATGTTTTCCCGTTGGATATGTCCCAAATCACAAGTTTTAGGAAGGATGGATGCTTTATGAGAAATTACAAGTTATTAGAACTATCTATCTAATAAGACATTAAAAAAGCATGAGAAATGACTCCAATTTTTTCCTTGCAGCCTATGTTAGATGTTCCAATATATGGACGAATTGCAACTCTCGAACTTTTCCGGCCTCATGTTAGTATCTCTATTTATTTCACCTTCCGGCTGTGTGTTTTTGTTGTTCTTAAATCTCAACTCAATTCTTTAATGTTTTTTATCAGGGTGAAGCTCAGGACTTTTTATTTATTGCAACAGAAAGATACAAATTCTGTGTACTTCAGTGGGACGCAGAGACGTCTGAGCTAATTACCAGGTTTAAGCTGAAATTGTCAAATGATATTCATCTCTTAGAGCTTTTTGTGACTAAAATCTTCGAAGTCCAACTGTTGAATACGTTACCTTCACCTTGTATCAAAGATGAACCGTGCATCTAGTGACTTATGAGCTGGTGTTATACTGGGAAATTCTAAACATGTTTAGTGAGAGTGTGGTTTGCTTTCTGTGATCTTGCCCACCAGATTTTCTTCTATTTTTTTTTTATTTTGACATTTTTCCAAAGCCTGAACCTTGAGTCTTATCGATGCCTCCTTACTTATTAGGTTGTCTAATTTGCTTTGCAGTTCCACTAGTATGAAACTTAGCTGGCACAATTACAGTGCAACTAATCAAGTATTAGTGGAAGATATTGGGTTCAATTTAGGGTTTCTTCACTCATAATTTTATTTTGTATGTTCTATGCCTGTTGACTTGTTTATGAATTGGTTAGAATTTCTGCTGTATCCGCTTCTCCCATATAACTTTCTTCTTTATGCTCCTGTAAAATTTAGAAGAAATTCTCTTCAGGTTTAAGGATTTCTAGATGGAGAATAAATCAAAATAGAAAACTAACACACATGAATTAGATGAAATCCATATCAGCTTTAAGTATTTCAAATAATGGATAATCAATAAAGACTAAAACACATGGAAGAGCGGTGTTTGTTTGATTGAAAATAATTGTTTATAGCTATTTCTGTCTCTTTCCATGATGTGATACATGGGTCAAATCAGGAGCTGTGCTTTTATTCCTTCATCTTGGTCGGTTTGTTAAAATGTTCATCAGACATTTAAACGGATTGAAATATAATTATCAAAATAATGGGAAATAATATGGGAACTACAGTTTTCCTTATTTGAGACAGTTGGAGTCCATAAGCAACCTGTTGTAAGTTGTAACTTAGTTGCCGGTATTGGGAAAAGGAAAGATGGGAAGTTGTATATAGAGGAGTAACAAAGTTAGTTGGGTGGGTGATATTAACAGCCTCTAGTTTTCTTGTGTCTAGATATTAGATGCCTCGATGAATCTCTGAAATTTTTATAATATGTGGATGGCATTTTCTATACTATTCTTGCATTGACTCGTTCTTTTCCTTCTCATATAGAGCAATGGGGGATGTATCAGACCGTATAGGTCGCCCAACAGACAATGGTCAGGTAATTATTACAGTTCTAGGTTCATATTGAGTCTCTCCATCATTTCTCCTAAGCTTTTCGTTCATGTTTTAAGAGTAGTTTTCCTTTATCTTCCTCAGTCTGGACAAGTGTGCCTTAACTTCTTATTGGGGCTAGTAATGAACTTCTTCCTGACTAGTTCATATCTTATCTTTCCTTTCTTACTGCAGATTGGCATAATTGATCCTGATTGTAGATTAATTGGACTCCATTTGTATGATGGGTTGTTTAAGGTTCACGATCAAACTATATTCCAACTTGAATTTTCAACATGGCAGTGTGAATTTTACTGGTTGACATAAGAGCATCTTATTATCGACATTCTTCTCTGAATTGTGATGGAAAGAATGATCAATTGATAGTTTTACTGGTTGTTTTCTCAGGTCATTCCTTTTGATAATAAAGGACAGCTCAAAGAGGCTTTTAACATAAGGTATGAATCTTCTATCCAATTACTCAACATCAGTTCTATGGATAAACCTGCCAATGACCCATCTAAAGAATATATGAATCTGCTTATGAAGACCTTGGCTGTGAAGTTGATGTCCAGTGTATTGGATCTGGATTCCTATATTTCAATTGCACATACATGCAGCGCATGTTTGTGTATGCAATAACCAGGCGTGATTTCTCTTAGGAAGCTGCTTTCTAGTAAATACATGGATATATATTAGTGAGACAATTGTAACAAAAGCTATCTGAATTGCTATAGAGAAATAGTAGAATGATGTAAGTTAATTTTGAGACATTGCTCTTTCTGGGAAAGGAGGGTCTCCTCATGCCCATGCCCTAGAATTCTATGATGTCTGCACATAGGTTTATGGTGAAGAGGCCGAATTTATCATTGAGTTTTATTGTTTCTTCATTATATGCTTATACAATAATTTGTTTATCGTGTCTTCTTTACAGGCTTGAGGAACTTCAAGTTTTGGATATCAAATTTCTTCATGGTTGTTCAAAACCAACGATTGTTGTTCTTTACCAGGTCCGCTGTTTTCCTTTTGCATCCCCACTTTCAGGATGTAGTTCTTTCAAATGTATTTTTTTATGCACGAATCTTTTGAACATTTATATATTTTTTATTAAATTGAAGTGATGATCAATCTAAAAAAAGGTTACTTTCTCTTCTCATATCAAATGGACTTCATAAGTTTTCAAATTATTCAAGGAGATATCCTGCAGCATAAGCTCTGAAAATTATCTTTCTATTAAAAAATGTGTTACATTTTTACATGAAACTGGCTATGTTATTAATCAAAATAACTAAGGGTGAGTTGAGAAAGTCTTGTGTGCTTGTGGATTCTGTGTATGTTTAATGAGTAAAGTAGGTTATATAAACCATGCATGTTAATGACTAAAGTAGGGCATATAAACCATCAGCTGTCTTGCCTAAGTCCATGTTTTTTTTTCTGAAATTAATAAAGAAACTGGGGCCCAAAAATTTCTCCATATCGACTGTGTTCTAGCTAAGTTTCATTGGATTCTGCATTAGAAAATTAAAATCAGAAGCACGAGTGGTCTGAAGCATGCAGATATATTCCAAAGAAGCAACCATGTCCACCCTGCAATATAATTTGTCTGCAAGTTTCTGTTCTACATCCACTGCAATGGTCGGACAGTATCCACACATTTTCTCACTCTTAGTCACTACCTTGACTGATTTTTGGGGTTCTTGGGCACCTTAGATCTTAGAATGTAGCTTTTTTTTTTTTTTCAATTTTTGTGTTTCTTTTTGGTTCTTTTGGTGCTTGCATGCTCTTAGTGTGCTTTGGACTGTGCCTTCCTTTTCACCCTTCTTGAGTAATTTATTATTCATGTGGAAAATGCTTAACAAAAACTCTTATGTTGAAATGATCACTTTATTTGATAGTTGCAGCTTGACACTGGTTATCTAGAATATAAATGTCCTGCATGTGAATTTTTATCAACTATACGCATATTATGGGAAGAAAACTTTAGATGCCCATTTTATTCTGTTCTTATCATTGCAGGATAACAAGGATGCCCGTCATGTTAAAACATATGAGGTTGCTTTGAAAGATAAAGACTTTATTGAGGGTCCTTGGTCGCAGAACAATCTTGACAATGGTGCTGATTTGCTAATACCAGTTCCCCCACCTTTCTGTGGTGTTCTTATTATTGGAGAAGAAACAATTGTATATTGCAGCGCCAATGTTTTTAGAGCGATCCCAATCAGACCTGTAGGTCACTGGTGGATTGTTGTTGATATTATGCTAGGTTCTCTTAGTAAATTTCCAGGATGCAAGTACTGACTTTTCTATGTGTTCATGACCTTTTTTCCTTGATTTTCAATGCTAGTCTATCACGAAAGCATATGGAAGAGTTGATGCTGATGGTTCTAGGTATTTACTTGGCGATCATGCTGGGCTTCTTCACCTTCTAGTCATAACCCATGAGAAAGAAAAGTGAGTTTTTCCTTGCTGATGATGATGATCTGCATGCATTCATTTTTTTTTTCATTGGAAAAGCAAACTGATCACTTCTCACTATTATTAGAATTTTCTCAAGCTTGTGCACATTTGTGCTACAGGGTCACTGGCCTCAAAATTGAGCTATTGGGAGAAACTTCTATTGCATCTACCATATCATATCTCGACAATGCTTTTGTCTTTATTGGTTCAAGCTACGGAGATTCACAGGTATGGTGAATATTAGAAAATTCCATTTTATTGTTGAATAATAAATTCGAAATTGAGATCTTTTTATTTATATAGTGTTGTCCTGATGTTAGTGAATCTGTACTGGGATTTTGCAATTTTGTAATGAATAGGGAGAAAATGTGTTTTACTTGGTTTAAAAACATCTATTTAATTGATTGATGTTCTGGTGGATGCATTGCATGAACTGTATTTCATAGAGTTTGATTGCAGAAGAGGAGGACAAGAATGGGTCTATCTAAGAATTCTTCCTTGTCTTCTTAGTAGTTGACATTTTTTTATAGATTTCATTTGTTGAAAATTCTAATTTTCTACATCCGAATGGTTTTCATTTCAGTTTTTTTTGGTAGTGTAAGGAAATCCTTGGTCGTGGACCTGCTCTGTTTTATTCTCTTGTAAGAAAAAGTAATATCGACATGCAGGGAAAAATTGACCTTGTCTATAATTTTAGTTCATGTGCATTACTAGTGCATTGACAATCTTGTTGATCCCAAGTGCAGCTTGTAAAGTTAAATCTGCATCCCGATGCAAAAGGTACATATGTAGAAGTTCTGGACAGGTATGTCAATTTGGGACCAATTGTTGACTTCTGTGTGGTGGACCTGGAGCGGCAAGGCCAAGGTCAGGTTGTCACTTGCTCTGGAGCCTATAAGGATGGTTCTCTTCGGATAGTTCGTAATGGAATAGGAATCAATGAACAGGTTTGCTTATTTTTTACTGGTTCCTTGTAAATTGATTGTGTGCATTTTTATTTGTTTATTTATTTATAGAACTCATTGTAGGCATCTGTAGAGCTTCAAGGCATCAAAGGAATGTGGTCATTAAGATCTTTGACTGATGATCCATTTGACACCTTTCTGGTTGTAAGTTTTATTAGCGAGACAAGAATTTTGGCAATGAACATTGAGGATGAGTTGGAGGAAACTGAAATAGAGGGTTTCTGTTCACAAGTGCAGACATTGTTCTGCCATTGTGCTGTGTTCAACCAGCTTGTACAAGTAAGTTTACGTGTTTCTGGTGAAATAAAAAAGAAATTTCTTGTTTGTTCCATTGCATCTTGATTAACCAGATCAATTTGACTGATTAATTTAGTTCAACAAATCCCAGGTGTTTATTTTATATTTGTTATGGTTTGATGCGAGCAACATTTTTTCTTATGCTTCTATTATGTCCTCTTACTCCAAAAATGCTGTGCACCACAAGGCTGAACTTGTGCTTGTGCTATGGAATTTCTCTTACATTTTCTGTTAACAAGGCTTTTACCATCCTTTGCTAACCATTGGGTTTGGGATCAGTCACATGATCTTGCGTTGATATGCTGAAATCCATTCCTTTTCAAATGTGAATTCATGTGCACTGTCTATTGTCAGGTACATTTTAATTATTGAGAATTAACTTGTGGCAAGTGTTAATTTTTTAATGGAAACTAATTTACCTGCTCCCTCTCCTCCAGTTTACCAAAAGGAAATTTACTATTGCATTCATCATATCCTAGAAGCTCTCACAATGATTGTTTTTTTCAAGTTTTATTATCATTCCTCTCTTTGCCATTTTGAATTTACAATTTTGTGAAATTAGGTTATGTGATAAGGATTTCTCTGCATCCAATTTTTTCTGCTCGGAGATACTGTTTATCCACTATTATATGTCGTAATATGGGAGGATTGACCTGGCAGGTTACATCAAGCTCTGTAAGACTGGTCAGTTCTACAACTAGAGAGCTCAGACAGGAATGGAATGCTCCATCAGGTTATTCAATAAATGTCGCCACTGCTAATGCCACCCAGGTTTGTTTCATGCAATTCCCCATCTATTGGTGTTGACATTTGTGTTTCCCAGTTTTCGACAATAAATTTGCAGCAGGTTTTGCTGGAAATGAGTGTGAAACTGTTCTGTTTTGTTATCATATGCAATAATACTGAGCAATTCAGAATCTTGTTTCACCTTATTCCTTCTAAACAAGCCCTATTTAACCCTACTTCCGAATGAACAAACCCTAGATCTCCACAAGTCCTTAATTGGACATAAATCCAAAGTTTTCTTGTATGTGTGTTTGTGGGATAGACCCTATTAGCAATGATTCCAGCAGGATCCATGCTGTCAGTAGCAGAAATAGAGGGAAAGAACAGAGAAGGAAAGAGGAGAGAGAAACAGAGGGAGGGTGGTCCTTAATGGGACATAAATCCAATGTTTTCTTGTATGTGTGTTTGTGGGATAGACCATATTAGCAATAATTCCAGCAGTATCCATGCTGTCAGTAGCATAAATAGAGGGAAAGAACAGAGAAGGAAAGGGGAGGGAGAAAGGGAGGGAGGGAGAGTGTGGGAATCAATTACATTCATCGCATAACAAATCTGGCTCTGATACTCCTCTCATACAGCAACAGAATTCAGCTTAACAAAAGCAGTCGTGGACACGTGTCCTCACAATACTCTTCTCTGATAATAAAAGACAACTAAATGAATGACGAGTCATAACGAAACAAGGCACATGCATAATTGGAACGATGATGTTACAACTGGGAATAAAATTCCCAATTCTAATTTGAATTCCTAGCCTCAACCTTATAAATGTCATTTCCCAATTCCTCCTTTCACAGTCTTCTCCCACCTTAGTCTTGTATCATTTTCCTACATCAAAATTTCTCTAGAGCAGGGCTGGATTGGCTATATGCTTGGCATTGGGGCAAATATTTTGTTTGCATCATCTTGAAGGCATCAGGTATATGACTATACCTGTAACACATGTAGGTCAAGTGCCAGTTTGTCAAGCTTGTGAGAACTGCATTCATAATTTGCTCAGTTTTTAATTCTAAAAAGCAGTTGATGTTTTTCCCTGGGGAGAAAAGAAGTAATATTACTCATTTCTACTCCAGCACATCATCTTGAAGGCATCAGGTCTTTACCTGTGGCACATTTGTAGATCACATGCCAATCTGCCATAAACTTGTGAGAACTGTTTTCATAATATGCAGCCTTTTATACAGTTGATATTTATCCTTGGTCACGGGGGAAGCTATATTGCTCGATTCTTCTTCTGTGCATGTTAGTGATTCTGCCAACATGTTACTTCTATGCTTAGGATTTGACTTCAGCAGTTGTTGGCATTTAATTGTATGGTTTCTGTTTGATCAATGCTTAACTTCGATGAGTTTGCTATGAAGAATGGTTGCTGGTAGCGTAGGTTTTTCCATGTGCTAGGTTGTCCATATAGAATGAGAAATTATTTCAATTATTGCACCACTTATTTGACAGGTTTTATTGGCAACTGGTGGTGGCCACCTCGTCTATCTGGAAATCGGTGATGGGACACTGACACAGGCAAAACATGCACAGTTAGAGTGTGAGATATCATGCCTGGACATCAACCCCATTGGAGAGAATCCCAACTATAGTCAACTAGCTGCGGTTGGAATGTGGACAGACATAAGTGTCAGGATATTTTCATTGCCTGATCTAAATCTCATAACAAAGGAGCCATTGGGAGGAGAGATAATACCCCGTTCTGTTCTTCTATGTTCCTTTGAAGGGGTATGCTTATCACTTTCAGTCTTAAGTGGTTTTTTTTCTTCTTCTGGATCTGCTCGAGTTTCTTTGTGGCTTCAACTCCATGTCATACATTGGGTCACATGTGCAAAGAACAGATTTCTTGATTCAAAACCAAAGATAAATTTGACTTGCAAAAAATATTTCTCAGAATGTTTAGTTTAAACGAACAAGCCAATGAATTTTTATCATACTATTGCATTCATTTGAACCTCCAGGAAGATGTTTGTTGGGTTCTAACCCCTGCTTTGGTGGGACCATAATCAGATAATGAACTTTTTATTATGAATAGTGAATATGGAAATCTCACCAATATGTTTTTGGGTGCTCACATTTGTTTGGTTTTTTCTCCCATGGAGAGGTAATTTTGAGTGCTAATAATTTATCTCTTTCTTCAGATAGCGTATTTATTATGTGCCCTTGGAGACGGACACCTCTTGAACTTCCTATTGAACTTGAGTACTGGCGAGTTGAAAGATAGGAAAAAGGTGTCTTTGGGGACCCAACCTATAACACTCCGTACTTTCTCATCGAAGAATACCACACATGTATTTGCTGCGTCAGATAGGCCAACTGTCATTTACAGCAGCAATAAGAAACTACTTTACAGCAATGTAAACTTGAAAGAAGTCAGTCATATGTGTCCTTTTAACTCTGCTGCATTTCCAGACAGGTAATCTTTTGTGTCCCTAATTTTTATGTTGGCTTGCACCACGACACTGTAGCAGGTAATAGGGAAACACCTTCGATTTTATCGAATGCAATTTGATTTTGCTGGTTTGATCAAACACATTTCGTACGGAAACACTTTTGTGATGTGATTTTCCTACTTTTTACTGCAAAATATTGAAACCAGCAGCAAAGTTTGCAAATTCTATGTACATGTAATCTATTTTTTTACTGATTATAGGTAGCTATGGTGCAATTATCTTTGATTGGAGATTCTTTGTTTCTTTCCTATATATTTTCTTGTTAGGAAACTATATTCACCATTCCACTTCTTTGAGCAAATAGCGTCTCTATTATAATGCTATGCAATCACTTGTCTTCTAGAACTTATGAAGGTCATGATTGCCATTGCTATTTAAATTTCTCTCTTGCATCTTAATTTTGTTTTTTAAAAGCCAAACAATCTCTGAAGAACTATGAAGTCATTGATTCTGAACTAGTTAGATATGGGCTATCTATCATTTGACTCTGCCTAATTGAGGCTCTTGTCTTTTGTTGCTGTACTATGATTCATACTGATAGGACTTAGCTTCTCTGTTTCCAGAACAGAGTGGGGTGATAATTTTACGAGGCCTGGTTTTGGCATGGCATGAAAAGGAATATTGTAGATAGATAGGATGGTATTGTTTGAAATGAGAAAATGGAAAAATAGTATTAGAAACCGGCTTCTGTATGAACCGTCCTATGGTTTATCACTACTGTACTGCAGTTTTTTCCTAAAGGGAAAGAAAAATACTTTCTAAAAGATAAATTCACAGTTCATTGACTTGTGGTATATTGTCAACAGCCTTGCTATTGCAAAAGAAGGGGAACTTAGCATTGGCACCATCGATGATATCCAAAAGCTTCACATCCGCTCTATTCCATTGGGTGAACATGCACGGCGTATATGTCACCAGGAGCAGTCTCGGACTTTCTCCATTTGTAGTATGAAAAACCAATCCAATGCAGAAGAATCTGAAATGCATTTTATTCGATTGTTAGATGATCAAACCTTTGAGTTCATATCAACATACCCACTTGACACATTTGAGTATGGCTGCTCCATACTTAGCTGCTCCTTTTCTGATGATAGCAACGTGTACTATTGTGTTGGAACTGCATATGTTTTGCCAGAAGAAAACGAGCCAACCAAGGTAAAGGTCACCCTGATTGTTATGGTTTTTCTTTGTTCAGAGATATGAAGTTAAAACAAAACCAATTGAAAAATTGAGCAGTGAGCACTTCCTATATCTCATATTCCACCCATATGTCTTCCTCTCATGAACAATGTAGGGCCGAATACTGGTTTTCATAGTGGAAGATGGGAAGTTGCAGCTTATTGCTGAGAAGGAAACAAAGGGGGCAGTATACTCTTTGAATGCTTTCAATGGCAAACTGCTGGCTGCTATTAATCAAAAGATCCAGTTATACAAGTGGATGCTCCGAGATGATGGAACACGTGAGCTGCAGTCTGAGTGTGGGCATCATGGGCACATACTTGCCCTCTATGTACAAACTCGTGGAGATTTCATTGTTGTTGGTGATCTGATGAAGTCAATCTCCTTGCTAATCTATAAGGTGAGTATTTCATGTATCATGAAACAAATACTTGCTCAATAATTCAGTTTGTGTTTGTTTTCATCAATCCATCATCAACTTGTTCCAATTATTTGCTGCTGCTCGACTGCATATCTTTGACATGTATTACATCAAAATTGAAGAGCCCCTAGCATTTATGTTGTTTCTGATGATGCCTAGCTGACACGACTGCTAACTTGTTTTCAGCATGAGGAAGGTGCTATTGAGGAGCGAGCCCGTGATTATAATGCAAATTGGATGTCGGCAGTTGAGATTCTTGATGATGACATTTACCTTGGTGCTGAAAATAACTTTAACCTATTCACGGTTCGGAAAAATAGTGAAGGTGCCACTGATGAGGAACGAGGCCGTCTTGAGGTGGTCGGTGAGTATCACCTTGGAGAATTTGTAAATCGATTCCGACATGGTTCCCTTGTCATGCGCTTGCCAGATTCCGATGTTGGCCAGATCCCAACTGTCATTTTTGGGACTGTTAATGGTGTAATCGGGGTCATTGCTTCACTTCCTCACGAGCAATACCTCTTTTTGGAGAAGCTGCAGTCAAACTTAAGAAAGGTGATAAAGGGTGTTGGAGGATTGAGCCATGAGCAATGGAGATCATTCAACAATGAGAAGAAAACTGTAGATGCCAAGAATTTCTTGGATGGAGATCTTATTGAGTCATTCCTTGATCTCAGCCGTAGTCGGATGGATGAGATATCCAAGGCAATGGAGATCTCCGTGGAGGAGCTTTGCAAGAGAGTGGAAGAGCTGACAAGGCTGCATTGATTCAGTCTCGATCATGTCTACTCGTTTGTTCTATTTTTTTTTTTGGTTGCTTTGTTGCATATGGACGAATCATGTCTTGTCGGTTTGGAGGGATATCCAAGGACGAACCGTTTCTTGTAAGGAATCCAGAGGTGTATGTACAACATTTTTTTAAAAATCATGTTCATATGTTATTTAGAGACCTGCATGTGGAGTTAGCCTATACAGCTGCCGATGGTTTCTTTCTAAGTGGCACTTGTATAATTATTAAGAGCTGAGAATCTAGATCTAGTTTTTAGGATCAGGTCAGGATTGAGAGTCCATCAACCTTTTGCTGCAGCACAGATAGGAGAATCTTGCCCTGGAAGCAGACCTCCTCAAACCGTAAGATCCTTCAAAGTTGAAAGGTTCTCGTACAAGCTCCAAGTAATGCGCAACTGGGAAGTTTGGTCGATATCAGAATTTGTGAATAAGACATCAATCTGATTCTCGTCTGGTTGTTCGAAGCCTCCCAGGTGAGATTCAAAACCCAAGAAAACAAGTTGCGGGAAGAGACTTTGTGCATCCAAAGTTTCTTGTATTTCCTTCTCTAACAGTGAGATAGATCCTTTGATTGGGATTCTGCTTCGTACACCGCAAATGTCTAATGGGAGAGAATTTGAGGAACACAATCACTTTCTAATGTCATTGCATATCAAAAACACAATTAAGGTATAAATAACTCGAGAATTGACCTAATCAGACTCAATATAAACTTGTTTTTTTAGCACTTCAATGTTTTCGCGGATTTTCTAGTTCAATTATCAAAACAGCTACCCGAGAAAGAGGGTCTTCTTTTTTATTAAGAGTAAATATAAAAGCGGAAAGTTATCTAGCTGTTTGACATAAAGACTTTGTTAACCTGGAACCTGTTCTAATCGGTCTTGTTAACAGATATAAACGTTAGTGTTGATTTAAGATCAGTCGTAAGAAATAAAGTGTATGTGTTCATCATTTGGTTTATGAACAAGAATCGTGTTTTGTAAAATGTTTCTTGAACTGATGTTCTATGATTTCAAACGTATTACTGTATAAAACTTGTGTTTGGTTTCTGTATAGTGAGTTGGTTAGTTTAACCCCTATTTTCCTCCCATTTAAGCATATTAGAGACTTTAAATTGTCTACTCATCACGTAGAAACATTATATTTTTTAATTTATGATTTATTTGTTATTGTTCAGGACCTGTGATGAAATTTAGTCCTTTTTTTTCATATGATTTCTTTAAATTTTGGAGTTTAGTAATTGAATATTGTTAAGAAGATTACATATAAATTGTGGATTTTTAGATGTTTTAATTAATATTCGAGAAATTAATGAATTTTATGGAGACAACCTTCTTATTATCTAGGATTCACCAACAAATAATATGGACAAATCACTGTCTAGTTTTTAGGTCTTTGAAGGTCTTGATTATAATTTTAAAACCCGAACCGGGATCTGTCCAAGATAAGGCCAGAGTTAAGGGTCAGGATAGGTGACCCGGGTCAACCCTGGTTGGCCTAATTTCTTCTTTTATTAAAAAAACAAAACAATTGCATTTTAAACAAAAAAAGTTTTTTTTGTCATGGGAGGGGAAAATTGAGTAAAAAAAGGACAAAAAAATTGACTTGAGTCAACTCGAGTTAGCATGACAAATTTGTAACCTGGGTAATAAAGGACGAACTAACCCAGGTTAATCTGCCAAGCCCGCGACCCAGGTCATAAGATTTGGATAACCCGATAGAAAAGAAAACGAAAAAAACCGCAAAGACAATTTCCTTTTTTTTAAAAAAAAAATACAATGTCGAATGATAAAATCAAAAAAAGAAAATAAGTAAAAAAAAATGATGTCAACCCGCGTTAACATTTTAAACACGTGACCCAGGTCATTAAACTAGAAGCACTATATTTGAAAAAACCACAATGCTCAATCCCCAACCAATTAAATGTTAAGGGGAGAAATTGAAGAAAACTTCAATTATACAAAAGTATCCAAAACTAAAAAATAGCAATTAGAAGAACGAGGATTGAAATTGAAATAAAACATAAATTAAAGGACAAGTATAAATTTTTTATTGAAGAGTAAAATTAAAAAGAAAAGAATAATTTAACTAAAGGACCCAAAAAATCAAACTAATGTGAACTTAATTGAAATTTTTTTTTATCACAAACTAGGATTGACAGAATTTTTACAAATGGTCTCTTATTGGGCGACCAATTCTTGGTTCGTAATCGGATAACCTGCCCGTGGTCTCTAATCGGGTGACCTGCTTGTGGCTTGTGTTCAGGTGACCTGCTTGTGGTGTGGAAAATATTTAGGATCTCTCACAAATGGTTTCTGTTTGAGTGACCAGCTTGTGATTCGTGATCGAGTAACCTATTTATGGTCTCTAATAAGGTGACTTGCCCATGGCTTGTGTTCGGGTAGCTTTTTCGTGTTTGTGAAAAAGAAAGAATTTTTTCAAATGGTCTCTGTTCAGGTGACCAACCCGTGGTTCGTGATTGAGTAACCTGCCCGTGGTCTCTGATTGAGTGACCTGCTCGTGGCTTATGTTCGGGTAGTTTGCCTATGCTGTGAAAAAGAACAAATTTTTTTTAAATGGTCCTTGTTTGGGTGACCAACCCGTGGTTCGTGATTGGGTAACCTGTCCGTGGTCTTTGATTAGGTGACCTACCCATGACTTGTGTTCGGGTAGCTTGGATGTGGTGTGAAAAATATCTAGGAACTCTCACAAATGGTCTCTGTTTGGGCGACCAACTCGTGGTTCGTGATTGGGTAACCTACCAGTGGCTTGTGTTCGGGTAGCCTGCTCATGGGGTGGAAACTAATTTTTTTTACAAATGGTCTCTGTTCGGGCGACCAGCCTGTGGTTTGTGATCGAGTAACATGTCTATGGTCTCTGATCAGGTAACTTGTCCGTGACTTGTGTTCGGGTAGCTTGCTTATACTGTGAAAAATATCCATTCAAAAACAAAAACACAAAATAAAGAACTCTCTCTCACACACCTATTAAAAGCTTACCCTCCATTTTCCTAAAAAAAAAAGCAACTTTGCTGCCTTTCCCACACCAAGAAAAACAAGAACAATCACTCCTTCTTTTTCAAAGACAAAAACACCCGCGCTGAAAAAGCAGAGACCCTATCTTTACAAGATCAGGACAATTTTAGAAATGGACGCACTTAAGTAAGGTTCTAAGTCCATAATTGTAATTCTCTAAGTTAAATTACATTCTAGTTCTTAAATTCTAAAACTTATTTACAATTTAATTTTTCACCAATAATTTTAATGTGTGTCAAACATTAGGTTCCTAATATATTGACTCGAATATAAATCATAATCTTAAATAAAATATGATTAAACAAATTAAATAATTTAACTTATTATCAATTCAATAAGTTGATTAATTTATATTTGAAAGTTAAATGCAATGTCTAATAATATATTATGATCCCCCTAAATATCAGGAAAGTCATATGAGGTGACTTAAACTTTTAGTAACCAGTTTCTTCATCAAGAATGTTTTGATTTAGACATTTAAGCACGGAGTATGTTTGCTATGACAAATCATATTTGTTATAAACACTATAGTCATTACTTATTTGAATAAGATTCGAGACCATTTTTAAATCACTTTGTGCAATGATTTTAAAATTAATATTATTTAAGAACATGCAAAACATCTTTTCTAATTTATCTAGGTGATGCGAACCCGAAAGGTAAGAATCCTAGAACCCGCATGTAAAAAGAAAAAAAACTAAGAAAGCTAAAATCATATTTGGTTGATAAAAGCTTGATATATAAATCACCTAAAACGAGGCACACAATCTATTGGAATGAAACCCCCACTCAATGATTATAAAAAATTATGAATGAAAAATATAAGGAAGATTAGGGGTGAGCAAAAAAACCGAATAACCGATTAAACCGACAAAACCGAATAAAAAACAACCAAAAAAACCGAACCGAAAAAAAAAACCGAATTAACCGATTGAAAAATCACAAAAAAAATTCGGTTCGGTTCGGTTTCGGTTTTCAAAGTCTGAAACCGATTGAACCGAACCGAACCGAACCGGTTCAACCCAGCCACCATTAAAAAAAAAAGGTATAAATAACATGTTTTTTTCGTAACCCTAAACCTAAAGTAACATTCTGAAGACAGCCGCCCCCTCCCTTTAGTTTGCTCTCCGCGTCTCCCACTCTCTCCTCCCTCATTTTTCTTTGTACTCCACAATCCATATCCCACAATTTTTAAGAATCGTTAAGCTCCTGCTTCTCCATGCTTATCTGTCCTCCTATTAGCTGTCCTCATAT
>Ga0307515_10011141_pt1 | contig 17097 bp, 16 predicted proteins | sample 17_EM_MG_FD_194513 | JGI IMG/M metagenome (GOLD analysis project Ga0307515, IMG submission 194513) | Populus trichocarpa ectomycorrhiza microbial communities from riparian zone in the Pacific Northwest, United States - 17_EM | ecosystem: Host-associated > Plants > Roots > Unclassified | place...
GCAGACCACCAAGGACGCGTTTGTGCTCGCGGGCGGCCACGTTGATGCGGGTGCCTTCGAGTACCGGCTGCACGCGGCCGATGCCGGCGGTGCCGGAGAGAACTGGTACCTGCGCTCCACGAGCACGGTGATCCCGCCTTCTCCTCCCGCGCCCCCTGGCCCGCCGGCACCACCTTCTCCTCCCGCGCCTCCTGGACCGCCGGCACCGCCTTCTCCCCCCGCGCCCCCTGGACCGCCGGCGCCGCCATCTTCTCCCGCGCCCTCTGAAGCGCCGGCACCGCCTTCTCCCCCCGCCATCCAGGTGCCCACCTACCGCGCCGAGGTACCGCTGTTCGCCGCGCTGCCCGAGCAACTGCGCCAGGGCAACCTCGCGATGCTCGGCAACCTGCACCAGCGTCTGGGCGATGACGACGTGCGCTCAGCTGGGGCAGCGCAGGACCCCGCATCGCCAAGCGCCGAGCGCCGCGCCTGGGGCCGCGTGCTCAGTATCCATCGGGACATCCGCCAGGGCGGCACCGTCAGCCCGCAAAGCGAAGGCCGCCTCAGCGGCCTGCAGGCCGGCACCGACCTGTGGAGCGATGCCCACTGGCGCGCCGGCGTCTACGCCGGCCAGCTCGACGGCGACATGCAGGTCAAGGGCTTCGCCCGCGGCGTCCAGAACCTGGGGGTGGGCAGCAACGACCTGCGCAGCCAGTATGTGGGCGGCTACGCCACCTACACCGGCGACAGCGGCTTCTACGCCGACACGGTGCTGCAGGGCGGGCGCCACCGCTACGAAGTCAAGCCGCAGGGCGCCCTCTCGACGCACGCCAAGGCCACCAGCCTGAGCGCCTCCGTGGAGATCGGCCAGGCCTTCGCGCTGGGGGACAGCTGGAAGATCGAGCCGCAGCTGCAGCTCGTGCACCAGCGAGTCGATATGGACGACGCCGACATCGCCGGTGCGCGCGTGCGCCAGGACACATCGAGCGGCTGGCTCGCGCGAGCCGGTGTTCGCGTGAAGGGCGACATCGCCACCGCAGCAGGAAGGCTGCAGCCCTATGCGCGGGTGAACCTGTACCGCGCCTCGGGCGGCAGCGACACCACGCGCTTCATCAACCCGGCCGCCAGCACGGCCATCGCCAGCAGCACGGGCGGCACTTCCACCGAGCTGGCCGCAGGCTTCACGCTGGCGCTGAACCAGTCGACCAGCCTCTACGGCGAAGTCGGCAAGCTGTGGGCCTCGGGCGGAGAGACCCGCGTGAAGTCGCAGCTCAACGGCTCCGCAGGGCTGCGCGTGAGGTGGTGAGCGGGGCGTGCTGATCGGGGCTGCGATCCGGTCGAAGTGGGGTTCTCAGGCGTCGCAATTCCGCCTGGCCAAGGTCGACATCGTGCCGTGGGCGAAGGCACAACGCTTGCAGCCGCACCGGATGTGACAATCGGGCCTCCTTTGGAGGGAGCCTGCATGTCTGCTCGTGTGCGTCCGAAACTGGTCTCGGCCTTTCTTCTCGTGCTCCTCGCGAGCAGTGCCGCGGCGCAGGCCCCGCAGACTGCCGAGCGCGGCGAACTCGCGGCCCATCCCTGGGTGGTGCCGCCGCCCAACTGGTCGCCCGAGGCCTACTTCACCAACCTCAAGGACGGGGCCACGCTCGAGGCGCCCTTCGTCGCGCGCTTCGGCCTGTCGATGCGCGGCATCGTTCCGGCCGGCAAGACCGCTGGCCAGGCGGGCCACCACCACCTGCTGATCAACCAGCCGCTGCCGCTGGACTTCAAGAAGCCGCTGCCCTTCACCGACCAGTACATCCACTTCGGCAAGGGCCAGATGGAGGCCTTGATCGACCTGCCGCCGGGCACGTATTCGATGCGCCTGGTGCTGGCCGACCAGGGCCACATCCCGTATTTCGTCTACAGCAAGCCGCTGAAGCTCACGGTCAGCAAGCAGAACAAGGGCGTGGCGCCGGCCAGGCTGCTCGGCGAACCGCGCATCGAGATCCTGAGCCCGGCCGATCGCACGACCGTGCAACTGCCGCTGCGTGTGCAGTTCCACGCGAGCGGCTACAACGTGTCGCATGCCGCACCTAAGCTGCCGGACACCGGGCACTTCCGCCTGGCGCTGGAGCGCCAGGGCGGCAAGACGGAGGTCATCGACCTCGACAGCGGGCAGACGGAGCTCTGGCTGAATCCGCCCAGGGGCAGCTATAGCGCGCGGCTCGAGCTCGTGAACAACGCCGGCGACGGGAAGCCGGTGGCGCGCGCCAGGCCGGTCGCTTTCAACGTGCCCTGAAACGGACGCTAGCGAGCCTCTCGCGCCTGGTGCAGGGCGGCGGCAACCTCGGCGAAGCCGGCACCGCGTTCGCTGCGCGTCACGTAGCGCGGCAGGTGCGCGAGCTGCGGCACGAAGCGCGCGATGTTGGCAACGCCGACGCTGTGCGCAAGGCGCTCGAACATCAGCACGTCGTTGGTCGAGTCGCCCACGCAGGCCCAGCGATCGAGTTCATGCCCCAAGTCGCGGCCGAAGAGCTCGCGCACGATCCAGCAGGCGCCGACCCACTTGTTGTGGTCGCCGAACCAGCCGTTGATGTGGATCGAGCTCACGGTCGCGTTCATGCCTTCGGCACGCATGATCTGCACGGCTTGCGCGATCTGCGCTTCGTGCAGATGCGCGAACTCGCTGTGATCGATCGCGATGTCGGTTTCGCGGCCGGGTGAGTCGGTTGCGCGCAGCGCGCCGGGCACTTCTCGTTCGACGCGTGCCAGCGCCCGCTGCATGCGCGCGAAGTTGACGGCGCGCGTGCCGGCATCCTGCCGGTAGCGCTTGTCGACCCGGCCCGAGGGCGAGGCCACGAGCGCGACCGCACCGTTCTCCGCGACGATCGCATCGACCGGCCAGACCGGCGCGAAGGGCTCGCACCAACCCACGGACCGGCCGGTGATGGCGATGACGTGCACGCCCGCGGCCTTCAGGTCGTGCAGCGCCTGCAGCGCATCGGGCGTGATCGTACCCTCGGTGGTCAGCGTGTCGTCGATGTCGGTGAGGACGCCGACGATCCGCCGGCGATCTTCAGCGGGCCATGTGTCCAGGGGCAGCATCAGCCGGCCGTCTGCAGCGCCAGCCCCGCGTGCTCGCGCAGCGGATGGAAATGGATCTTCGGAAAGCGCTCCTGCGCCAGCCGCACGTCGTAGGGTGAGGTGCACAGATAAGCCAGCGTGTTCGCCGCATCGAGCGCCATGCGCGCAGGGTAGGCATCGGTGAAGGCGCGCAGCTCGGCCGGCGTGTCGGCCGTGATCCAGCGTGCGCCGGTGTACTGGCAGCCTTCGAGCCGGATGTCGGCGTCGTATTCGGTCTTCAGGCGATGCTGCACCACCTCGAACTGCAACTGTCCGACGGCGCCCAGCAGCATCGGGCCGCCGATCTCGGGCCGGAAGACCTGGATCGCGCCTTCTTCGCCGAGCTGGGCCAGGCCCTGCTGCAACTGCTTGGTGCGCAGCGGGTTCTTGAGGATCACGGTCATGAAGAGCTCGGGCGCGAAGAAGGGCAGGCCGGTGAACTGCAGCGAGGCGCCGTCGGTGATGGTGTCGCCCAGCTGCACGCCGCCATGGGTCGTGAAGCCGACGATGTCGCCTGCGTAGGCCTCTTCCACCGCCTCGCGGCGCTGGCTCATGAAGGTGACCACGCTGGTCGGGCGCAGCTCTTTGGCGGTACGTTGCACCCGGAGCTTCATGCCGGGCGTGTACTTGCCCGAGGCCATGCGCACGAAGGCGATGCGGTCGCGGTGGTTGGCGTCCATGTTGGCCTGCACCTTGAACACCACGCCGGCGAAGTCCTTGTCCTCGGGCTGGATCTCGCGCACCACCGGCTGGCGGTTGACCAGCGTGGTGCTGGTGCGCGGCTGCGGCGGCGGCGCGAGGTCGACCAGCGCGTCGAGCACTTCCATCACGCCGAAGTTGTTGACGCCGGAGCCGAAGAACACCGGCGTCTGCCTGCCGGCGAGGAAGGCTTCGCGGTCCCAGGTGGGCGAGGCGCCGGTGGCGAGCTCCATGCTCTCCATGGCCGTGTCGAACTCGTGGCCGAAGCGCTTCTGCAACGCTTCGCGCTGCGCCAGCGGCATGGCCTCGAAGTCCTGCGGCAACCGTTCGCTGCCCGATTCGAACACCGTCATCGCCTGCGTGCGCAGGTTCACGATGCCGCCGAAGCTCTTGCCCTGGCCCACGGGCCAGGTCATCGGCACGCAGGGCATGCCGAGCTCGCGCTCGATCTCGTCGAGCAGTTCGAGCGGCTCGCGCACCTCGCGGTCCATCTTGTTGACGAAGGTGATGATCGGCGTGTCGCGCTGGCGGCAGACCTCGATCAGGCGGCGCGTCTGCGCTTCGACGCCGTTGGCCGCGTCGATCACCATCAGGGCCGAGTCGACCGCGGTCAGCACGCGGTAGGTGTCTTCGGAGAAATCCTTGTGGCCGGGCGTGTCGAGCAGGTTGATCACGTGGTCGCGGTAGAGCATCTGCATCACCGAGCTGGCCACCGAGATGCCGCGCTGCTTCTCGATCTCCATCCAGTCGGAGGTGGCATGGCGGGTGGCCTTGCGCGCCTTCACCGAACCGGCGATCTGGATCGCGCCGGAGAACAGCAGCAGCTTCTCGGTCAGCGTGGTCTTGCCGGCGTCGGGGTGGGAAATGATCGCGAAGGTGCGGCGGCGGCGGGTTTCGGAGGCGAACGACAAGGGCATCAATCGGAAGAACGGTGCCTCGATTTTACGAGGCGGGCCTCAGGGGACCGCCGCGTGCGCCGCGTCGGCCACCACCGAGCGCAGCCATCGATGGCCGGCGTCCTTCTGGCTGCGCTCGTGCCAGTAGGCTGCGTAGCGCACGCGCGGAAGGCGAAGCGGCGTTTCCAGGACCTGCAGCGGATGCTGCTGCTGGAAGCGCTGCGCGAGCGTCAGGGGCAGGGTGGCGATGGCGTCGATGCCCTCCATCAGGAACGGAATCGTGAGGAAGTTCTGGACCAGGAAGGTCAGCTCGAGCTTGCGGCCCTTGCCCTGCCGTTCCACGGCACCGTCGATCACGCGGCCGGTGGTCGTGCGGCCGGTGCCCAGGGGCCGCACGTGCGGTGCCGCCAGGTACTGCGCCAGGCTCAGGGTGCCCCGGATCGTGGGATGGTCGCGATGCGCGATGCAGACGATGCGGTCCTGGAACAACTGCATCGACCGCAACGACACCGGCGGCTTCGGCAGCCAGGCGATGCGCAGGTCGAGACGGCCGCTTTCCAGCAATTCGTAGGCACGGTCGCGGTCGGGTGCGTGCACTTCGATGTGGACGTGCGGCGCCTCCTTGCGCAGGCGCCGAGAGATGCCCGGCATCAGCAGGTGCTCGGCGTACTCGGGCGCACTCAGCACGAAAGTCCGTCGCGAGGTGGCCGGATCGAAGGGCTGCCCGCCGGCGATGAGCGCGTCGTATTCGGCCAGCAGGCGGCGCACCGTGAGTTCGATCTCCCCTGCGCGTTCGGTGGGCACCATGCCGGCACGGGTGCGCAGCAGCAGCGGATCCTGGAACAGCTCGCGCAGGCGGGCCAGCGCGTGGCTGGTCGCGGGTTGGCTGATGCCCAGCCGCTCGGCCGTGCGGGACACGCTCTTTTCGGTCATCAGGACCACGAAGGCGCGCAGCAGCTTCAGATCGATGTTATTCATGGGCTTGCATTGTCGACATCCACGCGCCTTTATGGCGCACAAGGGCCGCGGTGCCTAGACTGGCCGCAAAGAACTCACGACGGAGACAAGGTGTTCCAGACCTATGCAGAGGCGGCGAAAGCCCTGGCCGACGCCGGCGTCAAGGCGGCCGACCCGCTCACGCTCGACATCGCCCAGGCGCGCGAGCAGCAGGATCGCTACTTCGCGCACTTCAACCGCGAGCTGCCGCCCATCGCCGAAGCGCGCGACCTGCGCATCCCCGGGCCGGCGGGCGAGATCGCACTGCGCCTGTACCGCCCTTCGCAAGACGCCGAACTGCCGCTGATCGTGTTCGTGCGCGGCGCGGGCTGGTGGGCCGGCGCGCTCGATTCGCACGCCCGGACCATGATCCAGCTCGCGCAGCTCAGCGGCTGCGCGGTCTGCGGCGTCGATTTCCGTCGCACGCCGGAGTACCGCTTCCCGGTGCAGCGCGACGAGGTGCTGGCCGCGCTGGACTGGCTGCGCGGCCATGGCGCCGAGCACCGCCTGCGCGTTGCGGCGCCGGTGCTCTTCGGCGAATCCGCGGGCGCCACGCTCTGCCTGTCGGCTGCGCTCGCGCTGCGCGACCGGGGCGCTTCTCTGCCGGCCGGCCTGGTGCTGTTCTATACCAACGCCGGCGGCCCGAAGGCGAGCGCCCGCGCCTATTCGCAGTGGGTGTGGCAGCAGTATCTCGGCCACGAAGGGGTCTCCACCGACGCGAGCGCGGTGCCGCTCCAGGCCGACATGCGCGGCCTGCCGCCGATGTGGCTGGGCGCCGGCGAGGACGATCCGCTGATGAGCGACACGCTGGCGCTCGCCGACAAGCTGCTGGCCGCGAAGATCCCGCACGAACTGGTCCGCTACCCGGGCCTGCCGCACGGCTTCGTGATGTGGAGCGGTTCGCTGCAGCCTGCACAGAAAGCACTGCACAGCGCGGCGCGCGCGGCCGCTGCCTTTCTCTCAACCAAGGACGACTGATGGAACGCTGGACCCCGACGCAGGAAGAAATGAAGAAGCACATCGCCCGTTTCAAGGACGTGGTGCCGGTAAAGAAGCAGCATCTGGAGGAGAAGGGCATTCCGCCGGACGTGCTCGAAATGATCATGGCCAAGACCACGCGCAACGTGATGTCGCCGGGTCCGCTGCCGGGGCAGCTCTCGCCGAAGCCCGCGGTCGAGGGCGGCGACGCCGGCGTGTTCCGCCTCGGCATCGCGAGCTGTCCGCCCGACCAGGGGCCAGGGCTGCACGTGCACTACCGCACCCACGAGACCTTCATGGCGCTCACCGGCCGCTGGGAGATCCAGTGGGGCGACGCCGGCGAGGAGTCGATCGTGCTGGAGCCCTTCGACCTGATCGCGATGCCGCCCAAGGTGACGCGGCGCTTCATCAACCGGTCGAGCGAGGAGGCGCACCTGATGGTCATCATCCAGGGCCAGCGCGAAGAGTTCGACGATGTCGACCGGGTGCCGGCGACTTCGCGGGCGATCGCCGAAAAGTATGGGCAAGGCATGGTCGACAAGCTCGAGACCCTGGGTTGGAAGTTCACCATCGGGATCGAACATGAAGCGGCTTGAACGGCCGCGAATGCGGCAGGTGCTGTGCGCCACCGGCGTCGCGCTGGCGCTGCTGCTGCCGGGCGTGCATGCCGCGGCGCAGGCCTATCCGAAGCAGGCGATCAAGATCGTGGTGCCCTTCGAGCCGGGCGGAACGCTCGACGTGGCGGTGCGGCCGCTCGGCGTCGCGCTTGCCGCTCAGATGGGCCAGCCGGTGATCGTCGAGAACAGGGCCGGCGCCAACGGCGTGATCGGCACCGACTACGTCTCGAAGGCCGCGCCGGACGGCTACACGCTGCTGGCGGTTACGGCATCGTTCGCGCTCAACCCGGGCATGTACAAGGACCTGAAGTACGACGTGATCAAGGACTTCGCGCCCATCACCGGACTGATGCAGGGCGCGGGCTTCGTGGCCATCGTCAACGCGGCGGTGCCGGCGAAGACGCTGCAGGAACTGATCGCGCTGGACAAGAAGTCGAATCCGAAGATGGCCTTCAGTTCGCCGGGGATCGGCAACACGATCCATATCGCGAGCGAGCTCTTCAACCAGCGCGCAGGGACCCACTTCCTGCATGTCCCGTACAAGGGCAGCGCGCCGTCGCTGAATGCGGTGGTCTCGGGCGAGGTCCAGCTCGCGATCATGCCGCCGGGCATCGTGATGCCCTTCATCCGTTCGGGCAAGCTGCGCGCGCTGGCCTTCACGGGCGACAAGCGCCTGCCCGAGCTGCCGGATGTCCCGACGATGGCGGAGGCGGGCGTGTCCGACTTCGTCTTCCAGGGCACGTGGATGGGTCTCTTCGCGCCGGCCGGCACGCCGCCGGCCATCGTCAACAAGCTGCACGCGGAAGTGCGGCAGGCGTTGCAGCAGCCGGCGTTGAGCCAGACGCTGACCAACGTCGCAGCCGGCTATATCCCCGACGGCAGTCCGCCCGAGCAGTTCTCCAAACAGGTGCAGGACGACGTGAAGCGCTACGGCGCCATCCTGCGCACCTTCAACATCAAGGCCGAGTGACAGTGATGCCCGAAAAGATGACCGGCGCGCGCTACTTCGCGCAGCTGTTGAAGGCCTACGGCGTTAGCCACGTGTTCTTCATGGACGCGGTATTGCGGCGCGCGCTGGCGCAGATGGAGGATGTGGGCATCACGCGCATCCTCGGGCATTCGGAGAAGGGTGTGGGCTACATGGCCGACGGCTATGCGCGCGTCGCCGGCAAGCCCGGCATCTGCATGGCGCAGTCGGTCGGCGCAGCCAACCTGGCGGCGTCGCTGCAGGACCCGTACCTCGGGCATTCGCCCGTGATCGCCTTCACCGGGCGCCATGTCGCCGCGATGCAATACCGCAACGCCTACCAGGAGGTGGCGCACGACGGCCTGTTCGCGCCGGTCACCAAGTTCCACGCGCAGATGGAAGTCGTCGAGCAGATGCCGCACCTGATGCGCCAGGCCTTCCGCGAAGCGACGACGGGCACGCCGCGCCCGGTGCATGTCGACGTCGCGGGCCTGACCGGCGATGCGCTGACGCCCTTCGAAGCGGATTTCGACCTGCGCGCCGACGCGGTGCACGGCCGCTTCCCGGCCTTCCGACCCGCGCCCGACGCAGCGGCGGTGCGGCGGGCCGCCGAGGCCATCGCCCAGGCGCAGCGACCCGTCATCGTGGCCGATCGCGGCGTGGTCATCTCCGGCGCTGCCGACGCGCTGCGCGCATTGGCCGAGCGCATCCAGGCGCCCTTCGTGACCACGCTCGACGCGAAGTCGGTGCTGGTCGACCAGGACCCGCTGTCGCGCGGCATGGTCGGGCTCTATGGCCGCAGCTGTGCCAACCACACGGTGGACGAAGCCGACCTGGTGATCTTCGCGGGCAGCAACACCAGCGACCACACCACCGCGAACTGGAAGATGCCGCGGCCCGACAAGCGCGTGATCCAGATCGACCTGGACCCGGTGGAGATCGGCCGCAACTATCCCGACTGCATCGGCCTGCAATGCGACGTGCGCGGCGGACTGGAAGCGCTCGCGCAGGCGAGTGCCGCCGCGCGGCATGACGACTGGCTGGCGCACAGCCAGCGCTTCGTCGATGCATGGCGTGCCGAGGTCGCGCCCGAACTCGAAAGCGATGCGTTCCCGATGCGGCCGCAGCGCCTGTGCCATGAACTGACACGCGTGCTGCCGGACAACGCCATCCTCGTGGCCGACACCGGCTACGCGGCGCTGTGGACCGGCAACCTCGTCTTCCTGCGGCATCCTTCGCAGACCTACCTGCGTGCGGCCGGATCGCTGGGCTGGTCCTTCCCGGCCTCGCTGGGCGCCAAGGCGGCGGCGCCGGACCGCCCGGTGGTGTGCTTCACCGGCGACGGCGGCTTTTCCTACCACCTGCCCGAGCTGGAGACGGCGCGCCGCTGCGGCCTCAAGACGATCACGATCGTCAACAACAACCACTGCCTGTCGCAAGGCGTGCGCAACCTGAACATCGCTTACGAAGGCCGTCCCGAGGGCCGCAAGTCGGATTGCTACGTCTACCGCGAGACGGATTTCGCGCGCATCGCGCAGTCCTTCGACTGCCTGGGGCTCACGGTCGAGCGGCCGCAGGACTTCGCGGGCGCTTTCGACCGGGCGATGGCCTCCGAACTGCCGGCTGTCATCGACGTCAAGACCGAATTCGCGTACCAGGCACAGTTGCCCTGGGTGCCGGCGTGAGTCTGGGCGTTCAAAGAAAGACACGCATGTCCGACACCCGCTTCCCGCCCATTCCCGCCGAGCGCATGACCGCCGAGCAGCAGGCGGTCGCACAGGCACTCGTCCAGGGGCCGCGCGCCGGCATCCGCGGACCCTTTGCGGCGCTGCTGCGCAATCCGCGCCTGGCGGACCGCGTGCGCGCACTCGGCGACAGCATCCGCTTCGAGAACTCCCTGCCGGCGATGCTGCGCGAGTTCGCGATCTGCATCGTGGCGCGCTTCTGGTCGGCGCGCTACGAGTGGCATGCGCACAGCAGGCTGGCCGTGGAGCTGGGCGTGGGCCAGGACACCATCGACGCGATCGGCGCCGGGCTGAACCCGCCGGCCATGTCGAGCGACGAGGCGCTGGTGCACCGCTTCTGCGTCGAACTGCTCTACGACAAGGACGTGTCCGATGCGACCTACGAGGCGGCCGTCCTTCGCTTCGGCGAGGTCACGGTGCTGGACCTGCTGGCGACGGCCGGGTACTTCGGCTTCGTGTCGCTCATCCTCAATGCGACGCGGCACCCGGTGCCGGAGGGCGGGACGCAGATGCCCGCCCTGAGCGCCGGCACGGCCCGCTGAGTCACATCGGCGGCGTGAAGCCGTTGCGCCCGACCAGCATGCGCACGGCGGTGGGCTTGCCGTCCTTCACCTGCGCGGTGATGACCACCTTGGCCCCCGGCACCACCAGCACCGCCTGATCGGCGTTGCCCGGCTTGAAGGTCACCACCGGCGTGCCGGGCGGCACGATGACGGTCTGCTCGCCGTCCTTGTACTTGAGCAGCAGCTTGTGCCCGCCGGGTGCAGAGGACGGCGCTGCCTCGAGCTGCGCGACGGTGGCGTTGGTCATCGTGCTCTGGGGCATGAGATCCCAGGGGCGGAAGCCTTCACCGGTCCCGCGTGCGGCTTCCGGAAACACGACGACCTCCACGGCGCGCTGCGTGCCGTCCGGCTGCGGCATCGCGCCGGCGCCGACGAAGCTGCCGGGCTTGATGTCGGCCAGCGTGAGCGGAATGACTTCGGAGACGTTCATGTCGGCGGGACGCACCATCGTCACGGTTTCACCGCTGCGGTCCTTCACCGTCAGCGAGTTCGTGTCGACGCGCTCGATCACGCCGCGCACGCGCACGGCCTCTTGCGCAAAGCCCGCCACGGGCCATGCGGCCGACGCGGCGATCACGAACGACAAGGAAAGGGCTTTGAATGGGTGCATGGGGGTGGGGCGTTGCAGTCCAGGACGAACTGGAGGCAGTCTAGGACGATCGGGAAATCGCTGCTGGCCGCAAAAAACCCGCAAGCGCTAAAATCCCGGCTCCGAGGAGCGTTGCAGCGCCGCCAGGCGTGAGGCTCGGACCACATCGCAACCACGCTCAACCGCTGTTCTCGCGGGTGAGTCTGTTCCACCGGCACCCCCGAACGCAGCGGCCTCACTCAAACTTGTTTTGGAGTCATCATGAGCGCCGTTCTCAAAGCTTCCCCCGTGTCCACCGCCGACCAGGCGATCGCCGACCTGTCCCTTGCCGCCTGGGGCCGCAAGGAAATCCGCATCGCGGAAACCGAGATGCCCGGCCTGATGGCCATCCGCGAAGAATTCGCCAAGGGCCAGGCGCTGAAGGGCGCGCGCATCACCGGTTCGCTGCACATGACGATCCAGACCGCGGTGCTGATCGAGACCCTGCAGGCGCTGGGCGCCACGGTGCGCTGGGCCTCGTGCAACATCTTCTCGACCCAGGACCACGCCGCTGCAGCCATCGCGGCCACCAACACCCCGGTGTTCGCGGTCAAGGGCGAGTCGCTCGAAGACTACTGGGACTACACGCACCGCATCTTCGAGTTCGGCCCCAAGGGCTCGGCCGGCGAAGGCCCGAACATGATCCTGGACGACGGCGGCGATGCCACGCTGCTGATGCACCTGGGCCAGAAGGCCGAGAAAGACCAGAGCGTGCTGGCCAACCCGACCAGCGACGAAGAACGCATCCTCTACGCGGCAATCAAGGCCAAGCTGGCGGTCGACGCCACCTGGTACACGCGCAAGTCGGCCGAGATCATCGGCGTGACCGAAGAGACCACCACCGGTGTGCACCGCCTGAACGAGATGAGCGCCAAGGGCACGCTGCTGTTCCGCGCCATCAACGTGAACGACTCGGTGACCAAGAGCAAGTTCGACAACCTCTACGGCTGCCGCGAGTCGCTGGTCGACGGCATCAAGCGCGCCACCGACGTGATGATCGCCGGCAAGGTGGCCTGCGTGGCCGGCTACGGCGACGTCGGCAAGGGCTCGGCCCAGGCGCTGCGCGCGCTGAGCGCCCAGGTGTGGGTGACCGAGATCGACCCGATCAACGCGCTGCAGGCCGCGATGGAAGGCTACAAGGTCGTCACCATGGAGTACGCCGCCGACAAGGCCGACATCTTCGTGACCACCACCGGCAACCGCGACGTGATCCGCCACGAGCACATGGCGGCGATGAAGGATCAGGCGATCGTCTGCAACATCGGCCACTTCGACAACGAGATCGCGGTCGCCTCGCTCGAGAAGTACGAGTGGGAAGAGATCAAGCCCCAGGTCGACCACATCACCTTCCCGGACGGCAAGAAGATCATCCTGCTGGCCAAGGGCCGTCTGGTGAACCTGGGCTGCGGCACGGGCCACCCGAGTTTCGTGATGTCCTCGTCCTTCGCGAACCAGACCATCGCGCAGATCGAACTCTTCACCAAGCCCGATGCCTACCAGGCCGGCAAGGTCTACGTGCTGCCCAAGCACCTCGACGAGAAGGTGGCGCGCCTGCACCTGAAGAAGGTCGGCGCGATGCTGACCGAACTCACCGACGACCAGGCCGCCTACATCGGCGTGAACAAGAACGGCCCGTACAAGCCGGACACCTACCGCTACTGATCGCCGACGGGCGTAGCGCTTTGCGCGCCGATCAGTTGCTCGTCGAACGCGGCCTGGCCGCGTCGCGCTCGCAGGCCGTGCGTTTGATCGCGGGCGGCTTGCGCTGGCGCGACGGTACGGTGTGGCGCGTGGTCGCCAAGAACCGCGACGAGGTGCCGGAGAACGCCGAGCTCGAACTCGTGGATGCCGCCGAGGCGCGCTACGTCTCGCGCGGCGGGCTCAAGCTCGAAGGCGCGCTCGCCGTGGCCGGCATCGATCCGGGCGGCAGGCGCTGTCTCGACGTCGGTCAGTCGACCGGCGGCTTTACCGACTGCCTGCTGCAACGCGGCGCCGAACATGTGGTGGGCGTCGACGTCGGCCACGGGCAACTGCATGCACGGGTGCGCGACGATGCGCGCGTGACCGCCGTCGAAGGCGTCAATGCGCGCACGCTCGACGCTTCGGCCTGGGCCGATGCATCGCCCGCGGACACGCAATTCGACCTGATCGTGGGCGATCTCTCGTTCATCTCCCTCACGCTGGTGCTGCCCGCGCTCGTACCGCTGCTTACAACGGCCGGTGAACTTCTGATGCTGGTCAAGCCTCAATTCGAGTTGCAGCCGGGACAAGTCGGCAAGGGCGGTATCGTGCGCGATGCGGCCCTTTACGCGGTGGTCGAACAGCGCTTGCGCGCAGCGTGCGCGGAACTCGGATTGCGGGTCTCCGCCTGGTTCGACAGCCCGATCGCGGGTGGCGACGGCAACCGCGAATTCTTTATCCATGCCGTTCATGCGAACGGTCAAACAGGAGCCGGCCGTGCGCCTTCCGCTGAGCTTTGAATTCTTTCCGCCCAAGACGCCCGAAGGCGCAGCCAAGCTGCGCACGGTGCGCCAGCAGCTCTATGCACGCCGTCCCGAGTTCTGCTCGGTGACCTATGGCGCCGGCGGCTCCACGCACGAAGGCACCTTCGGCACGGTGCGCGAGATCCTTGCCGAGGGGGTCGATGCGGCCTGCCATTTCTCGTGCATCGGCGCCACGCGCAGCACGGTGCGAGAGCAACTGGGCGAACTCAAGGCGATGGGCGTCAAGCGCCTGGTCGCGCTGCGCGGCGACCTGCCGAGCGGCTACGGCATGGGCGGCGAGTTCCACTACGCGAGCGACCTGGTCCGCTTCATCCGCGAAGAGACCGGCCGCGATTTCCACATCGAGGTCGCCTGCTATCCCGAGGTGCACCCGCAGGCGCGGTCGCCCGAGGCGGACCTGCAGGCGTTCGCAGCCAAGGTGCATGCCGGCGCCGACTCGGCGATCACGCAGTATTTCTTCAGCCCCGAGGCCTACTTCCGCTTCGTCGACGAGGCGCGCAGGCTCGGGCTCGCGGCGCCGATCGTGCCGGGCATCATGCCGATCACGAGCTCGACCCAGCTGATGCGCTTTTCCGATGCCTGCGGCGCCGAGATTCCGCGCTGGATCCGGCTGCGGCTGCAGGGCTTCGGCGACGACATCGCGTCGATCAAGGCCTTCGGTCTGGACGTGGTGACCGAGCTCTGCGAGCGGCTCGGCAGCGGCGGCGCGCCGGCGATCCACTTCTACACGATGAACCAGTCGGTGGCGACGCTCGCGTTGCTGGAGCGGCTGGGTTGGGAAGGATGAGCTGGCGGGCGGCGCTGGTCGTCGCTGCCGTCGGGTTGGCGGGCTGCACCACGCAGCCCTCATCGCCGCCGACGGGAAACGCGGGCAGCGGGCTGCGGCCGCTGACGCCCCAACTCACGGTCCCGCCCGGCGCGCCGCCGCGCTCGCAGGTGCCCTCGGTGCGCTACGACCTCGCGGTGTCGGGCACCGGCGAGTTGACACCTGACGATGGCGTGCCGGGCGACGAAGGTCCGCGCGAGATCTTCGAGCGCGGCGGTGCTTCGTGGTACGGCATCCAGTTCCACCAGCGCAAGACGGCGAACGGCGAGCGCTTCGACATGACGGCGATGACGGCCGCGCACAAGACGCTGCCCTTCAACACCCGCGTCTGCGTGCGCAGCCTGGTGAATGGTCGCGAAGTGCTGGTCCGCATCAACGACCGCGGGCCCTATGCGTCGGGCCGCATCATCGACCTGAGCCGGGCTGCAGCCGAATCGATCGGCATGCTGGGGATGGGCATCAAGCAGGTCGCGCTGGCGATCGTGGACAAGAACATGAAGCGCTGCGGCGATACGGCGGTGGAGGCGGATGCGGCCGATGCGTCGCCGCCGCCGGCTGCTGCGCCTGCCAATAAGCCCGCGCGCAGGCGAACCCGCGAAGTGCCGCCGCGCCAGCGGCGCTGAAGCATGCCGCGCGTGGCGCTCAGCCGCCGCTGTCGAGCGATGAGGCGGCGTGGCGATCCTGGGCCAGGCGCTGCGCCATCTGCGGCAATGCGGGCTCGAGCAGCGCTTTCAGCGTGTAGGGCGGATTGATCAGGAACATGCCACTCGCGGGCAGGCCCGGCCGGTGCGTGGCGCCCGCAGCATCGGTCACGATCTTGCTCGACTTGACCGTCAGCGTCGCATGCAGCCAGGGTTTGCCGGCCTTGGTGGCCAGCGTCTTGAGCCTGCGCGGCAGGTCATGGGCCTCGGGCCGGGGAATGATCGGATACCAGACGGCATAGGTGCCGGTCGCGAAACGCTTGAGCGCCGCGCCCACGAAATCGAGCACGCGCGCGTAGTCGCTCTTGATCTCGTAGCTCGGGTCGCACAGCACCAGCGCCCGGCGCGACGGCGGCGGCAGGAACTTCGTCGCGCTGCCGAAGCCGTCGTCGCGCAGCACCGTGATCTGGCGCCCAGCCTCGAGCTGCGCGATGTTGGCGTCGAGGGTGCGCGCATCGGTCGGGTGCAGTTCGAAGAGCTTGAGCTTGTCGTGCTCGCGCAGGAGGTGGTGCGTGATGAAGGGCGAGCCGGGATAGATCTTCGCGCCGCCCTTGGGGTTGAAGTCGCGAACCACCTCGAGGTAGCGCGCGAGCGCATCCGGCAGCGGTGCCGCCGCGGGCGCCTTCGCTTCGGCCACGAGGCGCAGCACGCCCTCGGCCGCTTCGCCGCTGGTGCCGGCGTAGTCGCCGTCCAGGCGGTAGAGCCCCGCGCCGGCGTGCGTATCCACCACCGTCAAGGCTGCATCCTTTTCGAGCAGGTGGTCGAGCGTGGCAATCAGCACCGTGTGCTTGAGCACGTCGGCGTGGTTGCCGGCATGGAAGGCGTGGCGGTAGCTGAACATGAGAAATAGTGCCTGGAAGATGAGCGGGGGAACGCTGGCTCTCGCGCCGTAACATTGAATTACAAGAGGGCGAGGACGCGAGGAGCGAACTGGCGATTTTGGGGCCTGTGCGTGGGCGCAAGCGTTTTGTCTATTTTGACTGGCTGCGCGTCCGTCACGCACGGCACCACCCAGACCGTGAAGATCGAGACGCTCACTGCGAGCGGCCGGACGGTCGACGGCGCCGAATGCAGGCTGCCCAACGACAAGGGCGAGGCGCTCGCCCTGTCCGGCCAGAGCGTGCCCGTGCGGCGCTTGGACGGCAATCTGTCGATCGAATACACCCAGGCCGGGCAGGCGCCCGCCGGCGGGCAGGCGGTGTCGCGTGTGAACGGGGGCATGGTGGGCAACATCGTCATCGGCGGCTCACCGAGCCTCTGCGCCCTGGCAATGCGCTCGAATACGCACGCACCGATCAGTTGACCGGAAACCGTTCGCCGATCTTCGGGCGATAGACTGCGCCACGACCTGGATGCCGCCGTCATCGGCGAGCGATCGAGGCGGGTGGACGGAGCGGAACGGAACTGCGCGTCACCCAGATTGCGTACACCGGATGGATCTACGCCTCCTACGGTACTGGCGCTTCCCTGGTCGGCACGCCATTCGAGGCGACGGCTTGGTACGCTGGCGAACTGGGCCGTGTCGTGTGCTTCGAGGTCCAGCATCGGCGCGGCAACGCGAGCAGCACCAAGGAATCGATCGAACTCGTGCGCGTCATTCGCTAGGGCGCCGGGGCGGATTTGCCTGCCAGGGCCCGTTCTTCGTATAATCGAGGGCTTCGCAGCGCTTTTGTGGCCCCGCGGCGAAGACTCGAAACCCACCTAAGAGATTCCCGCCAGAGGAACGCCGACCGTGGAAAAGGGCCCGCCAAACCTTCCTTTGCAGGAAAACTCATGACCAAAACGTTCAGCGCCAAGCCCGCTGACGTGACGCACGAGTGGTTTGTGATTGACGCGACCGACAAGGTCCTCGGACGAGTAGCCAGCGAAGTTGCTCTCCGTTTGCGCGGCAAA
>Ga0307515_10011142_pt1 | contig 17097 bp, 19 predicted proteins | sample 17_EM_MG_FD_194513 | JGI IMG/M metagenome (GOLD analysis project Ga0307515, IMG submission 194513) | Populus trichocarpa ectomycorrhiza microbial communities from riparian zone in the Pacific Northwest, United States - 17_EM | ecosystem: Host-associated > Plants > Roots > Unclassified | place...
TTAGTCAGTGCTTCAGGAGTGCACCAGACGCGTAAGCGAGTGGTTGGTGCACCGAACGCGTAAACGCGTACCTGGCGTACCGAACGCGTAGGCACGCGGTCGGTACGACAGGTGCTGTAATTGTACACTTCTTTTTACTGTGCATCATCGTGTGATGAACTCAAGTATTCTATGGAGTTTTCTCCAATGGCAGACTGTCATTAGCTAACGACAAGTCTCTTCGCTAGCTCGACAGTTATGCAATATGTGTCTAATGTGTTTCTTTTGAAGCACTAAGTGATTCCTATTACCAGCTGATCCAGTAATGCAATGCCAGGGACAAAGGGGGAATTTCAGAGATCATATTGTACAAACGTGCTGTCTTAGCCTCGTACATCATAACCGACCAACCTCAACACGAACTCGTACACTCCTAGAGTGGTGATGGCTGTTGCTTGGTCCCAGAACGGGCCTGATAGCGGAAACGTCGTTGAGGCGAATAATAGCATAGGTCTTTGGATTTTTTGTTGCATAAAGTCGCACAATGCAGTAATCAATTTGGACTAGCGACGATTTGGATTGACTGTGGCGCTCCAGCTAGATCTAGATCTGGACAGCTTCAGGCGTGGCGTGGATTGGAGCTCCACCCTCATCGGGTGGGAGGTTGGGCGCTCCGTAATCGGTGCGCGATAAATAGCGATGACTAAGTACGGAGGACGGAGCAAAAAGAGATTTCCCCTTCCTTTTTGGGACTATCGGTTTTCTCCCCATAAGGTGCCCATAAGGTTGCTAAGGTTTTAAGGGCCTTTGGCGGGTCTAGGGGCATAGACCGCCTAAAATCTCGTTACTCAGGCGACAGAGCCCCCATAACTTTGGCGACCCCATGGGGGATAGCCACTAGTCCCAAAAAGGAAGGGGAAATCTCTTTTCGCTCCGTCCTCCGTACCTGGTAGATCACCGCCACAATTAGGCTTCAACCTGCATGCCCGAATAAGTCATTGTACTTCAGCAAGCCTTGAAAAATGATTTCAACCCTTACTTATCCCTCTTCGAATATTGTAAGTCTTGTGTAGGTATTTAATGTTTTTTCTACCTAAGCTAGCATAGTTAAAGATTTCTTGAGAAGTTTCTGATGTCTTAAGTGAAGATGTATGTGTCAGCCCTAAATATTTGAACGGCTTTGGACGTAGATTGTGAATACTAGCAAGTACTTAGATAAGATTGTTGTAAAGATAAAGCATTCGCCCCGTACTCATATCAGTGGATAAGGGAGATCTTAGATTTCCATTCATCTAGCATTGCACTCTCGTCTGGAGTGGCAGACTTCATATCTCAGTTCTACCCACCCCGAGATCAATTCAAGAGCTTCTCGTTTAAGACGAGCAGCTCTGAATTCCATTCCATTCCATTTCGTTCATCTTCTCAGTGCTCGTTCCCAGCGGCACCTACCGCATATCCACTACACTAAACACCAGGAAATATATAACATACATGAGGGGGGAAGTTGCTGGACCATCAAACGCCGCATTAGCGTTCTATGCTCCTTGAAATTAGAAGCGTGGCTACTAGCTCTTTAGGCACGCAGTCAATGTAACAAAAAAGTATCCAACGTGGGAAAGTAGTAAGACAAGTATGTGATAATGAGGTTGCAGGAATTTTCAAGCGCCATGGAGATGCCGGAACGGGTGCTCGATTTGAGACGAGCCATTTTGATACTGGAGAAGCCGAAACTGACGAAGAGTGAGGTCTGAGAATTGCTGGGGAATGATGTTACAGAAAAAACCACCTAGAAATTGTTGAGCGACTTCTTAGCTTAGATGTAATCCCTTGCACTCTTTTGTAACTCGATCAGCCGCCATCCCCTCGTTTCTGGGTTGTTTACATCCTCTGGGATCCTTGTGACACCAATTGCATACGTGACCTGCTGTACTTTGTCGTCCATACCAGCGGCCAGTTCGTTGCTCTTAGCGTTCCTATAAACATGCACTTCTTGCGTCCGACATGTTAGGATAAACACCGGAACCTCTCCTGGTTCTAGAATGCGCGCAGATAGAATGTCGACATGCCGGATGTCGAGAATGCGGCCATCTGACTTCAGTCCTGCGGTAGTATACTGCTGCATCAATGCCGCGTAAACCTGGTACTGTGCAGCAGATAACCAAAGCTTTAGGGTTTCAACATCGCCTTTAACATATGCGTCCAGCGCTTCCGGCAGAATATATTCGCGCATCTCTGTCAAAAACGATTCAAGTTGGAAATTGGGATCCATTTCTCTGAGCTTTTTGATGACCATAGCGGTCTCGTTCTCTGCGAAGAACCCAGTGAAGCGATCTGAAATGCTCCGAGCAGTAGATATGAGAGGGTTTTCGGATTCCTGGTAGGTAGACTTGAGGGAGAAAATTGATTGCATGAGGCGGGAGGAGTCGCGGAAGTCCCGCCAAGATTCTTTCCACTTAGCATCTTTGTGAAGGGTAATGTTTGTACCAGCGCTGTAAGATCAATCTAGGTCAGTCCAATCCAAGGATATATCGGAGTCACACTTTAACAGGGAAATCATACTCCGGGTCCTCCTCGATTGGGCCTGTAGGATGTTTCCCGCCCGCCCTCTGCAATTCATTCAACTCTCTCAACTCTCTCTTCTTCCTCCTCTCTTCCTTCTCCACCCACCCCCCATATCTTGATGAGCTCCCATCGTCTATAATTTCTTTCACGCTCTTATAAGCTTCTGTTTCCCGCACAGGTCGCGTCACCTTCTCAATCCCTCGGCCAGCAGCATTGACAGATTTACGGACGCCCTTGACCACAGGAGTATCCCATGTCCAAGCGGCACCATGTCCAATTGCCTTCCCCGTTGTTTTCAATGCCTCGGCAGTCTTCGAGGTTGCCGCATCGGTGGCCTGACTGTACGCAGACTTCGCTTTCCGCACAGTTGGATTTTGAGTAAAATCATTGACGCCGGATGCAAGAGCTTTGGTAGATTCGTTCCATTCCTTTGACGCTTTGAATTCGGATTTCAGCGTCTCTGTAAAGACTTGCCAGGGGGTCTTGTCGCCGTGAGGCGGTGGAGGCGGAGGCTCTTCCTTTGACTTCTCCTTTTCTTTCTCTCCTTCTTGTTCCTTTTCAGAAGATTCCCCTTCGCCAGCCTTATTGCCTTGCGCCTCGCCCTCCTTGCCCTCTCCAGCTGACTTTTCCCCTGCAGATGAGGCCTCGGATGATGCGCCTTCCTTTCCAACCGACTCAGCTTTAGCTGTCTTGCTTTTCACATATCCCTTTTGTGCTTGCTGGTATAATTGCGAACGGGAGTGGAAGTGGCGGGTATAAAGTGAGGAGGTTCGGAAGAGAATATTATCCAGCTGGAGATCGCTTGGGTGAAGGACAAAGGGAGAAGACGGGAGAGGTTGAGGGAGAAGGGGCTGTCTCTGCGCGAGAGACCGCTGAGAAGCTAGAGGCGATGTAGATAACCGCCTATACGCAGCAGTTCGTCCGTGTATCGCAGTGGGCGTTGAGGAAAATGGATTAGCAGTTCCGCATCTCGCCCGCGTCGAGAGGACGCTTCCGGTCAGCGCTCTCATGCTAGGTAAAATTATAATACAATTCAGAGGTGGAGGGGAGTAATGGCAGTGAGGAGTGGTGAAAGCCAGATAGTGGGCCGGAGTATGGTGATGGAATGAAAAAGTTCGTCCCGACGCTTGGACAAGGCGCAGGTCGTTACAGAGTACTGCAGTAATTTTTAGTCGCGCCTTTAGAGGTTCGTTGAGGACCTTTAAACGTATTTTAAAGGTAAATTATGGTGAAACGTGTACGGTATTTATATTAAGATTACTATTAAAAATAACCGTTCAGTGAGCTATGTTATTGATACCCGAAAAGCTGGTGAAAATGTGCATGAAGAAGGAACGATTAAAAGGGTCGCGCTAAGGACCAACTATGGCGGACTAAACCGCCAACCCAAAATGCCGAGAAGAAATCAACACTATCTGAGAATCGTCAAACTTTTGGCTGTGGCTACAATTGAGTCTCACCTATCCAGTCCAACTATTTCTCCTCACGATGAGCAGACGTACGGTGATGCGCCTGCTTGAAGCCTTCAAACCCTCTATTTGCGCATCCTGTCGTCTGAAACTATCCCAGCAACCCTTCCTCTCCCGACCTTTCTCGAGCACAACCACCAACCGCGCGGATAACCGACATTTTATGGATCCAATCAGACCCCTTGAATCAATAGCCTCTCAATTCCAAAAATCCAGCTCCAGCGCCAACGGCTTGGGGTCAAGCCTAATTCCCGATATGCCAGACGACCTCTCCTCTCTGGTCTCCTCTCCTATTGTCGAACAACAACAACATCATCTTCATATTTACGCAACCAAACACAACACGCACATTACCCTCACAAAGCCTAACCGCGATGCACTAATATCTGTATCCTGCGGGAATATTGGATTTCGGAAAGCTGGAAGGGGCACGTATGATGCGGCGTATCAGCTAGCAGCGTACGTCATGAGCCGAATCCAGGATCAGGGCCTCTTGACTCAGATTAAGAAGCTAGAGATTGTGTATAGAGGTTTTGGGCCTGGAAGGGAGGCAGCCAGCAAGGTAATTATGGGAAGTGAGGGTAGGAACATAAGAAACAAGATTGTGAAGTTGACGGATGCAACGAGGTTAAAATTCGGAGGAACAAGAAGTCCTGCACCAAGGAGGTTAGGTTGAGATTAATAGGGCCTGTGAGATTTGGAGTTATTAAAAAGACGGTTTCAGCAGTTATATATAAGACATACGGATACTCGGCATATAGGGCTTGTGCTCTGAGCTTTGTTGGAAGACACTTGTACAACTTTGTATTATCAAGGCTATGGCCATGCAACCGTCATATATAGCTATCGAAGAACCTTTCGAGGCACGACGCCGGCGGGTTGTTGTAAATGTACATTCGTCAAGTTTCATATCATTTCCTTCAATCTTTCCATTGAGCGTTCGAGCACCATGGATCCATTACGACGAAATTTGTCTGGGCATTGGCGCTCTCTCAGCGGGAGGCATTTCCCTCCCACTTGTATCTTTCGCAGGAACAAGTCTGGGACCTTCATTCCTCGTGACTGACTGCTTTGTTCTTGGGACGCCACTACCACCGCTACTGATTCGATCCATTTCATTATCCCAATTCTCCTGCTCGTCCTGCGATGGACGGTTTCTCCGTCTTTGTTCACTTCGCAACATTGACGATCTCTCATCTTCGAGGTCCTCTTCATTAACGAGTTCTCCATCCGCAGTATCATGATCCGGTGGAGCTATCCATTCCCGTGGTACTACGCATGGCAGAGCTACGCCTATGCTTGCGGCACGATTGAGCCAGCTAGGAGCTGGGCGAGACGTGAGCTTCTCGCAGAGATAAGATGTAAAATGATTGCAGTTATTGGTGAGGAGGTTGTAGGAGGTCCCTTGGAACTTCTGAGAAGCCTAAAGTTGAAGCGTTAGCATCCATTCTGTGAAAGCGCTTCATCTAGTTGTCCTACTTCTCGGATAATCTCTTCAAGCTCTTCATCGGGTCGAAAAGAGAACCCTTGAAGAATCTCTAATCTGAAAGTCCCTCCGGGCGGTTCTAATCGAGGTCTGTGATCGTTTAGAGACATATTTAACCAACATATGGCGGTTGGCGCTTACCTATTCCAGTATACGCCAGTGACACCGCGCTTTTCATGGCCGCCATATGCGTATTCCTTGTTCCTAATAATAATTCCAGAGTGAAGTAGAGATCCCCCTATTGTCCAGAGCAAAGATGAAACTTTCCCGGGCTATAAAATAGACGTTCCATAAGTACTAAAAGATCATACATTTAGGACGTCATTGACAGGCGCTTACGGGTAACAAGTCATAAACATTGATTTTAATCTCTGTTTTCTGAGCAGATAGTGTAGAGCGATGAGCTCCAGAGCTTTTGCGAGATGGTTTTGGTCTGTTTGAAGGAGACATGTGTCTTTTTAGAGCTTTAGAAGCGGGTCCAGCCCGTCATCACAGGATATAAGCTCCACCAGGTAAATGATCAAAGGAAGAAAGGAATATCTACCTCAAGAAGAAGTATACAGAGGAATGAATCCGAATGTAGTTTACAAATATCTTAGGTCGTGTGAGCTTGCGACAACACAAGCGTGCACGGTGCGCCGGGACTCGGAATGGATTAACTCATCGGCATGCGTGGGGTGCTTGAATTTCTGCTCTGGTATTCTCTCTGCCCAACCAAACCTTAGGCCCACCATTGAGGAGGACTCAGCGCAGTCGTCTCCTCTGATTCATCCCCCACCACGAACGCCCCAGGTGCTTTCCGCCTACCTTTCTCTTCTTTGATACCCATATTTCGGCGATCAGCAGCAAGTACTGCAATCGTATTCACACCTACTCTTTGTTCAGCCTCTCACCCTCCCGTTTATTTCCAACTCACCCTTGTCAGAACATACGCCAGTAAGAAGAAAATGCCCCCAAAGAAGGCTGTAAAGGAGGAGAAGATTTTGCTTGGCAGGCCCGGCAACAACCTGAAGAGCGGCATCGTATGTAGGAAGCCACCCCAATAATTGATTGCTTCAAGTTCTTACCCTGACAGTGATTCTCAGGTTGGGCTTGCGAACGTAGGGAAGTCTACGCTGTTTCAAGCAATCACGAAATGCCATCTTGGCAACCCTGCCGTAAGTTTTCAGTCCCTGATAACCTGCCGAAAAATTAGTTCACACATCAGCTAGAACTTCCCTTATGCCACTATCGACCCCGAAGAAGCTCGCGTCATTGTCCCCGACGAACGATTTGACTGGCTAGTGGAACACTATAAGCCCAAATCTGTTGTTCCGGCCAACTTGACTGTATACGACATTGCAGGTCTCACAAGAGGCGCCTCCACTGGAGCTGGTCTTGGCAATGCTTTCCTGTCACATATTCGCGCCGTCGATGCCATCTTCCAAGTCGTAAGATGTTTTGATGACGCCGAAATCATTCACGTTGAGGGCGATGTGGACCCGGTTCGTGACTTAGATATCATCAGTGAAGAGTTGCGAATCAAGGACATTGAATTCGTAGAGAAAGCTCATGAGAGTCTTGTCAAGCAAACTAGGAGAGGCGGACAGAGCTTAGAGATGAAGAAGCTCAAGGAGGAGCAAGCTACTGTTGAGAAGATTCTTGCTCTGCTGAAGGATGGTAAAGATGTTAGGAAAGGCGACTGGAGTCCTAAGGAGGTAAGTTAGATCCTTCGCTTATACTTGGCACCATTTCACTGCAACATGATGACAAAGAGCGATTGCTCTATAATCCCAGCTCTTCGAAAGCCTCATTCATCTCACGTAGAGGCTACCATGAGAAGAAGTCCAACCCTGAATTGCGTTCACTAAACTTTTATTTTCCTCTTGCACACAATCCGATCCGCGTGTTGACCTAGCCATACAGGTTGAAGTCATCAACCCTCTATTTCTTCTTACAGCCAAGCCTGTCGTCTACCTCGTCAATCTCAGCGAGAAGGACTATATCCGGCAGAAGAACAAGCATTTGCCCAAGATCGCCCAATGGATTAAGGAGCATGCTGAGGGCGACCCTATTATTCCCATTTCCGTCTCATTCGAAGAGCGTCTAACGAGATTCGAGACTGAGGCCGAGGCCGAGGAGGAGTGCAAGAGACTAGGGACGAAATCGGCACTCCCCAAGGTCATTGTGACTATGCGCAAGGCTCTCAATCTTGGTAGTTTCTTCACAACCGGCACAGACGAAGTTAGACAATGGACGATACGGAACGGAACCAAGGCGCCACAAGCCGCAGGCGTGATTCATGGCGGTAGGTTTTGGCTCCGATTCGCCAGCAGCTATGAAGTGCTAACGCTAAATCTTTGTAGATTTCGAAAAGACTTTCATCCAGGCAATTGTATACAACTACGGCGTTTTGAAGGAGGAAGGAGACGAAGCCGGCGTCAAGGCGAAGGGCAAGGTTTTGACCAAGGGAAAGGACTATGTGGTAGAAGATGGTGATATTCTACTTATAAAGGCAGGAGCTGCGAAAGGATAATGGCCTCTGGCATTGACCAAGGCACTCCTTGACATAGAATTCACTCATCTTTGATGTTACGATGAATAAATAGATACTAAGTCTACTACGTCGAATGATAACGCCGTACTAGATAAATGAAATTCTAGATGTCGTTTTGGTCTAGGTATATGATTGCTCGTTGAGAAAATGGATGATCGGCTCTTTGCTGTCCTCAACGTTGGCTGGCAGATTTTTGGCCATCTGCAAGGACTATTGGACGGAAGGGAGCACGGCCTTTGAGGCGATTATCCATGGCCTGCGTAGCTTGATCACCCACCCGAAGGGTGGACATCCAAATCGCCTGGACACCTTAACAGCCATAATTAATCAACATTCTTAATTTTTTAATTACTACACAACCACCAATATTAACTAAAAACTAGGTCTCTCACCTTGCTTAAGCCATCCGTAACGGCAAATATCCCTCAATTGCAGAGGTAACGCGTGAGAATCCTATGTTACGGACCTTATATCAGCAGTAGTACGGCTCCCAACGCCACCAGAGGATCGATTCTCAAACACAGCCACATGCCAAAATGTCAGTCACTGTCACGAAGCTCCTTCCCTATGTTCTGATTGCGCTATTTCGTCCCCTCAGCCCACACAAGTCTTTGCATCTAGTCCCGCAAACCCCCGTCCTTCCTGACCCTCTTACTGTCGATCTCCAGTTCCCTAATGTCTTCATCGACACCTCCCTCTCTTACACCACAGCCGCGGAGCCCTTAAACAATCAGACTTCATCTCACACAGACTCCACTGCGGCATCTGCTAAAAACCAAAAATCATCCAAGACCAAATCTGCAGCAAAAACACCAGATTACACCTGCCCCAACGAAATCGACGAGTTTGACATCTTCATCTGCAAGGATTGCGGAGGTGTAGTGGATGCTACCACTTATCTAAACAACGGAGATCCGAATGCGAAGTGTGCTGGGGTGCGTCTCATCATTCCACTTCCTTTCTCTTCCTTTCCCAGCACTTGATATACATCATCCCAAGATCGGGAGGCGGAGTGCAGCATGACTGACTGTGAGATCCATCCATAGCTTGAAGATGGAATGTGGAAGGACTGCCCGTGCTACGAGCTTCCGGAGCGGGGAATTTACCCCTACAGGAGACAAGTTTCTTACCATTTGGCGGCCGGTACATGTCCGGATAAGCCGTAGTGGCGGGTGAAGAAAATGTTGATTATGGCGCGCTGACCCGAAGATAAAGCATATATCAATCCAAACTATATAAACTACCTAGGCAGTGACTAAGATCTTCAGAAGTCACATCAAAAGCAACACTGACAACTTGCTATAGTCCTTTGACTGCGGACTGTTTGCCGCTCCATGTATAGGAATATATCGTGCAGCAAAAATAAGGGGAAGCTTTTAGCAAATAGATTGCCAAATACCACCCTTTTCATCTTACGTTTACGCTCTAATCGCTTTTCAGCTGTTAACAATCGCGAAAGTTTTGTTTATGGAGCTTGTAGAGTTTATCAAGCGCTTTAAAATAGTGCGGAAATTGACAGAATCTGTTAATGTTTCGCAGAGATATCGCGCGCGAAGTGAGGTGGTTGTAGGGCGAATGGTGGGGCAGATTAGTTATCTAGAAGTGATTTTCGCTTGGCAATCGCCATCACTTGGCGCCTACTTAATACCAAATATCTTAGGCTTAAATAAGGCTTATATAGATAATTTTTAACTATAATAGGTTTTTAATACTGTAAATTTTATTAATAGTAAATACACGAAATGCCTCCGTACTATACCGTATATTAAAGCAGCCTAGGATCCTTGCTATAATAACACCTATCTTCCACTAATATCGCCTTCCAATCATACACATGAGGGACCATCCATTTAGTTTATGCCTGGCCATATGGAATTTGGATGGGTTTCTGGAGTACTTCAAAACTAAGTATATAGAGGACATTCATACTTTCCTTGGGTATCTGAAGCCATTCATGAGGTTAGGACAACAAGAATAAGGTGGTGGGGCGTCGGTTAAGGCGCCCAAGACGGAGTGCTGTAGAAATCCAATGGAATCTTCCACCAAACTAAGATACTGTAGCACCTTGAACTTTGTCTATAATAGCCTTCACGTGTTCCGATTCTCACCAACTCCACCTCTACTTCTATAATATAGAGACCTTCAGTCACCTCTGATTAATATTCCTAATCACACTCTAACTCTCTACAATGGTACCCCGCCTCGTCCCGTTTGCAGAGCTATGCTGTTACTAACATTCGCACAAAGGCAACCGTAACTTCCCAAAAGCGCCTTGCGCTTGCCATAATTGACTTCCTCTCCACCTCCCTCACCGATGGCACCGTCTCCTCCGAAGACTCGGAATCGATCGAGATCGCCTCCAACTGCATCGCCGAAGCGTTTAAAGTCGACCCCACGGACACCACAGCCACAGCTGACGCACTGGGCGGCCAGAACCTGCTTGCCGTCTACTCGGTCTACGAGAAGTTGAAGGGCAAGAGCACGCCCAGCACGAAGGGCGAGTCGAGCGCGCAAGAAGCTCGCCCCGCGACGCCGGCCACGGGAGCGCCTTCGACGCCGGCGGCGGGAGGGAAAGACGAAGCAGAGAAGCTGAAGGCACAAGGCAATGCGGCCATGCAGAAGAAAGACTATGCCAGCGCCATTGACTTTTATACCAAGGCGCTGGAGATCGTGCCGCTCAACCCAATCTATCTGTCGAACCGCGCGGCGGCTTACTCGGGTGCCCTGAAGCATGAGGAGGCGCAGCAGGATGCTGAGATGGCCGTGGCGGCGGATCCGAAGTATAGCAAGGCGTGGTCGAGGCTCGGCCTGGCCAGGTTTGCTCTGGGAGATGCTAAGGGCAGCATGGAGGCCTATAAGCAAGGCATGGAGGCTGAGGGTGGCGGGAGTGATGTCATGCGACGCGGGTACGAGACCGCGAAGAAGAGATACGAGGAAGAAGCAGGAGATGTCGGCGCCCCTGATGCAAGTACGCGAAGCGCGCCAAGCGCAGGAGCCGGCGGGATGCCGGATCTATCAAGTCTAGCAAGTATGTTTGGAGGCGGCGGTGGAGGTGGTGGGATGCCAGATCTCAGCCAGATGATGAACAATCCGATGGTCAGGCAGATGGCACAGCAGGTCATGCAAAACCCAGACATGTTGAACAGCATGATGAACGATCCCAGAGTTGCCCAGATGGCTGAGAGATTTGGCGGTGGAAGAGGAGACGGGCAAGGAGGCGGCGTGCCGGATCTTTCAAGTTTGATGAACGACCCGAGCATTGCGGACATGTAAGAGAACATCCTCTACTAGGTGTTGATTCATGCTGACTGAGTGCTTTCAGGGCGAAGAATTTCATAGGAGGAGGACGAGGTACTCCCCCACAGTGAGAAGCTTTCCTGTTGGTTCATTTGGTTCACTGAGATCTCATGATATAAGGATTTGCATGGTGCTTCCGGATAGAAAATAATGATACCAAACGATGAGTTCAATTTATGCCGTGGAAGCTTTGCTGAAGGTCTTGACAATTGGTTTGAGCATCATATCATTCGATGTCCAAGTCAAGAGCATCTGAGTATTCCTATATGGTACTATCTCAGGTGGTAAGCCCTTGATATCGTAGAGCTCGGAGAATCCCCCTGCTCTTCGCTGTAAGATGTTCCCTGACATCTACTATGCCCATGCTCTGGCAGGAGCCCCCCAAGTACCCTTGGCTCTATCCAAGCGCAATCTCATATCCAGAACCCAAAGATGCACCAAATTCTCCACATGGCCTCAATCATAGCCCACTCACCCTAGATTCAAACCCCAAAGACCATCTCCCAGATAATGACCACTTTCCATTGCCTGCCCCTTCTTCACCTTCTTCATCTCACTCGTTCCCATCTTCAACACGCCCACGAAACATGCATGTTCCTTTCCCTCTGCCTCCACAACAACCACTGTCCCAGGCTCCAAATCCTCCTTGCCATACCTCTCATCCTCACCCTCTGCTTCTGGGTCCGGTAACCTCCCGCCCGTCGATGTTAACCCTGGTACCATGAGTGTAGCACCGGAGAGCACGAAGCGGATCGCGCCTCGGTCGATACGGACGCGTGGAAAGCAGTCGGGGAATTTATGAACGACGGAGAGGTGCGGGAGAAGGTCATCATCCATATGCTGGAAGAAGAGAGGGGTGCTGCCCAGCGTGTACAACGATACTCTGTCGGGCCTGCACGATGCGGTCCAAGTTAGCCCTCTTACATTCAAGTCTAATGGAATAGTCAGGGTAGAGGAATACGCAGGTTAAATCAAGGAAACACAGAGAGAAATATACGGGCAATTCACAGCTTTACTAAGTCTAACTGCTCCTTCTTCGGTATGATCTCATCAATGTGCGGCGCGAGGAGGGGGTGCTCTTCAACGACTTTGCTGCGGATGGCGCGTTGGGCCGACGACTTGACTTTGGATTTTGCCCCGGGAGTTATGCTGTTGGCTTAGTTAGCTATAGAGTAAGTGCTTATGAGGAGGCATGCTTACTCTTTCTTAAACATTTTGGCTAACTGGCGGGATTAATTGATACTGCGTGTTTCGGTGTTTGTGAAAGCTGCCCCACAAATTTGCGGCTCTTGCCTAAACTGGTAGCCGCGGGGTAGTTTTCACTGCTGCTCATAACTCCAATAAACTGATTCAGCGCCTAAAATATTGAAATGGAGTAAATATGAATGTACCAGCGAAATGTCACTTTCTATTAGTGTGTGAAGCTTATCAAATTCTATGGAGTCAAAATCATCCACGAGTTCGAGTGGCTCCCCCTAACCTCACGCTTGACATCACGGCTAGTACAGATATAAAAAGTATCTTTATTCTGCTAGCAAAATCAACCCAAAGACGCCGAGTTAAAATATGCTCATAAACTCATATACCGGCATCACTGCAACCCCGTTATCGGAAAAGGAGCCCCTAGTCTATGGCTGAACGATGGCCCCATGTTCAAATCCATCTCCTCCATCCATTTCATCATCAATGTCTTCCTCGCTTTCTAACTCCTCATCTTCTTCCTCAAATCCGGTCTCTATTCTAGCCTGTCGTAGTCGCTCCTTCATTTGCTCTCGTTGCTCTGCCTGCCATCGACATAGCGCTGCTGCTGCATGTACCCTGAATCCAAAAACTCGAGGTTCGTATCGTTTCTGGGTTTTTGGTGGGAGCATTGCAGGATAAACCTGGAAGAGGATGTTGTGAAAAGACGTTCCAAAGTAAGCACCATCTATCGATGCATGTCGAGAGGATTTAGGGTTATAGAGGTCTTCACATCGTGCGCAGTAGAGCTTCACAGGAGAAGTATTTGCAACGTCGGATTGACCCATGGGAAGTAGAGGTTGTGCTTCACACATGACACGAGGACACTTCCCGAAATCTCCTTTCTTGAATTTCTCTAGCTAGTGTAGGTTAGCAATCGTCTTTTCATTCCTGTCCTAAACGTTAGCACGCACCATTTTCGCTAGACCCCTCGTTGTGACTATATATCTCGCGTGTACCAGGCCGTATAAGTGCCTCGCGGATTTCTCTATTTGCTCCCTCATTTCATCATCGCAATCGAGGTCGAACACATCGGTGACAAGGTCAAGGGCATATTGATAGTATTGTACTTCGGTGTTCAGGCCGGTGAGGTTGAAACGGTCCGTCAGGTATTCCTCATCGATCTCGCAAAAGTACTCGTTTCCCCGCGAAGATATGAACTGACCGAAATCAAGGTTAGCAAAACTCTTCTTGCGCAAGTGAACGAGAGTACAGCAGAAAATGCAAGGTTGTTGGGTGTCCGCATGTACGATCTATAGAGGACGGGCCGATGCAAGCGATTTCGGTTGGTCCATAGTATCCGGCTACGACAAATAAACACCGGCTAGGCGGAGCTTCGGAATGGTCCACAACTCCACCGGGAGGCTCAAATTCGTGAAGACGCGTGTGACCAATGTAAATGTGAACAAGTGAAGACCCCACCGAAGATGCCCAGGACTCAATTTTGCGTAAACGTCGGGGCTCGATTTCGGTGTCGGCTGTAAAGCATGAATAGCTGTGTAATTTGGGTATACATTAGCTATGAGTATTCTTTTTGAAGGTATATCGAGGAGCTAGCTAGCGACATACCATGCAAGCAAGACCAAAACTCCATCCTCATTCCTGCTTAAGACCATTGCGATTTATGTCGTAGGTTTTAGGGTTCTCAAGGCCGCTGTTACAGCACATTCCCGGCTGGAGCAATGTGCTGTGGTAAAAGTTGACTAAATTTTTTCATATTGTGGTGCTACTTCCAGATCCATGAACAGTATCCAAGGCTGAAGCAGAACACCTGGTAGGAGGAATTTGGAAATAATTCCAGGGAAGGTATAAGACAGCACATAGAGTAGGACCTACCCAGTCTCGCCAGTAACTTGTATAGTCGCTGTCCGTCTCACTATTGAAGTCGTCCATGGTTTAGGGGCTGATACAGGATGGGTGCCACTATGGGCCCTCGGGTGTTAACAAATACTATAAAGTAACAAATGGACACAATCTCATGGTGAGGGCACAGTGTTTATCAAGGTCATGGAAGTCGAGGTAAAAGAAAGTGGCATGTCCTTGGCAGGGCTGATCTAGAGATTTATTGACTAAGCAAGATAAGATAAGACAGAGCACTACTCTACCGTATTCCTCGCCTGCTCGCTCTTTACCATGAGTCAATCCCTTGAAATCATGGAGCCAGAGTTGACACTAATAAATTCTTCTTTAGAAGCTTTATGCATTTGCCAATCGTCATGTTAGGTTTGCTGGCTCTACCATGTTTCCCCTTCCCGTATACCATTAGTGAAACATTCACCATCAACTAGCCACACAATTCCACCAGTGTTTAGGACTTGCCGAATCACAACGGGCCTGTCGTTCCTAATAAATATTGTATTATATTACCCGGATATGAAACCATTACTACTAGCCCTAGAAAGCCTTTATTCTTTGTAGCTATTAATCAGCAGCCTCTACTCCGGAGTTCCAAGTAGATGGAAGAAACTCCATGGAGGAGGTTTCCATGGAGGATATACGGAGCTTATTGAAACCCCACGAGTTTCCATCCACTTAGATCTCTGCTCTAGTCCTAGCGATGAAGGCCTGCTTTGTGGCTAGGATAGCCCGTAGTGCCTTAGCGTATTTTTCTACGCAATATTTGATACATTGGAAATTAAAATGGCTATCTAGTTGTGTAACAGGGCCTACTAGTGGCAGTTGGTGAATGAGTTATGTGAAAGGAAGAAGCCAATGTAAAATGACTGAATGTAAATATGATATTTTTTATATCGGGTATCTATGTCGAGGTGGCTACAAAATTATAAGTTGTGCTATGTAGAACCTCTATGTAGCTTCTTTTAGGCTTTAGCACGTGTGATTACACAATGGAAAGAGTTGACAAATGACACGGAGAATCAGACAAGCAGAGTTACCCGTTTTCAGAAGAAAGTATATTTTAGCCAGAAATATCCGCACTGCGCACGGCCGGTACATTCAATCATTTGTGTGCTACAACATTCATCAGTGTCGTAAACTCTTCAGCGGCTGCCATAAAGCGAGTAGAGACTTACGGATTCCTTCCTCCGGCATTGGCTCAATTCTTACAACTTCAGCTGCTTTCTCTTTATTTTCGGCCACATCCTTCATGAATGGGAAGGCGAGAACTTCTTTGATGCTGTAGTGATCGGTCAAGAACATCACCGCCCTGTCAATGCCCATGCCCCAACCTCCTGTCGGGGTGATCCGTACTCTAGACTTTGACAGAACTTCTCATCAATAAGCTGGGCCTCGTCATCACCTTGAGCCTTTTGATTTGCCTGTTCTTCGAATCGCATGCGCTGATCGAAAGGATCGTTCAACTCCGTGTACGCGTTGACAATCTCCTTTTTGCAGACGAAAGCTTCAAAGCGCTCGCATAGACCCTTTATCGATCGGTCGGTTTTGGCGAGTGGAGACATCATTTCGGGATGACTAGTAATAAATTGTTAATACATGTATCCCTATAAATTGAATTAATCGTTTGTGCTACAAAATTTGCGGTTATTAGGTTATTAGGAATAACACAAGAGAATAAAATCTCTCTTTTTAAACCAAAGAATACGTACTCAATGTATTCTCCAACGAGTCTATCGATCATGCGGGCGTTGGTCAACGGCGGCGGGCACTCAATCTTCATCTTCTTCAAGACACGCTGGAGAAACTCGTTTGTTTCTGTAGTGTGAAATTGATCACTTGGTGGAAATTTCTCGCCTGTAGCTTCTTCTAGCGCGGGTATCATCTTAATCCTCTTCTAAGGTTTCTCTTAGTTGACTTCGTACTCTTCACCGTGTTGCGTGTGGTACTTGGTTACATAGCCGCCAGTTACTGCTTTAACCATCCCGGATACGAGTTCTTCTGTAAGGTCCATAATGTCGTAAACATCGGCGAAGGCCCAGTAGAATTCGCACGTGGTAAACTCTGGATTATAGGTTAAGTCGATACTCTCATTTCAGAATTGACGTCCAATCTCGTATACACGTTCTAACCCTCCTACAAGTAGCATTTTGAGGTAGAGTTCTGGAGCGACTCTCATGTAGAGGTCCCTAGTCAAATAAATTAGCATAAGGAGTGTGTTGGGCAACCCGAGGACTAGAAGGCAGAGATATGAGGATGAAACACATGAAACGCTTTAAATTCCTAAACGATTGAAGTTGATGATCTGAAAGAAATTGGTTAAACCTACATGCCCAGATCGCTGTGAAAAGTCTTGGAAGGCTTTGCTGTTGCTCCTCCAGCAATCTTGTTCATCATCGGCGTTTGAACTTCGAGGAAGTCCCTTGAATCAAAGAAATCGCGAATGTATTTGACGATCTTAGTTCTTGCAGTGAACGTGTTCCGCGTAGAATCTGTGTAATTTATTATGAGTATTAAATCATGATCAAGGGGAATCTAGCTTACCATTCATGATTAAGTCCAAGAACCGCTGTCGGCAGACTTGCTGATAAACAAACCCCGTTTGCTAGTTTGTTTGTTTGTTTGCTTTGTAATCAAACAACCAATCAAACCCAGAGACCCGATTTTAGCAGTCA
>Ga0307515_10011143_pt1 | contig 17096 bp, 13 predicted proteins | sample 17_EM_MG_FD_194513 | JGI IMG/M metagenome (GOLD analysis project Ga0307515, IMG submission 194513) | Populus trichocarpa ectomycorrhiza microbial communities from riparian zone in the Pacific Northwest, United States - 17_EM | ecosystem: Host-associated > Plants > Roots > Unclassified | place...
CTGGTAAACCTAATGTGGAGCAGAATAGACCAGAACGACTTCACATGACACCAGACGACTACTACCCCGTCAAGCTTAATCCTGATAAGCTAGCTGAACCACTCAAACCGTTAGCAGAAGTGTTTCCTCACATCTGGCCCATCAAAACGCCCGGTGACGACAGAACCCTACGCATACACTCGCCCTTACATGCAATGCTAACCGCACCTATACCAAAGACGAGAGAGGAGAAAATGTTTAAGAAGGCGTCTAAAGGCCCCGCTCCACAAAATGGGAAGAATTGGCAAAATAAGCGCACACCTATTACGGAATACATTGCAAATATCATGGATCTACAAGAAAACGATTACGTAATTCATCCGGCCTGGTTCACAGCGGCGACTGCAAAACAAGAAGCCATGGAGGGGAGGAAGGCAAAACATCAGACTATGGAGGATGGCTGGGTTGATACAAATGTGGCAGCACTGGACGATGGTGATGTGCTGGACAAGAAGATTGAGAAAGGTAGTCTCACTGCCGGCAGGACCGTCGTTGCTATGGATTGCGAGATGTGCAAAACCGAAGGAGACCAATTCGAACTCACGCGCATCAGTCTGGTAGCTTGGGATGGGTCTGTACTATTGGATGAATTGGTCAAGCCAGAAACGCCGATCATAGACTACGTTACGGCGTACGTGCTCGAGATTCCTCTTCTGTAATTCTCACTAAAATTTTCCTAGTTACTCCGGCATCACTAAGGCTATGCTTGAAAATGTGACAACTAGGTTGTCCGACATCCAGAAGCGTCTTTTAGAAATCATTACACCCCGTACAATCCTTGTGGGACATTCTCTTAATTCTGATCTCACGGCACTCAAAATCACTCATCCATTTATTGTGGATACGTCTATCATCTATCCTCATCCGCGTGGCCCGCCTTTAAAGTCTTCGCTCAAATGGCTTTGCCAGAGATATCTCTCTCGCGAGATCCAGAATCACGGCAGTAGTGGACACGACAGCGTTGAGGACGCTCGGGCCTGCCTCGACCTCGTCAAGCAGAAGTGCGAGAGGGGTCCGATGTGGGGTACAAGCGATGCAGGCGGTGAGTCAATCTTCAAGAGACTCGGTCGTTCACCGAAACCTAAATTCCTCAAAACGCATGCCGATGCAGAGGAGTTTAGGATGGGTGCTGTCGTTGATTGGGGCGATCCTTCAAGAGGACACGGAGCTCACGCAGACGTATGCATTGGCTGTAAGACCGATGCTGAGGTAGTTGAAGGCATCAAAAGGGCTGCGAAGGGCTCTGTTAACGGCGAAGACTCGCCTGTTGGAGGAGTGGATTTTGTCTGGGGCCGACTGCGTGAACTAGAGGCAGTTCGGGGATGGTGGTCGAGGTCTAAGACTGAAGACAACGCTGAGTTGCGCGCGAATGCCATGAAGACACTGTCGCAGCCTGATGGAAACAGCGACGGTGGCGAGGCTAGTGGCGCTGCGCTCGGACGAGCTGTGGCAAAGACCGTCTCTCACATTGTTGACATCTTTCAGTCGCTGCCGGCTTGTACGGCCTTCATGGTTTACAGCGGCACAGGCGATCTGCGTGAAACAGTGCGCTTACAGGCAATGCAGCAGCAGTTTCGGAGAGAATATTCTGTGAAGAAATGGGATGAAATTAGCGTCAAGTGGACGGATACGGAGGAGCAAGCGTTGCGTAAAGCGTGCAGAATAGCAAGAGACGGCCTCGGGTTCATAGTCGTTAAGTGAGATCCATGTCTTATTTACAAATACTATTTTGGGGTGCTGTGCAACATTATTGTCGCAAGCTGCACTCCTATCCATTGCTATATAGAGGCGGAGCAGGCAGGCAGGCGTGCTTTGTTTAAACGGATGTGGTGGCCTTGGTGGACTAGCGGGCTGATGGCATGCTTTGACGATCCGTATTTTTATCCAGGCGCTGATTGGATTTGGGGAAATAGGCTGTCGCGGCAGCGAAGTGAAACAAGCCCCCTATGCAATCAAGAATAGATATAGGAGATACAGCCATTGCCGTAACTCGCTATCCCTTGCTTTGGGAGGGTAATCTATTGCAAGGCTTAATGGACGGCGGATACCGCAATAAAGCGCGCTATATCGGGACAAAGATGTGTGAGATCGAAGCTACGGCGCAGAGTTACTCTGCTGCATCACCAGCTAGGGGAGGGGGCGTTGGCGACGCTTGCTTTTCTCATTTGCCAGCGTGTTCTGCATCATGCCGAAGATAGCGGCGCTGCGTGGTCGCGTTGGCGAGCGCAGCTAAGTGGAGGGCCCAATACGTGAAATGCATAAAAGCTCCGGCATATTTAGTCGCGAATTTTCAGGTGACATTTAGCAGCTGCGCCTGCTGAGCAGCTCAGCAAGTTGGGTTGCTAACGGGCAACCTGGCGATATGGCGGCGATATGGTCGTGCTCTCAGGTCGCTTGGGCGGGAAATTGCAATGAATCAAGAAATCTACAGTCTTTCGTAATAGGGACTTGTAAGTGACACACAGCAACTATCCACCTTGGGCGCTAGGCTGTGCAGGGTATGAAGTAAACCCGAACAAGCCTGTGTATGCTAAACGTGGAAAGCGCTTGCTTAGCTCCTAAACTTAAACATTCGATCTAATCCTTTGCTCTCTCTCAACGTAATCAACCCTGAAACCCCCCTATCATCACACCCCCAATCCTGAGCGGCCACTGGGCGGGTCTCTTATGACATTGGCACGTCAGCCTCTTCTTGAGAGACTCGTGAGATCGCATACCTACTTACCGATAGACCCATCCCAGGGCTTATTGCGTCGTACCCTCCTACACAACTTTTTTTTTTCTTCCTGTTTCCATCCGATCCCCTTTTGGACGTTTTGATTACCTACTTTTAGTGATCGTTTCGGGCCCAAGGGGTTACCACGAAGGGATTAATCTTCCGCGAAGGCAAATTTTCTTTGCTGGTCTGGTTCAGATGGCCGCCACGCGCAAGCGATCTCGTATCAGCGACACCCCCATCGTGCAAGACGCTCATTCGCAAGCAGCAGCAGCAGCTCAGCTAGCATCGCCAGATGGCGACTTTCCCGTGACGCGGTCGACCAAGGGCTTCTGCAAGAAGTGCAGCACCCAGGTTGGCGAATTCTATAACGGGTGGGTCAAAATCACGGGCACCTACTACCTGCCGGCAATGCTGGGATCCTACAACAGCTTGCTCAAGGAGTCGGGCAGGCAGAAAGCGGCCAGTCTTGGGACGGCTTTAAATGGATGGTAAGCTTCTGGTCTGATCTAGCGGCTGCAATCTTTTCAATCGTCCCCTTATCCCGGTCCCCAATCAATTGGAACGAGGAGCATGCTATTTAATTTTTTAAGCGCGTCGCGCTAGTCTGCATTTCAAATAATTTCCACACTGTACATTTTATGTATTAAGCCCGCCCGGCCGCAAATAATGATCCAAGCTCCACCCAAGTCCATCCAAGTCCCCGTTTACTGACCTGATTTTTCCTCTCCCCCAGTCAAATCCAGCCGCTGTCCTGCCCGCGCTGCCCGGAAATCTTGGGATTTACTGTTGTCGACGCCCCGAAGGAGAAGCACAGCTACAGGTATGTACGCACGCACCCTTAAGCCCACTCATCCACCTTTCTTTTTTGCCTTGCACCGACCGCGAGGACTGTGGCGCTCGTTTCAAGGGTCGTGCAGGTGAGACGTGCTCATCGCCCACCACTTTATGCATATGAAGGGTCGCTGCCACCAATTCATTTATCTGCATTTTACGTCCATTTACATCCATTTTCCTGAAGCTGACTGATTTTCGCCTTCGCTCGTAGTCATCGCGACTTCTTCAAGCTGCCACGCATAGAATTGAAATGCGAGCACGCGGGCAAATTCAAATTGGTTGACCCGCTGCTGGACCCTGTACCTGATCAGCTCCAGCAAGAAGACTCCAAATCACCACCATCAGAAATGGAGGTCGAGTCGGCTGCACCAGCGGCTGCACCTCATCACCCTCCACCGCAGCTCCCTCAACCTCACCCTCCATACCGCCACAATTCCCCGGTATCTGCAGTCGCAACTGCCCCGCCGCATCAGCAGAATGCGCCTGCATCGAAAGCTACACTTCCCTCACCAGTGCTGCCGTCTGCACCGCTGCCGCCGCCTCGGACTACGTCGGCTGCCTTCGTACCACCCACCGCTAAGGACTCGGGAGTGAATCTTGCCAACAGATTCCGTGATCGTGACTACTCAATCCCTCCGGTATTGCCCAGCTCGCCCAACCCAGCGCACAAACCTAATGGCCAACACTATCCCAACCCGCAAGAGGTGCAATTCGATGCCATCTCGCGTCTGCAGACGCAGATCGGTCACAACACGGCGAACCTGCAGATCCAGGCACGAGACATCAAGCGACAGGGAGGAGACATGCAGAATCAATTGCAGTTTCAGCATGGAGAAATCAAGAGGGTGGAGGATGCGGTCAACAGGCTTCAACACGAGATGAGGGGTGTTCATGAGATGTTGGAGTCGATCAGGATGGAGCTGCATTCTCGTCCGCTGACTGCAGCACCGCCGCCACCGCCACCACCACCATCGGCAGCGCAAGACTCTACGCTTGAGCTCCTGGCGAATAATCTTGCTACTATCGGGCAGAAGGCCAATGAAGTCGACACGTTGAGGGTGACTATCGAAATCATGAAGCGTAGAATCAACCGCTTGGAGGAAACTGGCGCCGCCTCTTCCAGCTCACATCCATTCCCATCCCCGCGTGAGCCCTCTGCGCATTCTGCCCACTCTACGCATACCGTCTCGAGCTATCACGGGACTCCTTCCACTGCGCCGGATATTGCTACTCCTATCCGCCCAGATCTAAGACTGCCATCGACATACCACCCAACGCCTACGCCCGACCAGCCTCATACCCACACCCTAGAACCTGAGGCCAAGCCGACCGGTTGGGTGTCTGTCAATTCCAGCGCCAAACGTGGACACTCCAATGGCATCGAGGGTCCACACGAAATTGTTGGTCAACCTGTCGGATCGCCCAAACGTCCTAAGCTCGCACCCATCGAGCCGCGTATGACATATGAAGCCAAGCCGCACGCACACGCTCTCTACGACCGCATGGACACGTCGGACAGCGAAACGAGAGGAAATCAGTCGCATCCTCAATCCCAGACTCAATTGCGCGAGTCGTTGACCGAGTCATCTGCTACCCCGTCCACTTTCATTCCTTACTCGACGCAGGAACCCAACCCAGAAGATAGCTGGCATTCAGAATCGCAGCACGCCTCCAACCATCCAGAGCATCGTAGTCCCCGGGGTCGTGGGCGGGGGGGTCCTAGCAGCCGCGGAGGACGTTCCAGAAAAAGCATCCCTGTTGATTCCGACCTAGGAACCCCGGAATGGGAAAAGGAGGATTGGCAAGGAGCCGGTGCGCAGACCAGTCCGGACGGTCACTACAACCCCGTGACCCCTGGTGGCACCAAGACGGGCCGCGGGCTTGTAAGGCGCGGATCTGGTGGCGGTGGCACGGCCTCGCGTTCTTCGCGGCCCACCAGCTCAGCCGGGAGAGCCGTGAGCATGGGCCTGCAGGGTGTTACCCCAGGCCCAGGTGTCGGGATCGGAGGCGATCCCTACGCCCACACCAAAAAGACCCGCACGAAGCCCATCAGAAATGCAGAAGGAATACTCATCAGGAAAGATGGCCGGCCGGATATGCGTTCGCAGTCCTCTGCCGCCAATCTCCGTAAAGTCCACGCAAAGAAAGAAGAAGCAAAGGCGGCCCAGCGCCAATTTACACCAACCTCCAGCCTTGCAACTTCTCGACCTAACACCATGGGCGTCGACACGCCGAGCCCAACGGCCGGGGCTGAGGGCGCAGGACCGAGTACCCAGCACAAACATCAGTTGATTATGAAGCAGATGTTCCCGCATGGAGTGGATGAGGCTAGAGCAAGACATGACTACTCCAAACAGTTATTTGCGGCTGGTGGCTCTCCTCTGGAAATGAAGATTAAGCGCGAGGAGGAAACCAGGCGGGTTGAAGAGATTAGTCCGGCCGACAATGGGAATGGGACAGACGTCGACATGGACCACGAAGACGACGAGCAGACGCCAAGTCAAGATGAGGATCAAAGCGGCGCCGGCGACAGAGCCACTAGGGCACATTATGAAAGTAGGGATCGTGATGCTAGTGGCGACAAGGGTGCTGAAGATGCCACTGCGGGTGCTGGAACAGATTCTACGAATCAATCGACTGCGGCGACTGCTCAGACGCTCGAGGCGGAGGCTTGAGCGTGTGCCTTTAGGTGTTCCCGGGCGTTTACATAGTCGGAGGCCATTTGACATACCCTTATTTGCGCGAAACTGGAATATTTACCTTGATACCGGAGTCTCCAAGTTCATATTTGCGGTAATGCACGCCTTCCTTAATACTCTTTATCCATGGCCGGGACCACACAGAGCCCGGATTATTTCCTTCACATACATTCGGCAGCGCGAGCAAACGAGTTGAGGAGGCATGAATCATTTCGGCTGCGGCAAGTTTTCAACCACAAACTTCAGATATCTGAACACAGTTTTTCGATAGAGAATAAGTTGAGATAGAATTTATTTTGTCCGTTTTACTCAGCCGTGAGTCGGCTTTACCCGAGATTGTAAGATTAGAAGCTTTTAGAGATTAGCTTAAGCATAGTGCTTGATTGCGAATATACCCGTTTCTTTCCAAGCTGCATCATATCCTTCAAGTATCAGGATGCTTAAGGGTCTTATAATCCTTTGATATTTCAAGCTGCTTATGTTGCACCGCTCCCTTAATTTAATTGCAATACTATTGGTAGTGTTCGTACCTTGGCTATTATTATTGGGATGATGGATCCGTTCTCCATAATAATGCCGAAATATTGTGCAGCGTACACAGAACCACAAGTCGATAGATAGCGTAGCTACAATACCGATCTTCAGGTTCAGAATATTTGAGGACCTGCTGAACTGTGACGCCTTATCTGGTTCGACTTGAGCCGTCACCATTCCTATCTGCCTCTTGCGTCTTTTCCTCAAATTCCTTTAATAAAGCTTCTGTAGCTTTGAGGCTTACGCGCACATCCTCCAAGTCGGTATTGACCCGTTTGCGCGCCTCTTCCGGGGTATTCGGCGACGAAGCCACCTCCTCCAACACGCCGATGACATGTTTCGTGCCCTCCCAATGCGACCGGATGCAATTCCGCGTGAGCTCAGGACTGTGCACGGAGCCAGCCAGCGCCTGTGGCCGCGGCAGCCAGGCGGCCTGGCCGTCGCCCGCCTGCATCGCCTCGATCTGGCGCGTGTTCTTCTTCGAGTTGGCAAGCATCCAGTCGATGTCGGAGATGCGGCGCCAGTGGCTGTGGTGGATGCTGTCGAGTAGGTTTAACGCGCGGCGCTGGACCTCGCGCGCGTCGTCGTCGTCGTCGTGCTCGCGGTAGTACGCGTGCTCTTTCTTCGCCAGCTCGAGCCACACGAACTCGGCCTCCTTGGCCAGGTGCGCGCGCTCGTCCTGCAGCTCCGCGATGTGCTGGCGCAGCGTCCGCAGCCCGTCCTCGGCGGACCGCGGACTCCACAGGTAGTCGGTTTCGGGCATGAAGAGCAGCTTGCCGTCGAGCACGGCGACGGTGTGTGGCGCGGTGCCCGGCGGGAGCGTCGGGGCCTCGTCCTCGTCCTCATCGCCCTCGTCGTCATCATTGCCCTCATCGTCGGGGAATAGCGGTACCGTGATCGGCTGCGGCCTCATGCCCGGCCGCGCTGCTATGCTCTGCTGTGATCCCGCTCCTTGCGGTGACCCCATGCCCTGCTGCAACCCCTCAATCTGCCGCGACACCCTCACCGCGCGCGCGCCCCCATACTGCCGCAAGTCCAGCGACGCCAGCCACAGCATGGCCTTGCGCACGACGAGGGCGCGGCCCGCATCGGACTCGACATCAAGCGCCAGCTGCATCTCCAGCTCCACGGCGCGCCGCATCTGCCCCCGCCACGCCAGCACGCTCGCCGCGTGCCTGGAGTCCGGGAACGCGCTCTGCCCGACGAACCACCCGGCGCAGGAACCCGCCGTCACGGCGCCGACGTAGCGGCGCCAGCCCGCCGCGCCGGGGAAGGAGCGCGCGCGCAGGGCCGCCAGCGCGCCCAGCGCCCCGCCCGCCGGCAGGCAGTCGTCGCGGCCGAGGCGGCCGTTGTTCTCCCACAGGCGGCGGCGGGGCGGGGCGGCGCCGTCGTGGGCGAGCGCTGGGCGGACGAAGGCGTGGGTTTTGAAGGCCGGCGCGATGCTGAGCAGTGGCAGCGTGAGGCAGGCGGACGCGGCGGTCGCGCGCAGGAAGGTGCCTGGGGCGATGCGGCCGGCGATGGAGCGGAGCGTTGTGTAGGCTAGGCCGAGGGAGACGCTGAGGATGGAGGCGAGGGGGATGGCGGGATTGCCGTGGTGGTGCTCGGGCGCGCGGGGCTGGATGCGATGGCCCTCCCCTGGGATGAGGTTAGCTAAAGGCGCGGAGGATGTAGAGGGGGTGCTGGAGAGAGAGCTGGAGAGATGTACCTGGTGGGGGGAGCAGACGCGTCATGATGGACTGGGAGGACTCTGGAGTGCCGAGAACAGCACCCGGGGCATATTCTTTTTTTTAAAGGACGGCTGAGTGAGCGGGCGGAAGCGCAATTGCGGCGCGCAACGTCGTGATCGGCGAGCTGGGGAAGAAGCTGTCCTCGCGCGCGACCCCTTGAGAAGGTGAGGAGGAAAGATGGGAAAAGGGACGAGCCGCTGGAAAAAGCCAACGGTTGCACAGAATGGTGACGAGGGACGGGTAAGGCCAGCCACAGCGCTTTCATGTATCAAGTGTCCTCGACGTCATTCTGGTTGTGGGGGGAGGTCTTTTACCACTGCTACCTGGCCAGCAGAAGAAATACTCAACATTGCCACCGGCCCAATGCTCTTTTAAGCCGGCAGGCTGGCTTAAGGATCTCGTTCGATCCTTGACTACTCCACATGTTCCTCATCAACCGCATACTGTCCACTATGACGTTTCCCGAACCCCCCACCACCACCGATGCCAGCACCAGCACCAGCAACGATGGCTCTTTCTACAACCCCACAAGCGCGGAGACGCTGCTTGTGCGGTCGCTTCTTATACAGCTGAAGCTGCCGACAGAGCTCGCGCTCGCAGTCATTGATCTCGCGGACTACTACCCCGGGGTGCGCGGGCACGAAGCAACAGAACTAGACGTGCCTGCCAGCACCCACCGGCTAAATTCAGCCGCCGTCCTCTATGCGGTCACGAATCCGATCCCCGAGAGCGTCAATGGCGAGCGAGTCCGCGCGAGAAGCGTGAGCTTTGAGCTTAGGAGCCACGATCAGGGGTGGGGTGGGGACAGGGCCTGTAGAGGTATAGTTTCTTCGCAGTTAAGTAATTGCAGGGCGGGAATTTCTATGCCATTCCTGCCTCTGTTGTACTCCCTGCCTTTCCATCTCAACGTCTCCATACTCTATATATTTCTGGTATATGATTAAGCATAGCTCTGAATTTATCTTTCTGCATATTCTACCACGGCACCCACTAACCGCTCCTCTTTACTCAGGCACCTATAGCGGCTCTTATACCTGGTTCGAAGCTTGCATCCTTCGCCCGATCCCCTGCTCCCCGCCGGCACGCCCTCTCCGCCTACCCTACACCTTCAACCCGCACCCAACGGCCGTGTGTTTGAACCCAGTTGGCTACACGCTGGTGCCGTGCTCAGCGTCCAGCCGCGAGGAGACGGTCGTCTGGCACATCCAGTCGAACGTCTGTGCGAGGTCGCAGGAGATGGTGCATAGAGTGGAGTGGCGGCCGGGAGAAGTCCAGGAGATGCAGCCAGGGAGGGGAATTGGGAAGGCGTTTGTGGAGAAGTTGAGGCCGGGGGATAGGGTCGGGGTTTGGGTTAGGGCATTGGTGAGTTTGCTCTGTTATCTTTCTGCTTGTGCCTTTGGCGATGGGAGAGGACTTGGCTGACAGTGAACAGTATCCTGGATGGGTAAACCATGTCAAGGAGGTTAGTGTCGAGGTGAGGCTGATAGTAGATTGATACGTCTACAACTAGACTGTGATGGACTTTTTTTGGGCTCTCGGGGGTGTTGGGGGACCGTAGGTGGCCGATAGAAGTATAATATCTCGGTGAACTGGTTCCTCATGTTGATATGGGACGAATAAACTTCTTGTCTTTCGGGCATAACCCTGTAACGGGAGTAATTGGGGAAGGTTTTGGACATGAGATATCCGAAAAGTGTAGCAAAACTATCTGAATGAAAAGATGCTTTTAATTAGCACAGAGCTTGAGTTATGCTTGTTGTATCTGTATTGAATATACAGTAAAAACTCTTTAGTACGATATTTGATTACAACGATATACTCTGTATTACGATCTACATCTCTTAATCAAAACTTTTTGGTGTATTTTACGATAAATTGACTTCTAATGATATTGTTAAGTTCCTACCACTAAAATCGGTATAACCAGAAGAAACTTTGTATGGGAGGAAGGCTATTTAGCTGTAAGGTAGATACCCTACGCTCTTTTCGGACACTTGGTGTCGGCTTCCTTTTCCTGCTTATTAACCCAACACGTGACTTCATGTATAACAATACCATCGGTATAACGATACGCTTGGCCGCACAACCTCCCTAGCGTACCCGCCTGCTACACAACACACTTCCACAGGCCATCTACATTTAAGCTCTTATGCTTTGCGCTCATGACAGTGCCACGCTTAAGGTCAACACAAGCTTTGGCTTCAGCGTAGGCGATAGTTTTATTCTGTTCGTGTTTAATAAATCCGATCAAAGTCATAAATGCAAGTTGACGTGGCGGTTATGGCGGCTGTGCCGCATTGTGCCTAACACCTGTCAGTTTTCAGCTTATGAGGCTGAGCCAGTCGCGATGTCTCAGCCTCACTCTCTTTCCCTTTTCTTTTCTTATGGGCTCTCGCATTTCATCCCATTTCCTTCATTCCAGTTCTCCTGCTCCTTGCAAGATGCTGAGTGCTTAATTTCGATTTAAGCAAGTTGAGGCTACCGAACCCTCACTAAACATGCGGAACGTTGATCCCCTAACGTAAATTTTAACCCGAGTTTATAAGTAATAAGCCAATCAATTTTAGAGCTTTATTATATAGACTTTAATTAATATATATAGAGATAAGGTTTTCCAGGGAGAGACCCCCTGGGACCCCCTATATAGAGCTTTTGCTTAATTTAGAAGTAGTAGTAAGATTAAGGCGCCTTAGTCACTGCTAGGTAAGGATCTACTACAGTGACCAAGGCGCCCTACTTAAGCTGGGCTTAAGGATTATATTAGTCACGAATCTAGTATATATTTAGACTGCAAAGCTTTAATATAGAGCCCTCTATATAGGATCTGATATAGTAGATTATAATTCTAATTTAAAGCTTTATATACTAAATATTTTTAATGCCTAATAACTAAATCGCCGTATAGCTAGAATTAAAGTCTATTACCCCAACTTAATTAAATACGCGTGTAGGAAGAGATATAACTATATATAGAGACATCTAACATAATTAAGTAACCACGTTATTACCCACCTAGTTCGGACGTACGACAACGCGATGGCTTAGTAATAACGCAATAGCTTAGCGCCGAGTAATAAGAGGGGGGAGGAGGGGGAGGAGATTGGGGGTGGCTTGGCCACTATAAGAAGGTTATAATATTGGTATAATATTAAACTTTAAAAATTGTGTTCCAGGAGCTTAATTAACGACCCCTATATAAAACGTTAATAATGTTTAATTATAGAGCTTTAAACTAGCAGATCTTTTAGGAATGCCTATTATAAGTAGCTCCGAGTATAAAATTTAAAATATTTAGTAGTAGTGTAAGTATAGGATAGGGGTATATATTTACGTTCCCAAATATTATTATATAACATAATTTTTAGGTAACAAAAACCGCTATTAATATTACTTAACTAACACCTACTGGAGGTTCCTCCGTCCTTCCTATCTCCTCTCTTACCCGTCTCCTTGTTTAATACTATCTATATTACTATATTAACTAATAGATCCCTTAGTAGAGACTAGAAAGGAGTATTAGAGATCCTCTAGCTTTTATAAAGAAGAAGAAAAAAGAAAAGAGGAAGGTATAGAGGAGGGAGTATTTATAGACGGAAGGAGGCCTGTAAACGGGAGATTAGGCAGCTATAATATAGACATTAATATTACTTAACTAACACCTACCAGACGCCCCTCCGTCCTTCCTATCTCCTCTCTTACCCATCTCCTTGTTAGATACTATTTATATCACTACGTTAACTAATAGATCCCTTAGTAGGGACTAGGGAGGAGTATTAGAGTACCTCTAGCTCTTATAAGGAAGAAGAAAAAAAGAGAAGAAGGTATAGAGGAGGGAGTATTTATAGACGGAAGGAGGCCTACGAGTATAGGAGATTAGGCAGCCATAATATAGCTAGTAACGTTACTTAACTAATATATACTGGAGGCTCCTCCGTCCTTCCTATCTCCTCTCACCCGTCTTATTATCTAATACTATCTATATTACCACGTTAACTAATAGATCCCTTAGTGGGGACTAGAAAGGGGTATTAGAGTACCTCTAGCTCTTATAAGGAAGAAGAAAGAAGAAGAGAAGAAGGTATAAAGGAGGGAGTATTTATAGACGGGAGGAGGCCCTATAAGTATGTGATTTAGTAAGTACTAATAGCATAAGATTCTCGTATAAGATGGGCTTAATTACTTACTAAAATACGGGGTATCTCTGTTACTGCAGTAGCTACTATAGTAGTAGAGACGCCTTAAATATTTAATATAACTAACTACTAAGGCTATTAATAAGTAAAAGGTAGGCTACTAATATAGTGCAAACGATATAGTTGTTAATATCGTTTATAGCCTATTTTTGCTTCTAGTATACACGTAAATTGTCCTTATATTTAGCGTAGAGCTAATTATAGGCAGTAAGCTAGTTTAGGTCTAGCTTTGCTATTAATATAGCCGTAAGTAGTATATCCCTTAGTATAGGCCGACTTAGTAGTTCTAGCTTTAGAAGATCGTTTTTCTTCTTAAATAGGTCGATATACTGCTATACCTCATTAGTTTTAGCTATGTCTTAAATAATAAAGAACCATTAAATCCAATTAGATGGCTTATTAAGAATAAGGTTAATTTTTAATTTAGTAAAGGTTGTTATTTTTAGAATTTAATAGATTAGGAAGAGTCTAGGTTAGGGTCCAGCTAGCATCTTAGTAGAACCTTATTTAGACGTTCCAAACTTTTAATTTAATTCATTAATTTAGATCACCAAAATCCAAAATTTTATTACGGGGAGCGCGATTAATAACCCTTACTAACAGCTCTAACTACGTCTAATTTTTAATTTATAAATTAGCAGATTTATAGGTAATAGTTATTATAAGTAGCTCTAGGTGCGGTATATATAAAATATTAACTATAGTATAAAGAAGTCGTGGCTGCTAATATAGGGTCCTAAGTATTCTTAGAGGTCACGTAACTTCTTATATAAGCGACATTTCCGCCCTTTAAAAAAAAATTTAAAATTTTCTAAAAATCAATTAACGCTACAGACAGCAGTAATATTAATCCGGCAGTACTACCAATTCTCCCTATATACTATTATATATATATCTAACAGCTTTAGAAGCGGTAAGAAGGTAAGATAAATAGGGGGGTTAAAATTTAGAAAATTAGATTTCGCGGTTAAGCTATTTAAAAGTTAGGAAACTAAGGCGAATGCTATATTCTCCGCTTACCTCTAAGCCAGTATATAATTTCCTAATTAGGAAAAGTCGTTTATAAGTAGTTGCTGCTGCCTCTATATAAAATCTTCTTATTATACCTCTTTAGTCTTACTTATAGATGACTAAAATCGTTCTATATTAAACCTATGTTTAAATATAAGCCCTAAAAGCTTCTTAACTCGTAAGATTACTATATAGGTTAGCCTAGCTGTTTTATCCTTTTCCTTAATATCTAGAACTACCCAATTAAGTATTAGGCCCTAGCTTTTATATACAGTAAGAGTAAAAGCTAAAGTAATTAGAAATTAACGCTATAAGTAAGAGCTTTTTATACCCTCCTACTTATAAAGCACGGAAAATATAGGGATGACTTTCTTACTATCCTACCAAGTAAATAGGGCAGGTCCGTTATACCCATCTACTATAATTAGTAGTAACTAAGGCTGATCCTTTTTAATATCCGCGTATCCCTTCTATACAATATCTTTAACTATATTAGTAGTACCGTTTACTAAGCCTAGTTCAATCTAAATATTATATATTAGCATTACTTTTACGCCAATATATAGGGCTAGATTCTCTATAGTATCGCACTAATTAGGAGTGACTTTCCACGCACCTACACCAGTGTTAATTAACTTAATAGCTACTATTGGCTGTAAAAGGTCGCGAAGCTAAGTAGTATTATACTTACCTATAGTAGCGCGTGTGCTATATAGCCAAATTATATTATTAAAGCCCGCAACCTTATCGGTAGATAGGCCCTACTTATACCTAGTTAAAAGAAACTTCTAGGTTAATTTACTTATAGAATCACTACGTAGCTCTATAAGGGCGGTCCTAAATACAAAGCTCTTAGCATTATTACCGCCCTACCGCATAACTTAATCTAGGATAGCTATTTAGTCAATCGCCTTATAGGCTCCCTTTCTATAGCTAGCGAGCTCTAATAGCCTAGCGGGTAGATTGCTATATAAGGCCGCCTAACCTATAGGGGGAAGCTGATAGAAATCGCCTACTAGTAAGATATTTAAGCCTTTAAAGTAGTTATTATTACGCGTAGGGTAGATCTAACGGAGGCGGCGATTAATTTAGGCCAGATGTACTTACCTAATTATAGATTTCTTATTAAGGATAAAATAGTAAATATCCTTAAAAGCTTATTATAGAGGCATAAGACTAGCAGCAGGCAATTCCTTAAAGGGGCGATTTACTAGCAACCTTAATAGTTTATACATAGTTCTACTATTAATATTAAAGGCAGTTACTCTAGTAGGGGCGGCTTAAACTAATAGCGACGGCTTACTATTAGATATAGCTATATTATAAAGCGTAGTAGATAGAACAGTAATAAGATATAACTTACCAGTTCCCACCTCTCTATTAATATTAATCCGTAGTAGGGGGGGGCTAAGGCCTAATTAGATCTGCCTATAGTGATTAACTATAATATTATAAATATAACGCTGACCTAGTTATAAGAAGGATGGAGTTGCTATTTAGGATAGGCGGCTCTATAGTAGAGGCTATAGCCATACTTTCTGCTAATAAGTCCTTTTATTAAGCTGCGGGTACGTACCCTAATACGTATTCCAGTCGTAGTTATAATTAAGCTCCCTATTACTAAGCCTGTTAGGATTCTTAATTTTAACTCTATTAGTATTTTAAATGCGGGTATATAGGGCCTTAAAGGACTAGTATAGCTCTAAGTTATTTGCGAAATCGCCCTTAAACTTATTAATATTATTAATAGTTTTACAACCTTCCTCTAGTTTCTAATTATAGAAGTAGTTAGGTAGATACTAATAAGAGTTAATATAAGCCTAATAGGAAGCCATATAATTAGGAGCCCTAAATCTATTAGTATAAGTAACTACTTCCTTATACTCCCTCTATGGGTGATAAAGAATAAGCTTTATATAGCAGAACTTAGAATACTATAGATAGAAACAATCGCCGTTATATTATAAAAAGTATAATATAACTTAAGGCCTTGCTCTTAGCCAACGCTTATAAGTAAAGTGATTAAAATAGAGTAGAAAATTAAGGAGAGTAATATCCTCTACCCTATCTAGGCGGCACTTATACTTTTTATAGTTAGATAGTCCGCACCCTCTTAGTTGCCTATTATTAAGCTTATACGTAGCGCTTTAATCGTCCTTCTAGCAGTAGTTTAAAATTACTATATTCCTAAAGCCTTTATAAAGGGAAATGTTAAGAAGTAAATAGTATACCTTCTACGCTAACTAATTGCGTTTAGTAATAAGCTTATTTATAAACCTAGCTACGACCAAACTAAAGGTATAAAGGCTATTAGCGTACGGCTATACTAATTAAAGTAACTCCTAGTAGGAAGTCGATTTCTTCTCTTCCTTACTATAATACTTGCCTATATAGTTAACTATTACTAATATACTTATAGCGGGTGACGTATTAATATTTGCCATCTACGCTAATATTATAGCTATATTATAACTATTAAGAAGCTTATTATTACGCTATAGACAGAACGTCTAGTAATATAAATTTTTATCCTTTAATACAGCGGCCTTATTATAGAGAGAGTATAAAAAATAGAAGCAGCACTCCTTTACTCTAGTAGAGCCTTTCTTTAATTATAAGCAGTAAGATTTAGTGTAATTACGGTGCCGTTAAAATTAATTAAGGTAGGCAGTAAGAAGCTTACTAGTATTAAGCTATTCTTTATAGCTAAGAGTAGAAGGATATTAGAGATTAGGAGGCCTAGATTAATTAGGATTAATTACGGATATAAAAGTAGCCTAGTACTTAGTAAAAGCCGCCCTTAATTTAATAGCTAATAGATCTAGCCTTAGGGCTATTAAACTCTATAAGAAGCTATATATATAGCCGCTACCTTATACCTACCACTTATATTAGGACTAAAAGTTAGTGCCATTAAATAGGCCTATAAGTACGTGCTTTTTAAACAGATTGAAGTGGTAATATAGCTAGTAAGTAGTAATATATAGATTATTATTAAGATTCTAAGAAGCAATCCGGTAGCGCTAAGCCTTATTAGTAGCCTTATATTTATTAAATAGAGGTATATAAGAGTATAGATTATACTAATATAGATTAGTAGCGCTAAGTATAAAGAATAGAGACCCGCTTTTAATATTCTTAGTATAAGCTATAAGCTAATTTCTCTTCTACCTCTAGTAAGGTCTGGTACCCTTAAGGTTATATATATGCCATACAATTTTATTTAGCAACTAGCCACCCCTATTACTATTTATAAGATTACTAAGCTTATCTAAAGATAAATTATTCTTATTTAATTGGCCGTAAAGGAAGCGGGTAGCGTTAAGGGCTTACTCTGTTA
>Ga0307515_10011144_pt1 | contig 17096 bp, 4 predicted proteins | sample 17_EM_MG_FD_194513 | JGI IMG/M metagenome (GOLD analysis project Ga0307515, IMG submission 194513) | Populus trichocarpa ectomycorrhiza microbial communities from riparian zone in the Pacific Northwest, United States - 17_EM | ecosystem: Host-associated > Plants > Roots > Unclassified | place...
GCGCAAGCCTATACGATTGGATTATCTATAAACGAGAATCTAAAGCTAGGGAAAGGAAAGGAGAAGAAGAGTAGCGCCGCTCGATGTTATATAAGATCTTCGCGTCACGTGACCGCAATATACGGCAATCTGTGGCAACTTGCCGGTGCGAAGATCTGCCAAGTTCTGCTAACCAAGTTCTGCTATTTTCTGCCAGTGCCGTAACAGATTATATTACTTCTGGCGATAAAGCAAGGTACGCTAATTAAAAGGAGAGAGTATTAAAGTGTATAGTAGACGATGTCCTAGAGTATAAGAATATATTAATAAGAAACTCTTTATTAGAATAAAATTATAAGTTTTTACTCGTAATTCGTAACTATTATATTAGATTTTAGTATAGATTCCCCCTTAATTATTATAATATCGAACTATTTGGTATTAAGGTTTCGTAACCCCATAGACAGTAGTTCTTAGCCGCGGAGTAAGGAGTTTGATCCGCTTCCGAAGCGGCGTATTATAGGGTACCTAAAATACTGACTCCGCCACACGTGGCCAAGATTTGACCGCCGCTTAGCTCGGTTAGCATTTACTAAAACCTTCCATCTGCACTTTATTCGCACTCCCTCTATCTCGCTATCTTGACAACCCTATAGCCGGAACGGGTCGGCTACCTCCCTGCTAGCGCGACGAAGTCTCTAAACTTAGTTGCCTCTTTATTATTAAGGTGGCGAAGAAAACCTTAGAAGTTACTAGAAACATACCCTTTACAAAATAACTAAAACCCTAGACCCCCTATAATAGAGGTATTAGAAATGAAAGATAATATCTAATATGCGGATCGTTAGCCCCCTAACGAAAACTTTGACCCGAGTTTATAATCCCTTTATATAGCAAGTTTTTTATAGACTTTTTGTATATGTACGCCTTATAAGCCAATTTAGAGGCTCTATACTATATAGAGCTTAGTATTAAAGCCTCTAGTTAGTGCGGTTGCTTAGCAGTAAAGGCACTAGCGCCTTATTAACGCTTAGATATTAAATAACCGCTAGTTAAACCATTTAACTACTTATTGTACTTAATATACCTTTAAAAATATATTTATATTATAACTACTATATAAAATAGCTACTCCTCTAAACCTATTACAGACTATAAAGTATTTACCTTGCCTAGCCCCTTCTTTACCCTCGTTCTAAAGATATCTAAATCCTTATTATTAAATAGTATAGACTTAACTCCTTTTCCAATAGTATACTAAAGACTTATATTAGGTTCAGCCCCAAGCGTCTTTTTAAATAGCTTAACTACAGCCATTAACTTTTCGTAATTCTAGCGATATAGTATATTAATGGTACGTTTCTAATTCCGCGATTTTATACCTTTAAAGATAAGCTTATAGGTATTATTTCCAAAATTATTACTAGCGCCACTATCCTTATCTATATCTTCTCCACTATTCACGCTAGCATTATTGCCTATGTCCACTCTATTATATTTATTACCCCCCTTTCTTATACTATTCCAATTATCTATATTTTTACCTAGAGATATATCCGTTCTATTATCCGCATCGCCATCTTTATCTATATTAACTCCACTATATCTATTACAACACTTATTTATATTAGTCCCGCTATCTATACCGCTATTAGGGTCGCTAACATTATTAGGCCTACCGCCTTAGTAATTAGTACTGTGGTCGGTCTAATTAGGCGATATATTATGGAGTATATTAGGCTAAGTAACAGTGCTAGAAGGGCGGGAGGTATCTAGGTTTAAGGAAAGGGACGCGTTAAGTACCTAAATATAAGTATTAGTCTAGAACTATTATTATAAGTAGTTATATACTAGTGGAAGTATATTAAAGCGCTGCTTATTAAATCCTACGTTATAGTTAGAATCCAGGTTAGAAAAATTATTAAAACTATATTTAAATAGATTTAGAATTACTTATATAGCAGGGTTGTTGCTATATATAGTTACTTAATATCTTTTTAAGACGCCCTATTATAGAAGCCCTAAAATCTAGTTCTAGCGCTTAGTTAACTAATCCGCCTATATAGCTTTTATCCGTTCCTATATAGCTAATATTAGAGTTAGTTATGGTATAGCCTAGGTAGTTAGAACGAGGGTAGAGAAAGAATAAATTACTATTAAGATTGGCACCTACTTTAAACTTTTGTTAAGTAAAACTACCACTTTTCTATTTATTAATAACGTGGCGGATTATTATATAAATTAGTATAATAGCCCCGGGGCTAATTAGGCGCAGAAAGTACTACGTATCTATACTAAACCTAAATTACTACCTTCCTTTAAAGAATAACTTAGAGAGATTAACTATAATAACCAGTACTATAAAGCGGGATTACTCGCCCTATAAATAGTTAGGAGAGTGCTAAGGTAGTATAGCCATGCGTACTGTCTTAGAGTATTAAAAGTCATCTATATAGAGTAGCTCTTCCACTTTAGCAATTATTTCCTACTTAGAGAGCTTTCTAAATAAGTACTTAGCCTTTACGCAATCTTATATACGTCTTAATAGGTAAGACCGGAACTGGCTAATACTATTATATATCTATTTTATATTAGTATATATAAAAGTAATAAGAGGTAGCTTACTATGCGACATATTAATAGCGACTGTTTTTATATAGCCTTATTAGAACCGTCGCCTTTAGAAACCCTATTATACTCTACTGCTTTATCCTATACTAAGTCCATTATCTTTTCTAGAGTCTTTACGTTCCCTTCCGGCTATAGCATAAAAGAAAAACCTTTAGAAGCCTTACCTAATATTACAAATATTAAAACGAAGCGCATAATAGCTTTTAATATTAGTTTATCCGTAAGTTTTAATTTAGGTTTACTGCCACGTTTTATTCCTTACTATTTTCTAACTATATATATACTGTATTAAGACTTCTATAGTTTATTACTGCGTATAGGCGCTATATAAAACGACTCGGCTATAGAGTTATCTTCGGCACTAGAGATAAGCTCTTTAGTAAAGGGATAGTAGCATTAAAGCCGCTTATTAGGGCAATTTAGGACTTATAACTGCTATTAAAGCATAAGCAGGTGTAAAGGAATAGAGTCTATATAATAGATACTATGGGTAAATTCTGTATATATAAATCTAGAGATTCTTTATTTAAACTCTACTGGAGTTATTAATAATGCGCTCTTCCCTAGGGCATTAAGCCTCTATCTTCTTTAGAACCGCTATTTATATCTAACTAACGTTTTAAAATGCTATCCCTAGATACTCTATCGCTATATATAGCCGTCTGCTAAAGTTAGCTATATACTACTATGCATATACTATTTATAGTACTTTAGCCTAACTACTATTCGCGTATACATTTCTAGATTCTTCTTATACTAGCAGTGCTATTTTTTTTACCTTTACCTTAGTGGCAGGTATATATTAGTATTTTGAGCAGTTATATAAAGGGTAGTCTATACCTTATTCTTTTTAAAAGCTATAGTTATATTTTTTTAAGATAGTAGAGGTTAGTAAACCTTCGGCATAACTAATATAGAAGAAGTTAAAGAAGTTAATAAAGATATAAAGATAAAGTATAACACTTTAAAATTATATATTTACTAGTATAAATACAGTTAATAAAATAGAGGAGTAAAGGGGGAGATTTTAATGTTCTGCTGGGAAGCTTGGACCTATTACTAGCCTACTTAGGGTAAATTATAGCAGATTGCCGCATTATCTTACCGTCAGCTATATAATATTAAGAATTCCTACTAATAAGCAAGCACTAGAGCTAATCTTTATAGGTAAGAGCGTTATAACCGCCTATAAAAATATAAGAATTTAACTAATTTATATGGATATAGCTAACCTTTTCTGGCAGTTTAGTAGGTTAACACTACCTAAGCAGTAAGTGCTTAACGGTTATCCTTATTCTCCTTCCTTATTAAGACGTACTCTAGAGCTCCCCTTTATACCTAGTTAGCCTATAGATATACCTAAGACGTAGAGTCAGTTTAATCGCGCTATTTTTGCCTTTTTTTTACCTAGAATCTCCCTTAAAGCGTATTAGCTTAGGCGATAAGCTAATAAAGTTATTTTGTGTTTAAAACTTAAGGAGAGCCTTCGTAGAGGAGTAATATAAGGCGATTCTATATATTAAGAAGCGGCGGTCGCAAAGATTAGCTATTAATTTAGCTTTAAGTGTTAATAGAGTTAATATACTTAATTATAAACAGTTAGAAGAAGCTTAGACTATAAAGGTAGAGATTATTATAAAAATAAAGCCTATTAAAAAAAACGTACGGTAAATTAGAAGAGAAAGGCAGAAGAGGGGGATTATTATACTACTCTACTAATACAAAATCTGCAAAAATATATATAGCTAGCTAGCCTCTCACTCTAACGAGCCGCTCTACTATTTAATTTACCTATATATCGGATATACTACCTTTACCTTTAAGCCAACTAAAGGCTTTTTTAACTTCTTTCTATTTTGCCTTATTTTATAACCAATTTACCTAGATTCCTAGGGATTAAATATACCAGATTCCCTATTATATTTGCCGTTTTTATTTTCATTTTAAGGCCTCCTATAATTTAATTAGAAGCTTAGTTTTAGATTTTTATTTTTTTACAAACTTATCTATACGTGTGCTATTAATCTAAAGAAAATTATTATTATAAAATTAATTATATATATCCCAATCTATATATAAGTTTATCTAGAACGTTCTTCTTTTATTTAGTAAAGTTGGTATTAGTTATATAGGTCTCTTAATATAGGAAATGTTATATATTTAGTGGCCGTCTAGATTTTGTCTATTTTGCGCTATATTTATAGGAAATTGTTCCACTTTAATTATCCTATTAAAAGGATTTACCTTACCTTTATTACATGGATAGAATAGCTTAAAAAGTGCTCTATAATATACTTAGTATCTACCATTTTCACCTATACAATTTAAGTCCTATACTAATACCAGCAATTCTAGACAGGCAGCCTACGTTCCCTTTATTCTATCTATTACGTTTTTATATTCTTATATAAGAACTTAGTCCCTTTATAGGGCAGTAATCCGTATCTAGACTAGATTATAGCGTGCCCGTACTTTATATAGTCGATTAAAATTATAAAAGTCTTTACCGCATTAAATATAGCATATTATAGAGTAATAAATACTAATAGGTAAATCTTGTGCCTAGGCTGCATCCCTTTTAAGGCGCTTAATGTTTAAATCCGTTGCTTATATACTATTAACTCGCTTATAATATTCCTGTATAAATAAAGCTAGTTTTATAATAAATTTATTAATACCTAGCTTAGTCTAAATTTCGCAGGCTCTGCACTATAAATTTAGGTTTATTCCGCATATTAAAAACATTTAGTTAGTTAACTGGCAGTAATCCCATCTATATGGCTTGTTTGTTAGGTTAACTATGCCTAATAATAATATAATATATAAATCTTCTATAGTATTAGCTGCTAGTATTAGCCTTATAGTTTCCTATAGCTCTATCTCTTACATTACTATAATATTTGTTAATTCCGTATTAAGATAAATTATTTACTCTTTATACCCTTTATACTTATTTAATCTTTAATAGAAATTCTTCTAAGGAATATATACCCTTTTGCTATACTCTATTATAGTTCCTATTAAGGCGCCAAATATATAAATCATCTCCAGATAGTAGGAAATTGCATAAAGTTTAGGTATATTAAAATTAGGTGGGTTTTTATTATTAGGTTAGTATGGTAAGAACGCCTCCTTAGTTTTATCTATTTAATATAATACAGCTTTAAGATATTTAATCGTATCTTTATTATATAATTTGTATTTAGCTAATAATATAAAGTTAACTATAGCACAAATAAACAGTATTGCCCCCTTGTGCCTATATAGTAATAGTACTATAACTAGTATAATCTAATAAAGAAGGGACTTGTATATCTTTCTAGTCTATTAGCTTAACTCTATAAAGTTATCCTATCTAATTATACCCTAAAAGGGTTTAACTTTAGCGAATTATATAGTTAGAAGACGTTTTACCCTATTCTTAGTAGATAATAGGGTTTTTATACTACTCTAATTAGTTATTAGAACCTTCCCTTTCCCTTTCTTAATATTAAGTAGTAGTGCCTAAAGCCAGCTTATTAAATACTCTATAATGCCTTTATATAGCTAGTATAGTAAATTAAGGGCTATTATAGCGTGTATATCCGCTATATAATAGGACTAGGTAAAATTTTAAATTAGCCTAATATACTTAGGGTCGCTGCGATCTAGCTGTAAGTTTTACTATTATTTAAGTTGCTTAATGGTTGATTTATATATCCGTTACGGCTATTTACTAGATATAGTGCTTAGTAGGTTACCTTATTTATAAGGCGGTATATAATATATTATATAGTATTACCCTAATTTTACTCCTATTAATATAACCTACTTTTTATAGTCTGCTATAAACCTAGTAAGTATAGGGTAGTATTACCGGATAAACCTATTCGCGTATTATATTAGCATACCGCGCCTAGTAGCGCGTTTAAGGGCTAGTTTTTATATTAACTTAAGTACCTATATATTGCTAAGGTAAATACTTACGTTTAAATATAATGCTTATTACTTAATAGTATATATCCAGCTTATTTATCTAGTTACTTAGTAAATCTATAGGTATATAACCTAGAAGAAGTATTACTGGCCTACTAGCTATATATTAAGTCTTTAACAAAATATTAAGTATTATAATATAAACCAGATACGCCTTTTTATCTCTAGATAGTATAGTTAGCTTAGTTTAGTCGCTATTAGGTATTACCATAATAGCTATCGCACTATTAGGTAATTAATCTTAGATCTCCCACTAATAGTTAGCCGTATATGCCTCGTTATGCACTTTATTACCTTTTATATTAAACTAATAAATAGGAGAATAAACTATATTATCTTTAAATAGGAAATAACCAATTAGAAAGGCTACTACGCTAAGTATATTATAGTAGTATATCTTTAGGTTTTTGCCGTATATATTAAGTTCTATAATTCACCAGCTCTTATTACTTATACCTTTAAAAATAGAATATAGTTTTGTTCTAACTTCTTTTATATTTTGGTATAATATATATCCGTCCCTTATATTTTTAATATAGGGGTCTTATAGCCACACGTCTATTTCTTTTACTAATATACTATTACATACCTACTAGGCAACTTACGCCTATTTTATAGAGCCTATAAAAGAATAGAATATATTATTGCCTTTATTTATTCTATCTACTGGCTAGCTAGGCCTTAGTAGGTAGTGGCGATTTATAGTAGACTGCTAATTAGAGTTCCCCTCTAGGTAGCTATATAGGGTTCCTATATAGCGGCCAGTCACTTTATAATAAGTTTGGGTATAATAAATATTTAAGGTAGAGAGGCTTATTGCTACGTAACTATGCGTTTTAGTACTAGTTAGTTATTCTACCGGTGCTGTATTACTTAGCTCCTCTACTAATATTAAGCCAGTATTTCCTATAATGGTTAATAAAGTATTATTAATAGTGGTATTTGTTGGTATTACTAGGGATACCTATTGCAATAGGCCGGAATCGTAGTCAAACAGTCTTTGCTGGTTGATACGATGATAGTTAATTGATTCTTAAAGCTATGCGAGGGAAAGGGGCTTAAGGCCCCTTCGCTTCGCTTCGCTTCGCTTATCGTGGCCTAGTACTATATATAAATATTCCAACACAGGCAGTTCTTTCTTTTGTGGCCTAAGACCAGAATATATACAAATTATACTAGACAGTACTGGGCAGTATCAGGCAGATTGCCATAGACTGCCGCACATTGCCGTAAATTGCCTAGGACTGGGTAGGCTTTTCTCCTCTCTTTACCCATCCTTCCATTCGTACCTTAAGGTAGTTAGTATCTAAGAACTTTTCCAATGCCTTATTAGGGTTGGACTTAGTTATAGCATCTGCCAGGTTGTCTTGGCCGTTAATCTAGCGGATCTTTAGTAGTTCTTTTCGCTCGTATAATTAGCGAAGGGCCATAATATCAATTATTAGACGCTTCTCCTTAGTGGTTCTAAGCTTAATAAGGCATTTCTAAAGTAAGTAAGAGTCGGTACAGACAATGGTTAAAATTTAGGAAAGACTAAGTTGATCTATAATTATCTTAAGAGTAGTATTAATAACAATCGCCATATCCACTCCTCCTACTATACCGTAGATCTCTAATGCTAGGACGCTCCTAGTTACTTACTTACTCTTAGTTAAGCTATAATAGATTAAGTTTCCCTTAATCTAGAATCCCTCCTCTATTGTTTTAGTCTTATTTGTAATAATAATTTTATATCTAATCTAGGAACTAAAATCTTTATTATTTGTAAATGATCTATTAATAAAGATAAAGAGCTTTACTGTAGATAAGTTGAGGGCAATATAGTTGATGCCTTAATCTATATACTTTATCTACTATACAAGTCTCTTATTTAAAGTAGTAACATTAGCTTTAGTTAGATTCTGGTATTAGGTAGCGACTAAGAGGTTAAATGCGGCCTCTAGTTAATAGATGGTTGCAATATAGGCTCTATAAGCCCGTTGCTCTCTATAGTCGTTCTAGAAGTTAGGAGATTTAGCATCTATATACTTGAGCTTCTTTGCCTATTCCTTTTAACGCAACTAGATAGTATCCTTATATTATATTAGTACACATCCATTAAAAATTAATGGGTTTTCCAGTGCTAGGGCTTCCTTAGGCTTTGTAAGGAACTTAGCTTTACTAAGCTTATTATCCTCTAAGACTAAGAATTCTTTTGATGCTAAGATAAGTGTGTTATTAGTTTGCATTCCTATAAGGCTAAATACCTCCTTAGTTATAGTTAGGAAGTAAGGGTTGTAGGTAAATATAATTATAAACAGCTTTTCCTTATAATGTTTGTAATATATAGCCCACCAATAGGTTCTAGCTTTAGGAATCCCATATAATGGCTTTAGAACAACTATAATGGTATTTGGTAGATATATATAGATAATTTCCTTTAGAAGATTTGCAAGAATTAGTCGTTAAATAAAAGTCGTTAATTAGGTATAAGCTTAAGTAACATTATATAGCTATATCTAGATTTTCTTATCTAGAAGTTAAAATAAAGACGGCGCTAGTGCCGCAATAACTCGTTAACTGGCTCTCTGGATAGTCAGGGATTGCGTAAGAATTATTTCCTTTCCGTTGTCGTTATACGCTTAAATAACAAGTCTGGATTTTTCGTATAGGGTATCTATAGCTTTACCCTTGACTTTATAAACGATTCTTAAGTTAAAAATCCTAACACTAGCATACTTAATAGGATCCTATTAAATAAAGTTAAAGACTCCTCGTCTAGTTAAGCCATTAACTTCCTATTTTGTTAAAGCTTTAAATGGTGCTCCAGGAGTAGTAATTTTACCCTCTTTCCGTAGCTTTAACGTAAGTGCTATATTAGCTTGCTCCTTGCTCGTTATAAAAGCCATTAGGGTTATTTAGGTATTAGTCTCCTTAATAGTAGTAAGGAAGGCTTAGTTAAAGTTGTCTTTATTAGCAAAATAGTGGCGGGTGCTTTAACGGGTAACAATTTCTTTATTAGATACGTCTTTATTACGTAATCCCTTTAGTTATCCTTAACTACGTCATATAATTAGTTCTGGGTCAACTAGTTCGGTTTCCTTATTTGGTTCTTTTTCCTTATTAGATTAGTTAACTTAGTCCTCCTATTCTAGAATATCTAGTATCTCCTCTTTTATGTAGTATAGTTTAACAACAGTTAATTAGAAGTTAGTTGGTCTATACGGCATATTAATTATACATATTTCGCCGTTAATTGCTAACAGTTTATACGGTCCGTTCCAACTATCCTTTTTACGCCATACACGTACTTCTAAGAGAATTGGTAAACTCAGCGTAGATATAGTATTTGGGCCGTTTCTTATAGCAAGCGCATCTTTAACTTAGCGCTCTGCTTAGAGACAACAAACTTCCTTAGTAGCTGCACGGATTGCTTCAGCTCTTTTAGTAATAGATAGCGATGGAGCATCTATTTTAGTTATTCGTGGATATACCCTAAAGACTAAAAGAGTGGGAATAATTCCATCTGGTCCAGCTGAATCGTTAATAGCCTTTATAGCCATCTACAAACTTATTTCTTTATTAACCTATTTATCCGTAAGCTCTTCTTAGATAATTTCGTAAGCTTATCGCAATAGAATATAATATCTCTTAACCTTTCTTATACTGTTATGGGCTTCTATAGGAACTTCCTTAATCTCAATTGCCATTAACTTGGCGTATTGTCTAAATTTAGTTAATAAGAAGTTCCTTTCTGCGTCGTAAACCAAGTAATCCGGTGGTCCTTAGTAAGTGTTAATCTAGCATATTTACAGTATATCCCAAGCATTCTTTACAGATATGTCCCTTAAGAACTTAGCAGCTTAGAATAATATTAAAGAGTCCACTACTTGCAGAACTGGCTTGCCATCTAAGTATATAACATTAATAATAACTTTATAATTGAATTCGTAGTTATCCCTTAAGGTAAACTTAAATCTGCCGGGCGATTTCGTATACATCTAGCAATGGTAATAGTATTTTATAAGGTATTTAATAGCCTTAGAATTTACTTTATATCTAGCTTATTAAAGAACTTTAGTTAGTTATTAAACTAATAGATAACTAAAGCGTTTATGCAATTAACGTAATTTAGCTTCAGTTAAGTGACTCTAGGCAATACTATATTCTGGTTAGTAGAGCAACATCTATAGATAGCCCCATTTTCGTATAACTAGGACGATCTTATTACCTTAGATTAGAATATTTTAAAGATTATTTAGCTTAACACCTATTTTATCTATATCTTAGATATAAAATAAGAACAGTGTATTTGCTAGGACAACGTAGAAGGTAATAATGCCTAGCGGGGTAGGAACTTAGATAGTGCCTTAGGATAATATAGTGCCTTTACTAAATCTAATCTTGTAAGCTCCAGCTATAGTAGTATTAAGTTAGACACTAGTGTTAAGCTTTTACAATACCTGAAATTAAGGTTAGCTAGTAGTTAATATACCTATAGCTCCGCTATCTGGTATAATGCCTTAGAAGACCTCTAACGAATATCAGTCCTTAAACGTAAATACTAAGGTCTCTAGCAACTATAGTGGTAGTGCCTTAAAGATATCTTCGCCAGTAACCGCGTGCTAGGTAGACTGGTCGTTTAAAATAGCTACGGTCTGGGTACCGTTAACTTCTCTAAACTCTATAAAATACATACTATATTCCTTCTTAATCTCCATACTCATTATTATATGGTCTACTTCTCCTACGTTATTATCTAGAAGATCTTCTACTCCTTCCTATATGGCAAGGAAGCCGTAATACTAGGCCAATATAACTTCCTACTCTCCTGCGTATTGGGCATGTTATTAATACTTAGTATATACTTATTGTCTATCTTCTGCTATATGCTTGCTTAACTAGCATCTAGGCTTATTATAGATGTAGCATTGCTTTCAATAGGGTAGGTAGTGGTTGCGATATCCGCTATGGTAGTTTCCTCTACTTTGGTATCCTCCTTTACGTGGACGTGATCCACGCCAGGAGCCTCTTTAGGGTCCTCTATACGTACAATCGGTCCAATTCTAGTCATACTGCTTAGTATTACTTTAATTGTCTTGCTTCTAGGGGGCAGTTTGCGTATAGTATTGTCGTATTTCTTAGGCATGTACTACTATTCCTACTACTAATCGCAACTAAGTATATACACCCTTAAATGTAGTAGCCGGGTTATATAATGCAAGACTGCACTTATTAACACCTCTATAGGCACTAATAACTTAATCCCAAAGACTGTATTCTCTTTAGTATTCTTCTAATAGTCTACGTTAGATCTTTTAGAGTTTATTAAAGAGCATTTACAGACACTTAAGTTATAATTTTTCTGAGTTGGCGTTAATAATTCGCTAATACGTAGTCTCTCTCCATTCTAATATATACAGCTAGCGGTTTTCCTTAGTCTTAAAGTGTGTCTTTACTATTCGTACTATTATAATAAAGTTATACGATCTTCCCATAATCTTATTATAGTAAAAATCGCTTGCCCGATCCTTAAGCATAATTAGAAATGCTATATAATATTGTTCCTCTAGCACTCTAACTATAATACAACGATTATAGAATATTTGCAGCTTGGCATTAAGAATATCATATGCTTCTCCTCTATACTTCTTAGCATCGTTAGTATAAAACTTTATTAAGTCTATAAGCAGCTTAGTTAAAGTAGTTTGGAGTTGTTATTAGTTCTGCATATTCCATTTAGGGTAGTGCTAGTAAGGTAGTTAAGCTTATTCGTTATGTGGTTGTGCAGGCAATGTCCTTATTACAATTACGGGCATTTATAATGGTGATGGCAATTTAGACCGGTTTATTAATGCGGGTAGGTTATATAGTATAGATAGGTTCTATAACACAGGTATATTTGGCTGTAATAGCGGTAGAGGAGGGTAGGTATGTTAATCTTATAGGATATCTTATTGATGCTGCTCTGCTACTGCCAGTGTAGCTAAGGTAGCTTAAGGTGTCTCTAGAGTGGTCTGGGGTGTTAATACTCCTATTAATCTTAGTGCTTGCGACTTACGATTTACAGAGTTCCACTATAAATAAAATTTGCTGCCTTCTCTAAGCTGCTAATTGATTTCTTCTTTAGTCTATTTATAATATTCTTCTTCCTTAACAGCAATTTATAAGTTTGTAGGGAGGGTTCTCCTATTTCTACCTACGTAGCATCTATACACTTATAAGTGATCCCGTAATATTTAGACTAAATTCTTATAACTAAGATTAAAGATATCCTTTATCTATCCTTTAAAATCTTCTTAAAAGTATTCCTATAGAATTCGGTCCTTAAACTTCTTGTCTTAATAGTACTAGATATAGTACATAATGTATCCATTTACTATTTCTATATTAAGGTTGGCTTTATTTATAGGATTAAATAATTCTCCCCATTTCTCTTTATTATAGGCGTATTTATCTCGCAATGATATATTAATTAACTGGTTTAAAAGGGGTTAATATAGTTAAAAGTAATATAAGGTCGGGTTTGTAGGTGGGTTGAAGGTAAAGTTAAGGTTATTATAATAACGTTCTTAACAGAGACTTAAAGCGTTAGTAGAGGGAGAGGTTCTTAGCTTACTAATTCTACTTAAGTCCTTATAAACGTTGTTGTTCTGCGTAATGGACGCGACTTAGAGGGTTAGACGGAGGGAGAGGTTCTTAGCTCACTAATTCTGCACAAGTCCTTAGAAATCTTGCGTAGCTTCTTTAACACTTGCTAAAGGTATATACTAGCTTCCTCTAGGAGCCTTTAAAGTTACTTCGCTGATTGCCTCTAGTACGTTCCTGTAAAGGGGTGGGGATATAATCCCAACATTTATAGTTTAGCCTCTTCTAGATAGATTCCTTGCTGTTCTATAGTTAATAATTAACAACCACTAATTAGTGTTAGTATTACCAGGGATACCTATTGTAATAGGCCGGAATTGTAGTTAAATAGTCTTTGCTGGTTAATATAATAATAGTTAATTGATTCTTAAAGCTGTGCGAGGGAAAGGGGCTTAAGGCCCCTTCGCTTCGCTTCGCTTTGCTTGTCGTGGCCTAGTGCCACACGTAAATATTCCGACAGTATTAGTTGCTATAAGGTCGTGTACCTATTATTCTATAGTAAATTTGTTGTCTTTATATATATCCACTTAAGCCTAAATTATAGGATAGATATTATCTTATTAGTTAAGATAGTCTATACCTATAGCTTTATAGTATAGCTTATATCGCGCTAATTCACCTATAGTAGAAATCGTGCGCTTATATTTAGGGCACTAGCGATTTATTAAGCCTATTATAATAGCAATAAATACGGCTCCTTACGTTGTTATTAAGATTAAATAGGTGGGTTTATGCCTAAAAAGGGCAGTATATTGCATAACTAATCTAATAGCCGTAATCTATGGCGATTTACTAGCCATTCTAATAACTAACTATAACGGCTTGCTCCTTTTAAATTATAAGTTAAATATACTAAGTAGTATATTACCCTAAGTGCTAATAATATATAAAGCAGTATTATATCCTATAGTACCTATTATAGTTAATTTACAACCGTCAAATATTTATAAACCTTTAATCTTATATCCCTTTCTAACACTATACGTACCTAGTATAGCAATAATATAATTAAATAGTGTATATACTATAGAGGAGACATAGTATAAGTCTACTAGTAAAACTCCTAGAAAGGATAAGCAGATTATATCTAGGTTTAGTATTAGCAGTGCTTATTTATATAAAATTAAAGGGGTAGTTAAGGACATTGTAAATAAAAGTAATATAATATCTATACGCTTCTAAGACCGAATAAATTACGCTATTTAAAGTAAAATTATAGCTAAAATCGTTAATTAAATCCTAAAGCCTAGTAATGCTCTAGTTAGGTAGACTAAGGAAGTGGCCTAATATCTCCTTACTCGCACGTAGTTAAATATACACAAAAAAGCTAGCTGGGCTAGTGCTAAATTAGGACTTTGGTATAAAGCTATAAATTCTGCTATAGGGTATCCTTATATAGAGCCTTAGGATATATATTAATCTCTTTTACCTAAATATGTTAACAAATATAATGTTTAGGGTCTCGTAATCTATATATATTAAGATTTAGAGAATATACTACGGTCTATAATTTATATAGACTTAAGTACTAGTCTACTTTAAACTAACTTAGTGGAAGGGTAGATAAGTCTTTTAAATTTCCCTAAATTTCTTAATATTGCCTAGGATGCTAGAGTTAACCTAGAAATAGAGGAGTTATAGGCAGATATATTAATAATTATGCCAGTTTAGAATATAGGACTTTTAAAGTATATAATATAATAAACGCTTAAAGCCTTTAAGGATATAATTATTTTTATAGTTGCGAATATATGCGGTATATAGTATTAGTCCTTATAGCTTTAAATCTAATACTATTTAAAGTCTTGATTATTTATTAGGAGCCCTACTTAAAAGGGTGTATTAAAGCGGTCTTAATTAAGCTAAAATATTAATTCTAAATAGGTAAAACGTCCTAGGCGTATTAACCCTTGTTTTTAGGTTATATATTCTAATATACTTTTAGCTCCGCCTATTATACTAGTTTTATAAAGAATATTTTCTATAACTAGAGGAAGCGTATTTAGCGGCAATCTACTATAGTAAATTGCCCTTTAACTTGCGCGCATTATATTTTATTAGCAAGAGTATTTACCTTAAGCTTATTTACTTTACTTTACTCTTTACCTCTACTACCTTAACTAACTCTTATACGGCGTCTCTACGCGATATTAATTAGTTAATTAATTAGTTTAACCGCCAATTACTGCTTTAAGCTGCGACTTACTCCCTAAAACTACGGCAATCTACCTAGCAGATTAACTTTTATAATTAGTTTATCTTACCCACCTACTTTAGACTCGCACCTTTACTAATTACTAACTAAATTCTTCTACTTTTATATAGCAACGCTCTACTCCTTCTTTATTCCATTTTAATATCTTTACGCATTATAATAAAGGACTTAGATATTATAAAGGGATAGGATATTAATGCTTGTCGCCTTAAGGAAATTAAAAAATACAATCTTAGATAATATATAAGAGGCTAGGCTTAAAAAATCCATATTTTATACTGCTAAAGATAAAGTGCCGCGCGATTAGTTTATTTATTAGATTCTTAGTAACTTAACTAAGAAGGAACGTGCTTTAAACAGCTAGTTTAGATAGGCTATTATTTCTTTTATATTATTCTAGAAAACCAATACCACTAAACGGTAAAATAATATAAAGTTAGAATCTAGAAGTTAGAGTTAAACCTGATTTAAACCTATAATAACGCTAGTATATATATTTGCTTCTAAGCCAATCTCTAAATTATATGGTTTTATATTACTAAATAAGCCGTTTTTACTTAAAAATATAACCTTCTAGTTTTAAAGAATAAACCTAATTACTTAAAGCACTATAGAGCTTTATATAGTCTATAAATTTTAAAAGGTAATATAGAAATTCTAATAGTTAAAGAAATTAGTTTCTTACTATTTTAAAAGGTTGTAATATTAGTAGGTTTTATCTTAGATAAGAATAAAATTACCTAACTTAACGTGGTTACTAATAAGAAGGTTTATATTACCTAGCGAGGGCTATTATAAGCCTTATTTTAGTAGTATGTGCTATATAATAGGAGCAGAGTAGAATTTATACTTAAGAGTATGGATTATAAGTCCCTTTAACAACATCTAGCTATCTATATACTAATAATTACAGCTAAGTATTTAATTATAAAAGCACTATACTAATTACTAAATAGGTAGGGTATAAACCCTCCTAGAATTGCCGATACTCTAACCTATAGTATTCGCGCGCTAAGGCCGTACTTAAGAAACGGCAGAAGATTACGCCTAAGCCGATCCGCAAGCACTTAGATATTAAGTTTATTAATAAAGATAGCGAGAATAAGAGCGATGCTTTATCTATTTTATTAATATACAGCGGTATTCTAAGTCTATTAAGTCTAAAGAAATGTAATTATAAAAGGGAGTAACCTACTAGAGGCATTTATAGGTAAACTGCGGTAAACTATAGCAAGCTGCTAGGAACAGCCGTAATAATCCAGTTATTTAGCCTATAGATAATCCTAATAATATAGAGCACGGCAAGGATAATCGCGATACTCCCTAGAGTAAAACTGCTTTGTATCCTTAATTAGCTTAGACTCTATATAATAATTTAACTCTATACCCGTAAAAGCTTTCCTTAGTAAAATTATAGAAACTAATACGATCTAAAATACTTTAGGTAAAAATGCGCCTAAGAATAATATAACCTAAGCTAAGGAGATATAGGCTATAATGCCTATTGCGTAAAGGTATAAGCATATAGTTATATAGAGTACATCTTAAATTAGACTAATATTAGCTCTTTTTAGGGGTCGTTCGGTTGCAGCTTCAGATTGAATCTGAAGGCTTCAGAACAGAACCGATCTGAAGCTCAAATCTGATTCTGACGCGATCGTTCGGTTGA
>Ga0307515_10011146_pt1 | contig 17093 bp, 18 predicted proteins | sample 17_EM_MG_FD_194513 | JGI IMG/M metagenome (GOLD analysis project Ga0307515, IMG submission 194513) | Populus trichocarpa ectomycorrhiza microbial communities from riparian zone in the Pacific Northwest, United States - 17_EM | ecosystem: Host-associated > Plants > Roots > Unclassified | place...
CTGACCGGATTCTGGCCGCGCCAACAGGGCGCGGTCCTTTCATACCCTTTCAACTTTTGACGAAATCAATGGAGGCCTCTCATGGCACCTCGCGTACTCGTATCCGATGAACTGTCGGAAACCGCTGTCCAGATCTTTCGCGATCGCGGCGTCGACGTCGATTTCCAGCCGCAGCTCGGCAAGGACAAGGAAAAGCTTGCCGCGATCATCGGCAATTATGACGGTCTTGCGATCCGTTCCGCCACCAAGGCGACGGAAAAGCTGATCGCCGCTGCGACCAACCTCAAGGTGATCGGCCGCGCCGGCATCGGCGTCGACAATGTCGATATCCCGGCCGCCTCGCGCCGCGGCATCATCGTCATGAACACGCCGTTCGGCAATTCGATCACGACGGCTGAACACGCCATCGCGCTGATGTTCGCCGTCGCTCGCCAGCTGCCGCAGGCCGATACGTCGACCCAGGCCGGCAAATGGGAAAAGTCGAAATTCATGGGTGTCGAAATCACCGGCAAGACGCTCGGCGTCATCGGTGCCGGCAATATCGGCGGCATCGTCTGCGCCCGCGCTATCGGCCTGAAGATGCACGTACTTGCCTATGACCCCTTCCTGTCGAAGGAACGGGCCGAGGAGATGGGCGTCACCAAGGTCGAGCTGGACGACCTGCTTGCCCAGGCCGATTTCATCACCCTGCACGTGCCGATGACCGACAAGACGCGCGGCATCCTCAACCGTGAAGCGCTGGCGAAAACCAAGCCCGGCGTGCGCATCATCAACTGCGCCCGTGGCGGCCTCGTTGACGAGCAGGCGCTGGCCGATGCCATCAAGGCCGGCCATGTCGCCGGTGCCGGTTTCGACGTGTTCGAAGTCGAGCCTGCCACCGAAAGCCCGCTGTTCGGCCTGCCCAACGTCGTCTGCACGCCGCATCTCGGCGCCTCGACCACCGAAGCACAGGAAAATGTCGCGCTGCAGGTTGCCGAGCAGATGTCGGATTACCTCGTCAAGGGTGCCGTCTCCAACGCCATCAACATGCCATCGATCACAGCTGAGGAAGCGCCGCTCCTGAAGCCGTTCATCCGGCTTGCCGATGTTCTCGGCGCCTTTGTCGGCCAGGTGACGGAAAGCGCCATCAAGGAAATCGAGATCCTTTACGACGGCGCGACGGCCGGCATGAATACCAAGGCACTCACCAGTGCTGCGCTTGCGGGCCTCATCCGTGCGCAGGTGGCCGACGTCAACATGGTTTCGGCACCGGTGATGATCAAGGAAAAGGGCATCATCCTGTCCGAGGTCAAGCGTGACAAGTCGGGCGTGTTCGACGGCTATATCAAGCTGACGGTGACGACGGAAAACCAGACGCGCTCGGTTGCCGGTACGGTCTTCTCGGACGGCAAGCCGCGCTTCATCCAGATCAAGGACATTAACCTCGATGCCGATGTCGGCAACCACATGGTCTACATCACCAATACCGACGTTCCCGGCATGATCGGCTTCATCGGCATGACGCTGGGTGATGCCGGCGTCAACATCGCCAACTTCCAGCTCGGCCGCCACAATGCCGGCGCCGATGCCATCGCGCTGCTTTATGTCGATGGTGCGGTTTCGGAAGACGTGCTTGACAAGCTGCGCGCCAACCCGGCGATCCGGGCTGCAAAGCCGCTGGTCTTCAACGTCGATTAACTGTCTTTAACCGATCGCAATCCAACGGCTATGCTGCGCTTTTGCACGGCATAGCCATTGTTCGTTTTCGCATTGATCGATCCAATCATCAGGTTCCGCGTCATCTCCATGACCAGTTTCACATTCCGGCATGCCCGGCCAGACGACATCGACAGCATTCTGTCCATTCAGGCGGTGGTTTTTCCCGCGTTTCAGGAGGGCAGGGCGACTTTCGCGGAGCGGCTGCAGCTTTATCCGGAGGGGTTTTTCGTCGTCGAAGAGGATGGCGATATCAAGGGATATCTGGTCTCCTATCCATTTCAGCGCCTGAATCCACCGCCGCTCGACACGCTGATCGGGTCGGTTTCGCCCGACAGTGACGCTTATTACGTTCACGACTTGTCGCTTCTGCCGGAGATGCGCGGGCGAGGTGCCGCGATCGCGATGGTCGAGGCGATGACATCAGTTGCCAGAAAGGCCGATTTTACGAAGATGGGGCTGATCGCCGTCGGCGGCGCCGATATCTTCTGGCGCCGCTTCGGGTTTACCCCGGTGTTCGTCGAGGCGCTTGAGGCGCGGCTGCGCACCTATGGCGCCGAGGCGGTCTACATGGAGCGACCTCTCTGACCGCATCCGTGACCTAAGTTTTCGGGCGCCCCCGTTCCGCCACCGCGATGCCGCCAAGGACCAGCGCCAGGGCAACGATATGGAACGTCTGCAGCGCCTCGCCGATCAGCACGATCGACAGCAGCGTGCCGAAGATCGGGATGGTGTTGATGAACAGCCCGGCGCGGTTGGGACCGATCAGTTCGACGCCGCGCACATAGAGGATCTGCGACACCAGCGAGGGTAGGAAGCCGGCATAGGCGACGATGACCCACCCTTGCGTATCGGGCCAGATCATCCGGTCCGTGGCGATCTCCCAGCCGAGCAGCGGGATGCTGCTGACGAGCGCCCCGAAAGCCGAGACGGCGATCAGGCTTTTCCAGTGGATCTCGGGCTTCCAGCGCAATGCCACCGTATAGCCGGCATAGACGAGCACGGCCGCCATCATCAGGGCATCGCCCTGGTTGAGCTGGAGCGAAAGAAGCGTGGTGAGGTCGCCATGCGATGCGGTCAGCGCCACGCCGAACAGGGTCAACGTGAAGCCGGCGATCTGGGCCATCGAAAAGGCGGTGCGAAACAGCACGTAGTTCAAGACGAAGATCACCATCGGAATGCCGGCCTGCTCGATGACGGCGTTGATGGCGCTGGTGAATTGCAGCGCGGAATAGAGGAATGCGTTGAAGGCTGTAAAGCCAACGGTACCGTAGCCGAGCAAAAGCAGCCAGTTCCTGCGGATCACCGGCAGATCGCGGCGGACCTGCGGCGCCGCGAAAATCAGAAGGACGCTACAGGCGATCACCCAGCGCAGGCTCGTCAGCATCATCGGGCTGACATGGCCGACGGCCATCTTCCCGGCAACCGAGTTCCCGCCCCAGATCAATGTGGTGATGCAGAGAATGACATAGGCTTGGAGGTTCAAAGGTGGCGATTCCCTAGACTGCTTTGAGCCTCGTTGTGAACCCGAAGCTTCCGGAGGCTTCCTGATATAGGCTAAACGGCGTGAATGCCATGCAAAAACCCCGAATCCACGCCTAAACAGGGTCGCTTTCCAAAAAACAAAACAGTATAGATGCGCGGGTTTGAAGACAGCGCAATGACTGGCGCCAAGGAAACAGGAAATCTGAAATGACGAATGTCGTGGTGGTCGGATCGCAATGGGGTGATGAAGGCAAGGGCAAGATTGTCGATTGGCTCTCCGAGCGTGCCGACATCGTCGTGCGCTTTCAGGGCGGGCACAATGCCGGCCATACTCTGGTTATCGACGGCGTAAGCTACAAGCTGTCGCTCCTGCCCTCCGGCGTCGTTCGTCCTGGCAAGCTTGCCGTCATCGGCAATGGCGTCGTCATCGACCCACATGCGCTGATCGCCGAAATCGAGAAACTCGACAAGCAGGGCGTGACCATCACGCCGGAAAACCTGCGTATCGCCGACAATGCCACGCTGATCCTGTCATTGCACCGTGAACTCGACGGCATTCGCGAGGATGCGGCGTCCAACAGCGGCACCAAGATCGGCACCACCCGACGCGGCATCGGCCCGGCTTACGAAGACAAGGTCGGCCGCCGCGCCATCCGCGTCATGGATCTTGCCGATCTTGACACGTTGCCGGCCAAGGTCGATCGCCTGCTGACCCACCACAATGCGCTGCGCCGCGGTCTTGGCGAAGCCGAAGTCAGCCACGACGCGATCATGACCGAGCTTTCCTCGATCGCTGCCCGCGTCCTGCCTTTCATGGAAACCGTCTGGCTGCTGCTCGACCGCCAGCGCCGCAAGGGCGCACGCATCCTGTTCGAAGGCGCGCAGGGCACATTGCTCGACATCGACCACGGTACCTACCCCTTCGTCACCTCGTCCAACACGGTGGCAGGGCAGGCGGCAGCGGGCTCCGGCATGGGCCCCGGTGCGCTCGGTTATATCCTCGGCATTACCAAGGCCTACACGACGCGCGTCGGCGAGGGGCCTTTCCCGACCGAGCTGCATGACGAAATTGGCCAGTTCCTCGGCGAAAAGGGTCATGAGTTCGGCACGGTCACCGGCCGCAAGCGCCGTTGCGGCTGGTTCGATGCCGCGTTGGTGCGTCAGTCGGTGGCAACCAACGGCATCACCGGTATCGCGCTGACCAAGCTTGACGTACTCGACGGTCTCGATGAACTGAAGATCTGCGTCGGTTATACTCTGGACGGCGTCGAGATCGATCATCTACCGGCAAGCCAGGCGCAGCAGGCTCAAGCAAAGCCGGTCTACATCACGCTTGAAGGCTGGAAAGAATCGACTGTCGGCGCGCGCAGCTGGGCGCAGCTTCCGGCCCAGGCCATCAAGTATGTGCGCCAGGTCGAAGAGCTGATCGGGGCGCCGGTGGCGCTGCTTTCAACCAGCCCGGAGCGTGACGACACCATACTTGTGACGGACCCGTTTGAGGACTAGTCTTCACGTTTACGACTAGGCAGAGTTTGGCGTAAACACGCCGATGGTATGAGAAAGTTCTGATGGCGGATTTTGTTGCAGTTATTCGAAGGACCGTCGACGGTCTGTCGGACAATGTTCCCGAGATGCGGGCCAAGGTCTATGAAAAGGCCCGTGCTGCCGTCCGCCGTCAGCTTGAAAGCATGAAACCGCGTCCTTCGGACGAGATGATCGAACGCCAGATGGTCAAGCTGGAGGCGGCGATCAACGAGGTCGAAGATGACCACGCCGAGGCACTCCCTTCGCTTGAGGAGCAGCTGCCTGATTCGGCGCCTGAAATCGCTGAGGTCGCGGAGCATGTCGCCGAGCCTGCCGCGGACGAGGTGCAGCAAGAGGTTCCCGAGCAGGCAGAGGAGCACGCAGCAACCGTTGAGGCGGTCGAGGCTCCCGCGGTCTCCGAGGTGCTGGTCGCGGAAGAGCATGCGGATCATCCGCCAGAACAGGCGACGGTGACGGAAGCCGGCACCGAGGCTTATTCCGAAGAGGAACATGTTCCCGAGCCTGTCCATTCGACAGAACCTGAAGAGCATCAGCCTGAGCCTGAGCATCCGGTCACCGCTGCTTTTGAGCAGCCGGATGAAGACGAAGCCGCGCCGCTTGACACAAGTCATGCTGAAGAAACCCATACTGAAGAAACGGTCGAAGCTGAACCAGTCGTCGAACACCATGACGAGCCGGCCGAGGGCAGGCCGGTGCCTCCGGCATCTTCCGAGTGGGAATTGCCGGAATGGAGCGATCCGGTTCCGGCTGCCGCCCATGGCGGGCCGGTCTGGACGGAAGCCGCCGACGAAATCCCCGACCTGACGAACGTCGAACCTGCCGAAACGGCGACGCCGCTGCGCGATGTCACGGAGGGCAAGGATCAAGCTGCCGCCGAGCCGTCGAAGTCCTGGGCGTGGGATGACAACGATCCCTTTACCCAGAGCGCAGGCCCGGCCGCCGAAACGTCCGAGCCCCCGATTTCGGACTGGTCGTGGCCTGTCGAGAAATCGGCGGCCGTGGAGCCGGAACAGCAGAAGGCCGCCAATAACGGCTGGAACGATATCGACGAGCTTCTGGAGCATGGTAGCTCGGCCGCAGCCGTTGGTGGCGCATCGGCGTCGCAAGCGGCTGGAAGCTTCACCGGCTTGGGCGAAGACGTGGGCGTACCGACAAGGCCGGTCTCCTATCGGGTAGAGCCGAAGCGTTCGACGTTCAATGTGAAGGCTATCGGACTTGCCGCTGTGTTATTGCTCGCCCTCGGCGGCGGCGGTTATGCCTATTGGCAAAATCAGACCGTGGTAAATTCCTGGGTGTCCGGCATGCTGGACACTGTCACGGCGCAGATGCCGGGGCAGACGAAACCGGATACATCGACGCCGGAAGATGGCACCAAGGGCCTGACGACGCCGCAAACCAACAATCAGACACAGACACCGGCGAACACCGACGTCGCCTCGCTTGAGGGCACGACCAAGTTCACGCAACGCCTGCAGCAGGACGGAACCGAGGTCGATCAAGGCCCCGCTGCCGCGCCGACGGGCGAGAACCCCACTGAAGAAGGCAAGTCCGTGGCGGCGCAGACCGAGGCGGGAAAGCCGGTTGATGCCGCGCAGGCAACGCCGGCTGTTCCGGCAGGCCAGACCACCGGAGATACGCAGCCCGCGCAGCCGGTTCCCGGACAGCAGGTGGCGGCCGACCCGGCAACGCAGCAGGTGCCCGCCGGTGCCCAGAAGATGTTCCTTTATGAGGAACGGCTGGGTCAGTCCGCGCCGACTGCGATCGAAGGCAATGTCGCGTGGTCCGTCAAGGAGGAATCGCCGGGCGGAGATGCCAAGCCGGAGCCGGTCATCCAGGCGCAGATCAATGTGCCGGACCGCGGTCTGACTGCGCTGATGACGATCAAGCGCAATGCCGATTCGTCGCTGCCGGCAAGCCACGTGATCGAATTCGTCTTTTCGCTGCCCGAGAATTTCGAAGGCGGCAGCATCGACAGCGTGCAGCGCGTCGCCATGAAGCGTAACGAGCAGGATCGCGGCGATGCGCTGATCGCGGTACCGGCCAAGATCACCGACGACTTCCACATGATCGCACTGAACGATTTCCCGGAAGCCGTCGCCACGAATACCGAGCTTCTGCGCACTCGCAGCTGGATTGACATTCCCTTGACCTATCGCAACGGCCGCCGTGCGCTCCTGACCCTTGAGAAGGGGCCTGCGGGCACCGAGGCCTTCACCAAGGCCATGCAGGCCTGGAGCCTGATTGCGAAGCCAAATCCCGCCGGTCAATAGGACGGTCGGAAAACACGGACACGAAAAAACCGGCTGGAGCGATCCAGCCGGTTTTTTGTTGGTTCAGTTCGAGCCAAGGTCAGGCGTCTTCGACGACCCGAAGCGCGTTCTGACGATCCTGCGCCGCCTTGCGGACGGCATCCTGGACCTTTTCAAAGGCGCGGACCTCGATCTGGCGGACGCGCTCGCGGCTGATGTCGAACTCGGTCGACAGGTCCTCGAGCGTTACCGGATCCTCGGTCAGGCGACGGGCCTCGAAAATGCGGCGTTCGCGATCGTTCAGAACCTTCATCGCGCTCGACAGAAGACTGCGGCGGCTTTCCAGTTCGTCCTGCTCGATGAGCATGTCTTCCTGGCTCTCGTGGTCGTCGACGAGCCAATCCTGCCACTGGCCGGATTCGCCTTCGCCCGCCTTGATCGGCGCGTTCAGCGAGGCGTCTCCGGAGAGGCGCTGGTTCATCGAGATCACTTCAGCTTCCGACACCTTGAGGGTCGTGGCGATATGCGCGACCTGCTCAGGCTTCAGGTCACCCTCGTCGAGGGCCTGGATCTTGCCCTTGAGGCGACGCAGGTTGAAGAACAAACGCTTCTGGTTGGCGGTCGTGCCCATTTTAACGAGCGACCAGGACCGCAGGATATATTCCTGGATCGAGGCCTTGATCCACCACATCGCGTATGTTGCCAGGCGGAAGCCACGTTCCGGATCGAACTTCTTGACGGCCTGCATCAGGCCAACATTGCCTTCGGAAACGACTTCGCCGATCGGCAGGCCGTAGCCGCGGTAGCCCATCGCGATCTTCGCCACGAGGCGCAGATGGCTGGTGACGAGCTGATGGGCGGCCTTGCGGTCGTCATGCTCCTGATACCGCTTGGCGAGCATGTACTCTTCCTGCGGTTCAAGCATGGGAAACTTGCGGATTTCATCGAGGTAACGATTAAGACCGCCTTCTCCGGCGGTAATGGACGGTAATGTGCTGCGGGCCATGATGCACCCCCCTTTCGCGTTCCGGCCTCCTCTTGGCAGGCCGGGCATGTGGGTCTGTCCGACCCCACATGCTCATAGATAAGTGCGGCGAAAGCATGATTCAAGCACGCCGGTTTCACGGATATGTGAAGCCGGAGAAGCGAATGCTCCAGGCGGGTTATAGCCTGTAAATTGTGTCCGCCCTCGAAATATCAAGGGCGGAAAACATGAATTCTGGCGATTTTCGACGTTTGCGGTCAGTGGATCGGCGAATTGTCTTCTTCTTCCTCGAACATCACGGCGACATCGCCATTGGCGCTGAGGCGGATGCGATTGTCATCGACGCTCGCTACCAGTTCGAGGGCAATGAAATGGTGATGGCCCTCGTGACCGGAGCCGCTGTCCTTCTTCGTCAGCTTGATGCGGTCGCCTTCAACGCGATCGACCGTGCCGACATGAAGGCCGTCGGCGCTGATAACTTCGGCATGTTCTCTGATCTGTGCAACATCAACCATCGGGTTTCTCCTTTTGCTGTCCCCCGAAAACGCGCCAGACCGGGAAAGGATGCACGACGAATACGAAAAATCCGGGCCGGTCTTTCCGATTGGCCGGTCTTTCCGATTGGCCGGTCTTTCCGATTGGTTTGTCGTTCAATTGGCTTCGGCGCTTTCTCTCGCGACCGCAGCCTCGCTCCGCCGGTAGCGGCTGTATTCCCCATAGGTCTGGCATCGTGAGAGGCCGATGTCCTTCAACTGATCGTCGTTGAGTTCAAGCAGCGCCAGCCGATTGCGCCGCTCGCGCAATGTTCTGACGACTAAGCCGAGAAACCGGCGTGTCCGGGAAAAGCGTGTTGCAAGGGCCGGTACGCTAATTGCTTCTTCGCCTTCGGTGTTCAGCAACGCAAGTTTCAATTCCAAAATAAGGTCGCGTTCATTCGACACGCGATCGCCGATCACATGGGCTTCGTTCTTCATGATCTCTCTCCGAAAGGTGCCGGCCCCTTATCGGGCCGGCGTAGCAGGGCAGGGGACCGGTTCCGGCCTTATCCCTTCGATGCCTGGGTGATGTGGATTGCGGCGTCCGCTTCCCGCAGGGCCTGCGCACATTCTTCGCAGCAGACCTCGACGGTCTTTCCGCCGATCTTGACCGCGATGCGGCTTGCATCGAGTTCGCAGTCACAGGCAGCACAGGTGTTTTCCTGCATGATCATTCCTCTGTTTGGTTGGTTTCGACCAGGAGAGAAGACCATTTCGGCCGTTGCGGCGCTGTCAGAATCTTTAGCGATCTTGTTCGCCGGTAAGATGAGGAGGCTCAACGCAGGCCGGCAAAGCGCTGGAATTCGGCCGGCGTACGGCCATAGGCCTGGCGGAATGAGGCGCTGAAATGACTGTGGCTCGAAAAGCCGAGATCGAGCCCAAGCCCCGTCAGGTCGTCATAACTTCCGAGCAGGTCGAGCGCCTTGGCCAGCCGCAGACGCAGATGATAGCGATAGAGCGGCGTTCCCTCCACCTGCTGGAAGACCTGGGTGAGGTAGACCGGCGACACGCCGGCTTCGCGGGCGATCTCTGCAAGCGTCCATCGCCGGGCGAGGTCGGAGGACAGAATGAGCTTGGCGCGGTCCACGAGTTTCTGCCTGCCGATGCTGGCGGTCGCGGCGCGTGCGGTGCGCTCGCCGACGGCGCGGCGCACAAGCGTCATCGCCAGCGTTTCCGCCTCCATGGTTTCCGCTCTGCCCCTGAGCAGGCTGTGGCGCAACAGAGCCACGAGTGCCTGGGCGCGCGCGTCTATTCTCAGGCGCTGCTTGTTGAAGGCGAACGGGCTTCTCGCTGCCCGGTGAACTTTCGGCACCAACTCCTCAAGTGCCGCCTCGTGCACGGCCATGCTCAGGCAGGCATCGCCGCCGTCCACCGGATGGCTGATGCGATAGTCCTCGTCGCGGTTGAAGAACAGGACCTGATTTGCCTCGGCAACCGCATCGTTGCCACCGACATGGCGCAGGAAAACACCGCGATAGGGGAAAACGAGGCTGGTCACGCGGGCGCATTCCTCGTCGCTCCTGTGCCGGCATTCGCCGTTGCACAGGACGTCGTGGACGGTGACCATCTCGGTTTCGAGAATTTTCCTGGCCGAAAACTGGCTCATGGAGCCTCCCATTGGACGGGAGCATTATAGCCTGCTGCGGGCCGGTCCGTGAACTCATAAATGCGAATGACCGGGATTGGTGGACAACGGCCTGTCTGCTTCTGGCGATTAGAAGGGACAAGCCGCCGTCCAGCGTTCCTATTTCAACGGCAGGAACAGCTCCGCGACCGTCTCATGCTCCGGCACCTCGGGGAAGAAGGCAAGGCGCCGGCAGTAGAGAGGGAAATCCCTTGCCTCTTCGCCGCTGGCCGGCAGCCAATCGCGATAGAGGTAGAGAGCGGCTGGCTCCAGATTGTCGGTATTGCCGACGACGCGCAGCACGGCGCAGCGCCCGCCGGGGATAAAACCCGCCACGACACCCTCGTCGTTCGGTCCTGGCGGGAAATCGATGCCCGCGCACAGGTCCATCCGGTAATCGGCCGGGGATGCGGGCCGCCGCTCGGAACGGAAGACGTTGAAGATTGGGCTGGTCTTGGGGGATGACAGGCCAGCGGCCTTTCGCCAGGCGATGAACCGCTGGATGGTATCGCCAATCGTCGCTGGGTTGCCCCGATGCTCCATGATCGCCACCGGCGTCGGGGTTACATCGCGGATCGTCACATCTTCATGGGTATAAGTTTTCTGCATGAGCTTGCTCCTGGCGTTGTCGAGAGGCCCGAAGGCCGCAAGCCACGTTTCCCATTCGGGAGACTTTCGGAATGACGAAGGCGATTGTCCGAACCGTTGCCGAAAGGCGCGGGCGAATGCATCCGGTGCGTCGTAACCGGCATCCATCGCTATGTCCGTGATGCTTTGCGCGTCCCTGTAGGCCAGCCGGTACGAAGCGCGCTTCATGCGGGCGAGTTGGACGTAGCGATGCACGGACAACCCGAAGGTGGACGTGAACTGCCGGTGGAAATGGTATTTCGAGAACGCCGCGACGCCACTCAAAACTTCCAGGCCCAGATCGTCGTCCAGATGCTGGTCTATGTGGTCCAGCACCCGCTGCATTCGGGCATGGTAGTTTTCAAGTGCCGCCTTCATCGTCTTTTCCTCCGTGGCGACACCAGCTAGGCCCTTCCGGATATGTCGCGCTCGACCGATCTTGCGATTTGGCATGGATCAACAGGTGCCCGCCGGCGACGGCTTGCAGGCACGCCAGATCTACGGTTGAACGGCAGAATATGGGCGCTGCGACCCGCCGCGTTGCCACGCGCGACGGCAAGCTGGCCATAACTTCCTCGTTATGATTCATGCGTCGCTGGCGGCGCTTATGAGCCCGCCGCGCCCGTTTCAGCGGCCGCGCAGCGCTTCGACCAGTTCCTGCATGTCGTCGGGCACCGGGGATTCGAAATGCATGGTCTTTCCGGTCGTCGGATGCTCGAAGGCCAGCATGAAGGCGTGCAGCGCCTGGCGGGGGAAACGGTTGACGACGGCCTTGGCGGCATCCGGCAGCAGGTTGGCCTTTGTCTTGAAGGCGGCGCCGTAATCCGGGTCGCCGATCAGCGGATGGCCGATATAGGCCATATGGACGCGGATCTGGTGGGTGCGGCCGGTTTCGAGATTGCACCTGACCATCGCGGCGAGCGCGGTGGAGTCGGGTTTTTCAAGATAGCGCTCGACAACCTGATAGTGAGTGATCGCCTCGCGCGCATCATCGGCACCCTCCTGCTTGACTGCGCGCTTGATACGGTCGCCGGCGCGGCCGAGCGGTGCGTCGATGGTGCCCTTCAGACCGCGCGGACGGCCCCAGACGACGGCCATGTAGGCGCGTTCCAGCGGACCGGTGCGGCCGTGATCGGCAAACTGGTCGGAGAGGTGGCGGTGGGCGATATCGTTCTTGGCAACGACCATGACGCCGCTGGTGTCCTTGTCGAGCCGGTGGACGATGCCGGGGCGCTTGACGCCGCCGATGCCGGACAGGCTCGCGCCGCAATGGTGGATCAGGGCGTTGACCAGCGTGCCCGTCCAGTTGCCAGCGCCCGGATGGACGACGAGGCCCGGCGGCTTGACGAGCACGATCAGGTCGTCGTCCTCATAGAGTACGTCGAGCGGGATATCCTCGCCCTTGGGCTCAGGGTCTTCGGCCTCGGGCATGCCGATCGTAAAGACGTCGCCCGGCTGTACCTTCTTTTTGGCTTCCTTGACGGTCTTGCCGTTGACGGAGACCTCGCCCTGCTCGATCAGGCTCTTGATGCGGTTGCGGGAAAACTCGCCGCCCAGCGCTTCCGTCAGGAACGCGTCCATGCGGCCGCTCGCGTCCTCATTTGCCGTGAGGACTTTCCTAATCGCCGGGGCTTGTTTAAAGGGGTCGTTCATTCGTCATTCCATTCCGCAGATAAGGTCAGCCATGTCCAATCAGAAACCAGTCGAACAGGAAGACAAGCCGCTCGATCCGGTGATGGAGAATGTGCGCCGCAAGATGATCAAGCTGCAGCTGGTCTCGGCCGGTATCATGTTGGTGATGCTTATGGCCGTGCTTGGGGCGGTTGTCTACAAGGTGACGCGATCCAATGACAAGGATGTGGCGCAAACGACCGCCGTTGCCGTGCCGAGCGATGCGCCGCTGACGGCAGTCGCCGCCCTGCCTGCCGGGTTTGAAGTCTCTAACGTCGCTCTGTCGGGCGGCCAGATCCTGTTCTATGGCGCGGTTGCCGGCGGAGACCGCAAGGCGATCGTCTTCGATATCGCCGCCGGCCGCATCGTCGCGGATATCTCCGTCAAGACCAACTGAGAAGGCTGCGCCGTGACCCCGGTCCGCATCGACGACCCGGCTGATCCGCGTATTGCCGGCTTCGTCTCGATCAAGGAGCGCGATCTCACCGGCCGGCATGGCCGGTTCATCGCCGAGGGGACCGTCGTCTTACGCATGCTGGCAGCCGCGCATCGTGCGGGTCGCGGTATCGAGGCCGAGGCGATCCTGCTGCTTGAAAACCGCGTCGATGGTCTCGGTGATATCTTGGCTGATTTTCCGGCCGGCATCCCGGTCTATGTGGCAAGCGCTCCAGTGTTCGATGCCATTGCCGGCTTCAACATGCACCGGGGCGTCCTGGCACTGGGCAAACGTGAATCCGCGCCGCGCCTGGACGCGGTCATCGGAGCACTTCCCGCAAAAAGCCTGGTTCTGGCGGCCTGCGGTATTTCCAACCATGACAATATGGGCTCGATGTTCCGCAATGCCGCCGCCTTCGGCGCCGATGCCATCGTGATGGATGAAACCAGCTGTGATCCGATGTATCGCAAGGCGATCCGGGTATCCGTCGGCTCGGTACTCAGCGTGCCGTTTGCCCGCGAGGGCTCGGTGACGGCGCTTGTCGGGCGTCTGCAGGCGGAAGGCTTTGCGATCTGGGGGCTGTCGCCGCGCGGGAAAACCGATCTGCATGACATTCCGCCATCGCCGCGCACCGCCCTTCTGGTCGGCACCGAGGGCGAAGGACTGCCGGACAATATCATGGCGTCGATCCGTACCGCCCGGATCCGCCAGCGACCGGGCCTCGACAGCCTGAACGTCGCGACGGCAACCGGCATCGCGCTGCATCAGGTCGCGATGATCAACGGGTTTATCTGACAGCGGCAGGGCGTTACGGGTGTTCAGGCGGCAGCATGTCGTGGGCGCGGCTGGCAAGGCTCTTGCCGGTGGCATCGGGTTGCGCGCCTGCCGGTTTGAGAAGAGCGGGGATCGGCGATCCCTGGCCTTCCTTTGCCGCGGTCAAAGCCACCATGGTTGCCGCGATGTCGGCGATTTCTTCCCGGAGCGCATCGTCGTGGGAGGCTGTCGTCGAGTTGATGAGCCGTTCCGAGAGGGCCGTCGCCCGGTTGCGCGCATATTCGGCAGGTACGGTCAGGTCGATGGTGGCAACTGGGGAGCTGGAATTTTCCACGCCGATGCCGTCTGCCGCGCCCAACGAAGGTGCGGCGCCTGTCGGGAGATCCGCGGCGGCCGGTTTTTTCTCGCGGCGCACAGGCATCGTCAAGCCGGCAGCGCGCAGGGCTTTGGATGCGTCGCGCAAGTCGGTGCCCGCATCCCTGACCTTGGCCTTCAACCGCTCGATTTCGCTGGCCCGGCGCTCAAGGAAGCTCTCCTTGTCGGCGTTGGCGGCCACCTCCCTGGCGAGCTTGGCCTCGAATTGGCGAAGACGGGTTTCGTCCCGGGCAAGCCGAGCTTCCAGCTCGCGCGCCTTGGTGGATTCCGTCTTCAGCTCGTTGCGAAGGTTTTCCCGCTCGTCTCTTAGGCCGGCAATACGGCTTTTCAGATTTTCGGCCTCTGCATCATGGGCTGCAACGTCGATCTTCAGGCTGTCCATATCGGTTGAGACATGGTCCAGCTGGCGCGTCAAAGTCTTGACGTCGATGCTTTTCTTGACGCTGTCGCGCTCGACATCCGCCAGCGTCGCCTTCAGCCGTTCGATGTTCTGTTCCAGCTGGCGGGACGATGAGCGCAGGTCCGCCGCCTCGACGTTCATATCGGCAAGTTGTGCGTGAAGGTCGGCATTTTCGCCGGCGAGGCGCTGGGCTTCCTTCAGGACAGAGCCATTCTGCAAAAGGAGAGCGACGTTCTTGTCGCGCTCGCGTTTCAGTGTCTGGCTGGTGCGGGCGTTTTCGGCGGCATAACCGGCACGGGCTGCGTCCTTCTGGGCCCGCACTTCCTGCGGCGACAGCGGCATCGTCGCCTTCAGCCGATCTTCGGCAAAGCGGACGATGCGCTTGTGGACGACCGGTGCCGCCAGCAGGCCGAGGATAGCCGCGGTCAGGAAGCCCAAGGCAAACAGGAGTGCGAATTCAATCACGGGCTGGCCATTTCAATTCGAAGCGCGCGGCAACACGCGCCATGCTCGGAGTTTTTCGTTTTATTAGCTCGAAAGCATAACGATAATATCACTTCAAGTATTCGCGAATGCGCCTTTTTTGCAAGCCAGGCAGCGCCGGCGAAGACTGCGAGAGGGTCGCGAGGCGTTTTCTCCCGGCTCAGAAGGGATTCCAGGTGGGTTGTTGGGTGAGTTTCAGATAGCCGACATTGATGCCAAGCCGGGCGCCGATGCCGGTGCGGATCGGAACCAGCACGATGTGCTCGTCGGTCAGCACCGTCATGCCGACGCCGGCGACCACATAGGCCGAGCCGGAGACGCCGCCGAAGCGCTTGTAGAGCGCGGGAACCGCCGGCAGGTTATAGACAAGCATCATCGCCCGGCTGCCCTGGCCACCCCAGTCGATGCCGAGCGACGGGCCCTGCCAGAACACGTTGTGCTGGCCGGCATTCTTTGTATAGAGGTCGCCTTCGCCATAGGTGAGGCCGGCCACGAACGCGCCGGAGCCTTCCTGGCCAAGGATGTAGCCGTTCGGAAGTCCGTATTTGGAAAATGCGTTCTCGACAACCTTAGCAAGGCCGCCCGACGTCGAACCGAAGAAGCCGTGACCGGCATCGACGATTTCCTGCATCGTGTATTGCGTGCCGTTGGCATTTTGCGCGAGCGCTGAAGGCATGAGGCTGAAGACAGCCATCAACGTCACGAAAGCCTTGAGGCAGGTGGTTTTCACGGCACTGGCAATCCGTTGCATGGTTTTCTCCGTAAAGTCAGGAAAGGCCGGGATTGTATGTCCGCAGGCCGCTAACCTGTCCCGTTGCTGATTGTCACGGGGTTCGGGCTGATTGTCAGCAATTTGAACCGATGATCTTAACAATCGGTTTACCAAATGTGGTGTCTTTATGATCTTCGCTCTGACGCTATGCCCGCGCAATCTTCGTGGGCTAAAGAATGCTGGGTAAGAGGATCGCGGAAGGCCGCCTGATCACGCTTACGAGCCGGAAGCCGAATGACGGCTATTAAGGATACGACCATGGGAAAGAACCCGAACCTGACCTTGACTGGTCCCGATCTCGCAGCACTTCTGTGCAGCCGCGTCTGCCACGACATCATCTCGCCGGTCGGCGCCATCAACAACGGTCTCGAACTCCTGGATGAGGGCGGGGCGGATGCCGATGCCATGGATCTCATCCGCACCAGCGCGCTCAATGCCTCGGTGCGATTGAAGTTCGCCCGGCTGGCATTCGGTGCTTCGGGCTCGGCCGGTGCGTCGATCGACACCGGCGAGGCGGAAAAGGCGGCGAAGGATTTCGCCTCCGTCGAAAAGAAGACGGAAGTCACCTGGACCGGTCCGCGCGTCATTATCGCCAAGAACCGCGTCAAGCTGCTGCTCAACCTCTTTTTGATCGCCTATGGTGCGATCCCGCGCGGCGGCTCGATCGAAGTCGTCCTGGAAAATCCGGAATATGACGCGGCCTTCAAGCTAATCTGCAAGGGCCGGATGATGCGCGTACCGCCGAAGCTGGTCGAGCTTCTCTCCGGCACGCTCGAAGAAGCCGTCGATGCCCACACGATCCAGCCTTACTACACCGTGCTTCTCGCCGACGAAGCCGGCATGGAGATCGAAGTCAACTCGACATCCGAGGAAATTGTCTTTTCTGCGAAAATGGTTGCAGCCTGAGAGCGGGAGATAATTGCTTTTTAGGTCCCGCGGTAACTGAATCTTTGCCAAACCGGCATACGGTTGTTGATAGGGGATCAACTCCCGCTTAGGTGTAGACAAGGAGCCAGAGATGCAACGCTTGATGATTGCCGATGATTCAGACGTCGTACGCAAGGTCGGAAAGCGCATTCTCTCCGGCTTGAATTTCCTTGTTTCCGAGGCCGCCAACGGCCTGGAAGCACTCGTGCGCTGCGAAGCGGAACTCCCGAACATCATTATCGTCGATGCGGCGCTCGATGGCGCGTTGGACCTGATCGCCAACATCCGAAATCTGCCAAACGGCAAGACCGTGCGCATCTACTACTGCGTCGTCGAAGCGGACCTGAAGAAGATGATGGCCGGCAAGCGTGCCGGTGCCGACGACTTCCTCCTGAAGCCGTTCGACCGCAAGATCCTGACCAGCGTCTTCGGCAGCCTGTCGATCGCTGCCTGACCCATACCTGAACATGACATCTGTCTGAGGAAGCCGCTGCCTGCAGGTCGCGGCT
>Ga0307515_10011147_pt1 | contig 17092 bp, 17 predicted proteins | sample 17_EM_MG_FD_194513 | JGI IMG/M metagenome (GOLD analysis project Ga0307515, IMG submission 194513) | Populus trichocarpa ectomycorrhiza microbial communities from riparian zone in the Pacific Northwest, United States - 17_EM | ecosystem: Host-associated > Plants > Roots > Unclassified | place...
TCGGCTCCGATTCTACCACTGGCATATCAGCAGTTAAACGAGCTCTGGATCGCCTTCTTGATCCTGCTAATTCCCTGGGTAGGCATTCTTGAAAAGTAGTTTTGTTCTTCAAACAACTAACTGTTATTTAGATCTCCCGCAGAAGAGCCTTGAGGATCAGGTTTCGACCATTGTCAACGCGGCAGATGATCTATCTTTACCCTTCTGCCAACTAGAGCTTCGCCAAATTTTCGAGTTGAATAAGTCATCCTCGGATAGCTCTGATGATACCGTATCAGTAGCACTTCTTGAAGCTATCAAAGCCGCTGTGGATAATGATCGTTCGAATTGGTCGGATTTAATAGCTGGGCTTGACACTGGGCTCACACGCAAGGTATGTTCAAGATGTCCCCATTTTGCCAGAGTCATGACCGACAGTAGGGTAGATCCGCGAACATGCCGAGGCCGAAATATTCAATGCCATAGCAAGCCTAGGGAAAATTGTATCGTCTCCTCTCAAGACATCTGAACGCCTGGATGAATCATTCATTCGCAGATATCTGACCGTTGTTGACTTCACTGCTTCGAACGTATCTTCAGAAGGACAGTCACAAATGACTACTGTGCTAGTTGATAGATTAAAGGCTCTCGCAGAACTATTATCGGCACCAAACGAGAAGGTATCGGAACTAGACAGCATGCTAATAGACCTCTCCGCATCCTCACCTACCACTGCGGAGCTCTGTCCATGGTGAGCACTCCCTTACCAACCCAACCAACCCAACGCTAATCAAGTCACGCAGGGTCCACGCCCTCCTCCACCTCGCCATTATCCATAGGCCCTCTTTCCAAACTGGCAAATCATCCACCCAAACCCAAGCCGCCTTCCTATGGCTCCTCCGCTGCCTCTTCACCCACCCCGCCCTGCAGCGCCACCCGACAACCACCGAGCACATCTTCGACGCCGCGGCCTACTTCTCCGATGACCTCCCCGACGACCTGCGCGCCCACCTCGCCAAACTCGACGCCGCACGCCCGACCCCGGACCCGCGCTCCGCCTTCGTCTTCGGCTCGCAGCCCGCTCTCGACGGCTGGCTCGGCCTTGTCACCCCCGCCGCCGGCACTACCGCTAACCCCTCCGCCGCCGCAGCAGCAGCCGCAGCAGCCTCCAACGCGACGCCCACCCCGCTGCAGTCCCAGGCTCAATCCCAGTCTCAGTCACAGGCTCAGAGCCAGAGCCAGTACCACACCCCCGCCCAGCGGCCGCCCAGCCCCATGCTGCGTAGCCTGAGCCAGCAGGGCCAGCAGAAGCTGCTGCTCCAGCAGCAAGCACAGCAGAAAGCCAGCGGCGGAGGCGGAGGCGGAGCAGCAAGCGGAACGGGAGGCACGCAGCAGCAGCAGCCGCCTCAGCTCCAGCGCTTCGCGACGACGCAGGTGCAGAGCCCGCAGCCGGGGTCCGTGTCGGTGCAGCAGATGCAGCAGCTGGCGGCGCAGCGCAGCGCGAGCGCGAGTCCGATGCAGGGGCAGTCGCAGAACCTGAGCCAGGGCCAGAACCTGAGCCAGGGCCAGAACCTGAGCCAGAGCCAGGGCCAGGGCGCGTTGGGTAGGGCGGAGAAGGTGGAGGTGCGACCAATGCCCTTTTTGCTCCGCAGGTGGGAGATCCTGCCCGATCCAGCGAGCAATGCGGGCGGGAATGACACGGCGCTGTCGTTGGGGTTGTTTGAGGCGAGGAGGGTGTAGGGTGGGGAGTTGAGAGTGGGTTTTTAGGCCGGGTGGTTATTTTGGGTGCTGTCTTTTCGTTTTCTTAGTTTAGTTTTTATCTTTCTGTCTCTTTTCTATTCTTATTTTTTTGCTTTGACGTCTAGGGTTATGGCGCGGCGAGTAGCTCCTGCTGCGACGCGTGGGAAATTTTTGTCTGAGCGTTATAGCGGTGACGCATTTTCGATTTTATTGTTTTCCCCTTTTTTTTCCGCAGAGGGATGGATGGGTATGATGATCTTGATATTGTAGACGAGGTGTCGGCGTTTTCTGTGCTTTCTATCCTTTTCGCTTGTCGACTTGTGCAATGGGGTGCTGAGGAAGAGGTGGGAGAGAGGGGTCTGGCATAGGGATTTAGGATAGATGGATGTATCACTAAGTGTCATTGCTAGTAGGATGTGAGCTTGGATACCCTGGATGATGTGGTGCGTCTGGGGCGCGGTGGGGAGAGATATACAAGGAATCTAGGGTTTTGTCTCTCTGCCGTGTGATGTGCACCATGGACTTTTGTGAGAGGAATAGTACGAGGTACACGCTCCATCCCTACACCCTACCGTCATGCTTGCCTCGAGGTCGCGGCTCTATCCGTACGTATGCGTATCATACACCTCCCTCCATTCCTCCCCATACCCTCGCCCATCTCTCTCAACTCATACCTCCCTACGCCCCCCACACACCTCCCGTAATCCTCTCAAACGCCTCCCGATACTTCTCCCCCGTTTTCCTCACCACCTCCTCCGGCACCTCCACCCCTTCCACCCCCTTCTTCCCCTGCGCCGTCAGCCAGTCGCGCAGATACTGCTTATCATAACTCGGCTGCGCACGCCCGATATTATCCACATACGTGTCCGCGGGCCAGAAGCGCGACGAGTCGGGCGTCAGCACCTCGTCGGCCAGCACGATGGACGGAGGAGAGGTGGACTCATCAAGACCGAACTCGAATTTCGTGTCCGCGAGGACGATGCCCGCGGCGAGGGCGTGCGCCGCGGCGGCGGTGTAGAGCTCGAGACTGAGGGAGGCGATTTGGGAGGCGTGATCGGCTCCTACCATCTCCGCGGCTGGAAGACGTACGGAAGCTTGTTAGTTTTCGCGTCTCTGGTAGAAGCTGAGGGGGTGTGAGGAGTCTTGAGGGTGCTTGGGAGTCTGAGGGTGCGTGGGGACCTGAACCGGCACACCTTTCTCCGGACTAATGTTCTCGTCTTTTTGCCCCGCCTCGGCTTTCGTGCTGGGCGTCCATATCGGTTCCTGCAGCCTCTCGCCCTCGCGCAGCCCCGCGGGTATCGGGATCCCGTGCACGGTGCCGTGGGTTGTGTATTCTTTCCATGCGGAGCCCGTTATGTAGCCGCGCACGATGGACTCCAGGGGGAGGATCTGGTAACGGCGGACTTGCATGCTGCGGGGTTGGAGGTGGGCTGTGAGATCCGGTGGGAGAGTGGAGAGCGAGGGTGGGAGTGAGAGCGAGAGGAAGTGCGTGCGGAGGTGCGGGAGTGCGGTTGTGAGGTAGTTGAACCAAAAGGCGCTGGACGAGTGGATTAGCTGGGGATTGGAGAGTGAGAGGAGAGAATTACCTCATTGCTGTTAGGAGGGCGCCTTTCCCAGGGATGCCCTAAATGCGGAGTGGTTAGACATTTGAGGTGGTAGATGGTGGAGTTGGAGATGGTGTTTCCGCAGACTTCTTTCTACAGAATTTACAGCACAGTTGAACGGCGAATGAAATGAAGAAGCCAGTGATAGATTCATAAATATGGGAAATAGATTGAAGACTTGAGATGACCCAATTGAGCAAAGAATATATCTGCTTGACTCACATTCTTCATGATAACATCATAGGCTGAAATGCGGTCGCTGGCAACGAACAGCAACGTCTCGGAGTCAATCTCGAAGACATCGCGCACTTTCCCGGACGCCACACGCTTGAGCTTGCCTTGAAGGTCAATTCCCACGAGAGCCTCTGTCGACATGGTGGCTGTCCGAAACCAACACAGAAAAATTGCTTCGGATGGCGAGATGGCGATGCGATGGAGGGGTGATTGGAGGGGCAATATCAAGCCACAGCAAGCCACAGCCAGCCCTCAACCTCAGGAGTCATTTGTAAGAAAAAGGCTACAGCCTTGGTCGTCTCAGCTGCCTTCAACCCTCTCCCCCACGGCTGACTCCGCCGAAGCCGCTATGAATATCAGGAAGGCAATTGCCCTTCATATCCCAGCCTGTCTCTGGAAAACACCATACGACCGAAGACAGAACCGCCCAGGCTGAGAGATCGAATTCTAGCAGAACATTCCATTCTGTCTCTATACCTCTCCATATATGCCGCTTTTCTTTTCGAGATCCATCATTAGCGAATACTTGTAGCCATTTGTTGTCTGATTATGCTGTAGCAAGGCCGCACTGCACTGCAACGTCATCACTAGAGTTCTGCGCCGCATTTTTGTCTCATATCCTCGTGGCTTAAGCGCTGTCCGTCGAGCCTAATTATATTTTACCATCGAGTTCTATTATTAGCTTGAAGAAGTATCTACCAAGTCCTATTGTGCAGTTGAGGCCGGCTAGTTGGGCCGGTCCAGCATCATCTAGCTTTCCCTCTTATACACGTTCCTTATAGCACACGAAGCGGCCGCAGTCATCATGGCCCCATTAGACGACAAGAGAAATCCAATCGACAAGACCTTTGAGCGCTGGTATTGCAAGCCATCTTATCCCCCTAATTATACCCCTGTACCGCGCAGTCTGGACCCTGTACCTGGATGCAAACGGGCGCTCCTATTCAACAAAACCGACAGCGATCTCGGCTGGACACCTCTCCACTACGCCGTATCTGGATCCTATCTCAAGAAAGCAGCGCGTTTGGCATCGAAAAAAAAGTATATAGAAGCAAAATGTGCAGAGGGATGGACGCCGCTTCATCTGGCGACTATAGAGCGATCCCGGCACATGGTCGAGCTCCTCATCATCAACGGTGCCAGGATAGACTCCAAGGACAAATATGGCTGGACACCACTGCATGTGGTGGCTATGAATCCCAAGGAGAACAACAAGTCAATGCGAGAATTCATAGACCGAGGAAACTTCTCAACTAACGACTACAGAATCGATTTCAAGGAAGAGGTAGACGACTACAAGGCAAGACGCGGAGAAGAATGGGACGATGTCATCGCCCGAATACTCCTCGATTTTGACCGGGGGCCAGATCTATCAATCAAAAACAATCACGGAAACACACCGCTTGATGTTGCAGTCCTCTCACGCAACCGTCGTGCCGCAGAACTGTTCTGGGAAAGACAGTTAGCTCGTCTCCCCGAACCAGAGCGGAAAGATCTGTCCGGTATTGGATATGCCGCAATGCGCTACGGCACAACCGTCGTCAGGACCCTGATGTTTCTCGAAAGATCAAGCAAATTCGACGTCTGGGATTCTCAAAAACGTACTCCCTTGTACGGCGCAGCTGAAGTAGGGCTCACGTGGGCCGTCGAGGAGCTCCTGAAGTGCAAAGCTGACCCCTTGCACTGCCGCGAGGTCAAGGGCGAAAAGACGACGCCCATGGAAGTGGCCGTCGAAAACAGCCACATAGGCGTCGCTCTCTTCATAATGCGCTACATCCGCGACGGCAACGAGGCAACAAAGCTGCGGGACAAAGAGCTCGACGACCCCCTCTCCACCCTTGAATCAGTCCTCTTCGACGCACCCAACTTCCCACGCGAAGACTTCGCCGGCCGCCACAGCCTTGCCAGCGCACTGCTCGCACGCGACAAGACCAAATACCCTCCCAACGGCCTCCCCGACCTCCTTAGCAAAGCCATCCGCACACGCCAAGCCTTCGCAACCCTCACCCTCATGAATGAAGACGTGCCGACCCCACCCTCCCTAGAGCCCGAAGACACCGAATTCCTCTCACTCATCAACAGCCTGCGCCCCTACTTCCGCCCAGAAAGCGGCAACGTCTTCGGGCCCCCCAAAAAGACACAGGGCCCGTCCCTCCTGCACCGCCTCGCGGCAACACCATTCCTGCCGCTGCTCCGCCAAGCCCTCGCGCGCCAGCCCCCCCGCCTCGTCAACCAGTCCAACGCCCAGACGCCCTTCCAGTGCGCCCTGCAGGCCGCGCGCCCGGCCAACGCCGCCGCGCTGCTCGACGCCGGCGCGGACCCTTTCCTCGCGCGCTCCTTCTCCGCCTCCGGCTCGTACCCGAGTCTGCGCCTCGATGCGTCGTTCTGGACGCTCGCGGCGCCGCATGCTGCGCTGTGCGCCCGCCTGGTCCTGCTGGCGGAGAAGAAGTACGCGGATAAGCGGAAGTTGTTTGCGAAGCCAGAGCATGCGCATTTTGCGCTCGCGCTCGCTGCGGCGCAGAAGGGGGAGTGGCAGGAGACGGTTAGTTTGGTGGCCGGGGCGTTTGCGGAGAGGTTGGTTGAGGATGTTAAGGGGGGGAAGCTAAAGAGGGAGGAGGCGATCGCGGAGCTAGAGGAGTTTCCGGAGGTGAGGGAGAGGTTTGAGGAGAGGGTGCCTGGGAAGGGGAAGGAGAAGGTTAAGGGGGAGAAGGAGGAGGCGGAGTTGCAAGGGGGGACTGGGGGGCTGGATTAGGGGGCGTTGGAGGCCGTATTATAATACACACGGTCGTAATTTTGTTCGCTGCTATACCCGGTCTCATATACTGTTTATAAAAGCGTTGAGTCCTTACCATACTATGTCAGCTTTATACGAACGTCCGGAGGATTTCGGGACTACATACATAGGAGTTTCCAGTTTTTCTTGGGTACCTATAGCTATGACACCATAAATTAAGGATACGCATACGTTAGTATTCTCCTACCCATTTCAATATGGCCCATCTAACTGTACTTCACGCATTCGAACACAATGAGATATGCAATTATTCATCCTATTGTGAGTGCCTGAGCATGGATTCCCTTCCCAATGCCGCCTGAAACACCTCTAGCCCCAGGTGCGGCTAATATGCAGTATACATATAATACAAAGACACCGGGCCACCGACGGCCGTCTAATATCCACCTAAACTCCCTTTTTTTGTACAACCGAGCTCCGACAGCCGTTCCGGCATATATTACATGAAGAGTAGAGTAGTTTTCCCATTCAGATTTCATTCAGCTCTCACGGCCAAAATCAGCCGACTGCGTTGCTCGTCCAGACCGTAAATACAAACATACGTAATGGGTTGAGAGAAGAGGTGGTTAGACTTGTGATGAGGTGCCGAGTAGATGCAACACGGTTTCGTAGGTGCCGAACATGATTGCGGCACTGGGCACCACGCGTAGCATGTGCGGGACGAGCCCGCCGTATAGTGCGGCCATGCCTTCTTCTTTCCAGATCAGCCGGAAGCACTGTGCGAGGCCAGTATATTTTAGATGGCCGTCTTGCATGGGAGCTTGCCGGAGGCGGGTGCGGACGACCTGAGAGAGGGAGTCAGATATGTTGATGGAAGCAGAGCTAGCTGAGGGAGAGGGCGTTTCCCGAAAGGGAGAGGGGTAGGGTAGGGACGTACCTCGTGCGGATACGTGATCAGCGCCGCCACAAACTTCGCACTCCCGGCCGCACACAGCTTCCCCGTCCACGAAACCGTCTGATCCCAGATCCCGGGCTCCCTCCCCGACGCCAACAACCTCTGCTCGCGCCTCGATAGCCCCAGCTTCATCTGCTCATACAGCACCCACTGCAGCGTGCTCTCGGTAACCCCCAGATAACTCGCGCTGAGCCCACGATACAGCCCTCGAATCCCCTCATTCCGCAGCGTCTGCATCGTGCAGTCCAGCGCATTTTTGTACTGCCGCCCCGCCCCATCCGCATGGTGCGACTTGTCCAGCTGCAGCCGCGTCTTGACGAGCCAAATCGGGTTCGTCGCCGTGCACGTCACGATGCCCGCGGCGGCCGCGGCGCACAGATGGACCCACGCGGCCTCCTGCCCGTGGTTGAAGTACGAGCTGATGAGGCGCTTGCCGTTGCCGTAGGCGTAGAAGTTAATGGCGCGCGCGGGCACCACGCCGATCAGGTTCGGCCCGAGGCCCTTGAACAGCGCGCGCCAGCCCTCCACGCGCGGCACTTCGTACAGGATCTGGAACGTCTCGCGCACGTGCTGGAGCGAGCTCCGGGCTAGCGACATGGTTTCGATGGGAGGCAGGCCGCGCGCGGACCGCGAGGCCGCGAGGTGTTGCTGGTAGTAGGTGGATTGGAGGCGGGTTTTCAGGACGTCGAGAGGGGCGGTGAGGGTTGCGGAGGCCATTCCGCCAAGACTGTGTAAGTGCCGGATCAGTACTTGGAAGAGGAATCGGAAGGAGACGATGCATTACCCTCCTGCGATTAAGTGTGCCCATGATTTCGCAAAAGGCGACTTCTTTGCGGTTACCGGTGTCCCGTCGGCCTGCTTCTGTGGGAGCACATCTCCAGTCTCTCGCGATTGTGGCAGTAGAGTCTGCTGGAGTGGTGCCGGGTCTTCTCGAAGTTGTTGAGACGGGGAGGAGGTTGCCAAGGTCATGTATAGTCGACGGCGAATGCGGATTTATTGGGCAATGCCGGCAGCGCGGGAGGATGAGGAGATGAAACAGCAAGCTCACACAATTGAAGCACTTTATTAGCAAAGATTAGGGAGTAAGGAGTGAATGGGTGGTTGTGCAGTTAGAAAGAGGAATGTCGAAAAGGGCCGATCAAGAAATTTACGAAGTCTGGTTACCTACAGCGGTTTAGCGTACGGGGAAAGGAGAAGCCGAGGTGTTTCGTCATGGATCATAGCTTTTTGGTGGTGGTGGTGTTGAGGAATGGCACAAGCGCACCGAACACCAAGGCGACAATTGCTGCACCTTCACATTCTTGCATTGCACCATGCGACCTTCACCACGGTGTCTTGCTCCGGGCTTCCTGAAGCGCAGCCTAGACGAATTCAAGCGCTTGTCTGTCTCCAGTGAGTTTACAGTAACAATTCACCTGCAATCAGTCATTCAATAGCTAATACGTAATTACTGCAGCTCTGAAATTCGAGGGCATCACCATTCCTGAGAAGCCATACCCCCTCATCTACCTCGACAGCCCAGGCTCTCTCGCACTATGCAAGAAAATGTCCGATCAAGATATTGGAGGCTTCTCCACCGTAAACTTGGATTATCACCCGGCAGCGGGGAAGGAGCCATCTCATATCCGCTTCCACGGGAATATCTCAATTGAGCTCCCAAAAGATCAGCCACATATTCAGAGGACCGGATACGCGGCGTGGAGGACATTAGACCGGCGTTTCACCCTATTCGGCAAATCGTTATGGGACGTCGACCCATACACTTACCTAGCTCTCCAATTCAAATCCGACGGCCGCAAATATTTCATCAACGTTCAGACCGAATCAATCGTACCTACAGATATCCACCAGCACCGGCTATACTCGAAGACACCGGGGGAATGGGAGACGGTGCTCATCAAGTGGGACGAGTTTGTGCGGACAAACCACGGGCAAGTAGTAGAGCCACAGCGTGAGATGCTGACGCAGAAGGTACGCACAATAGGTATTGGACTTATTGACAGGTTACCGGGGCCGTTTGACCTGAGTGTTAGTCGCATATGGGCGACAAATGCTACGCGAGAAGATGATCTATTACAGGCCGTGGAGGGGGAGATTCAAGGGAAGCCGTTGAGGTCTGCTAAAACGGATAAGTTCGAGAGGCCATCGAAGCCGGAGAAAATTCTCATGTGAAGTGCGTTGCGTCTCTGGGCGTTTGGTTGGAGGTTGACATTGTGGCTCGCATTATAATGTCATTGTGCGGAAGGCGTTCTTAAATATGCCGGGTTCTTCTAGATATCTGTATATATTAAACTTTGATCTTACGTATGTACATAATAAGCCCGAGGCCCGGATCGTTCAATCATTGCAAGCCAGATTCCTGTACTCCCTAGTCACGCCCTCGTGAAGGGCGTCAAACTGTTTAGAAAGGTGAAAGTGAGTCATAATAGAACCCTAACTAAGCAAAGACTTATTAAGAAAGCTGTAAGAGTTACTCTGTATATTTGGTTGTTAAGGTCTTTAACAGCTTAACTTAAATATGTTGTGGCAACAATGAAATGACCCAGGCCTAAGCTGCGTCAGATCATGGGCCATGCTCTTGGTGTTAGCGTGTTTTACATTTTTACTGCGCTGATTCCAACGACACTGCTCCGTGGTAGTGGAAGGAATTGAAAGTAAGCAGCCGAACGACGAAAATGCTGGGAGAAAATAACTCAAGTACCCGAAACACCGACATCCCACCTCGAAGCAAGTAGATATGGTAGTTTACCCGTAGAAATGCTAGGAAACTGGAACGCGCCATGCCAATGCGTAATCTGCCCAAGGCTATGCTCTGTTACTGACAAAAAGAAGCAGAAGAATAGGAGCATATCAATACCCAGACTAACAGCAAGCTCCTGTCCAAATGAAATCGCACGCTCACGTCGACGAATTGTACCAAATCCATGGCCTCTTTTGACTTGTTACCCCAAAACAAAAGTTCCTCCGGGTAAGTTGAAAGTGCCATGGCCCCCCCGCCATTTCCGGACAGCCATGTTTGCCCTACTCCCCGTGTACATCTGTGTTTTCCTGAATTTCCTTTCTAGCTTCTTCGGCTGGAATTGTTGGGCACTTTCACCAGTCTCCTCTCCCAGCGGAACCAAATGCATCGAAGACAAGTCAAGAGGATCCAATTCCAGCCAAGCCCGTTGCGGCTCTCTCTGCTGCTGAATCACTTTCTCGGCCGGCCGTCTCTCCTTAGGGATAGGTTTTTGGCGAGATAGCTCTTCAATGATTCTAAGAAGCCTGTTCCTTTCTTGCTCTGCACTGAGGTCTTTCTCCGCCCCTTCTTGAATGAACTTTCGTCTGCTTATTCTCTCGTTGTGTAGTTCATCGTTCAAACGCGCCTCCTTATCTTGCAATTCTCTAACCTCTTTGGCATACCCATCCCTTTCGCGCCTAGTCTTCTCTAGCTCTCGCCGTAAATGGTCTACGGTTTCGGAGAGTGTCGTGACTTCCTCCTTCACAGTGCCAATAGAGAGATGATACTTCTCTTGGGCTTCATTAAGCTGTTCCTGTAGGTGCTTTATCTGCTCGTTCCGTTCGTCCCGAGCCTGCTTCAGTTGTTCTACCTCATCCTTCACTTTCCCTAGCTCGTGCTGCAGGACTTCAATGACAGGATCATTGGGCAGTGGTGTGCTTTGCAAACTCGAGGTAACAGAGGTAAGAGTGATTTCATGCGATGCCTCAACTGATTCTGTTGATTTAGAGGATGAATGGACAACTAGACATCGCAGCCTCCAATCAGTCTTCCGTACATGCAATAAATTCAAGGATGGGCTTTGAAAACTAACCCTGGATATCATTAGGCTCTTGATTCGACCCTGTGTTGATTGTTAAGCCCTCTGGCTTTGGAGCCGGCTTAAGCGGAACTTTCGGAGCAGATTCCTCAGATGAATCGGTTTCCCTGGATAAGGCTAATCCAGGAATATCTTGAATCTCTTGCAGCCGGTTCTCGTGGTCTTGAATTCGTTTTTGCTCTAGTGCGTCTGCTTCACTCTGCAAACGCTCCCTCATCTTTCTTTCATATCTTTCCGCCAGCCGGGGGGAGCCTTCAACCGGGGAACCTTCAACCGGAGAACTCATCACGGCCTGTAGACAGAAGAAGGTTTATGTGGCTCAAAAGTATATCACACGTGTGGTTATAAAACGAGACGTAATAGGTAGGAAAGAATGAAGACTTCAGGGTTTCTCTCTTCGTATCTCTGCTCATCCGCAATGGCTAGAAGATACTTTATCAGTGAAGACGCGAAGCCATGCACACCTTCTCCCAGCAAGCCGCTACCATGCATGTCGATGAGGTGTTTCGATGTCCCGCATAATATGTCAAGCGTTGATTTGAGGAGCGCATCTGCATGTTTGGCCAATTCGGGCGAATCCACAAACCTTGTCAACACAGCACATCTCAAGGCAAGGACAGTTAGCGATTCGTCAACAACCTTGTGGAAATAATTGGTCTGGCATGATTTCAGCCCCTTCGGTAGTTATCGGGGAACACATCGTTGGCCAGGTGTGTGGTATATCTAAGATGACGTTACGGAATGGTGAAACAGTGTCCGATGATACATGTCACAATTGTTCTCGAACACGTGAAAGAAGTTTATCTTCTGGAAGTTTTAGGTCCGGTTCGCCTCATGAAATGACAGCATTCCATGGTTTTAAAGAAGCCAGGTCTGCGATGAAGTAGCCAGGTAAATTACAGAATATCTTGGAATATGCAGGGTTGCATACCTTCCTAAAGATGTCATCTTTGACCAATAAAGGTGGGCCACGTCCATTCCTATTACCCGGAGAATATCATCAGAGATGGGATTCTTAAGATGATGAACAACTTGCATTGCACCAGCCACATGCATGGCGCATGGTAACACATCAGGTCCTCGTCTAGCTATCCGCTACGTAGGACAAGGCATCCAGTCGAACAAACTTTCACTTCGCCATGCTGGAGCGAGGTTTTCAAGAAACAGCAACCAATCATATATGACACTGACCAATTTGATACTGACGGTGGCTTTGTACTGAGGCGATTTGAATCAATCTTGCCGCAAACTCCCAGAGGTGTGAGACATACCATTGTCCCAAAATAGTGGATCAAGATGTCGGTCAAGTTGCAGCGAGCTGTACTATGAACGCTGTAGGCACAAACCCGTAATTGGCATATCGTCAGTAGGGATTGTGTAGGCGGTATTCGTGTTCGTGTCTTGATTGTCCGCTACTATTAGCAAATCCAGCTAGTCACTCCATTGGTGGATACAGTGAGGCATGAGCAGCAAGGCCTCTAAACTGCGGTCCGGAACTGCTACTTGCCTACTCAAAAGCCCACTAATGAACTCCAGATAGCTCATTGCCACGCGGAGACGCGTATGGAAATCTTCAAACATCCTGAGGCACAGGGTGGTTTTGGATAAATCTTATCGCGATAAGTCTTGGCATACCCCAAATAAATTTTCATCGCCTTTTTCTTCTTTATTATCATACAAAATATAGCTTTAGAAGTGGAATCAGAAGCTCTTGACTCTATTAGTACCTCTAAATTAAAAAATATAAGAGGTCTGTTACGGACGCTTTAAGTACGATGTTACGACTACTTGGAGAGGAGTCGGAAGAAGCTAGTTGGTTGATACAGGCACGGTCCAGTATGGAGCCGGTAGAACCATGTGACGAGGAATGGTAAGCGAGTCACATGATGTTGTACGAAGTGTATAAAGGGAACGTACGTATAATACGTATAACACGTACCTCACGTACAAGGAGGGTTTCCTAGGAGTATGGTTGTGTATTTAAAGGACCATAGTCCCTACTCTAGATAGTTCTTTCCTTGTAGTAATTCTTAGAATATAATTAGAGTTAATCTGTTAGGCAACTACTCCACTAGTTATTATTATGTTATTAACTTTAATTTATATTACTTATACACCTAGCCTAATAACGAGCCTATTATAGTACTTACTATAAGGTTCCGTTATATAATTACTACCTAGTTATAGTATTAAATATAGAAAGTTAAATAATATGCCACTAAAAGCAGCCACCATAACGCTATTAACGGCGGCAACTACTTTAAGGTTAGGAGGTAACACTAGTATAGTAGATACTAACTTATAGCAACCTATAACGGTCGGACAACTATAAGAGATAGTTAACTAGTTAATAGAGAATAGTACGGCACTTAAACAAAGGATTAACGGGATAGGAGTAGTAAAGGTTAAGTTACTATTAATTAAAAGATTCTTAGGAGAAAGATTAAAGCTTAAAGGATTTCTTACGTAAATATATTTTAAGGTTGCGTAAGAAGAAATAAAGCTAGTAATACCTATAGATTAAATAGCTTATACGGGACTATTCCTATTAAAAAGGGCACTTAAGTAGTTTAAGCCTTACCTTATAGAAATATAGGTAAATGGAATAACAACCACTAATTAAGAGGTGCGGTTTATATTCTTAAGTTAGGAAGGATTTATAGAGCGACTTATATAAATGTTTAGAGACCCAGAGGCAGTAACTACGGCGGAAAGAAAACTTTAAGATATTACGTAGTAAACCTTAATAATTAAGTATATAATATAGTTCTAAACGCTAGCTATATAAGTTAAGTAGAATAATAGGGCGCTTATAGTATAGTATAAATAGGGACTTAAGGCTAAAGTCTAGGACGTAATTATTCTAATGGAAGATATAGATACCCTAAGGGAACTAATAGATTAAGTAATTAAAATTAATAATTAGATCTACTAAAGGGAATAGACTAAAAGAGGTTAGGATAGAGTTCTATAGTTATATAGGATATAAAGTGCGTAATAACTAAAGCTAAGTTAGAAACTATAGTATAGCGTAGAGCTAATAGACCTAAGTAGTACTAAAGAAGCCTATAAGAGATGGAGTAAGAAACTATAAAAACCTAGAGGTTAAGGATCTAGTAATTATAGGACTAAGGAGTAGAGGCTAAACCAGGGATTTTAATAGCAGAAGACGTTTAGGCGGACTCTATAGTAAAGTTAATAGTTTAAAGATAGAGCTTGCATAAATTGCGGGAAATAGGGTTATTTCGCGAGGGATTATAAAGATAGTTAGAGTTACTATATAATAAAAAGAACCTAACTAGCAGAAGACATATATGTATAGAGGGATAATAGTATACTATAAGGAACAAAAGAGTATTTAATTAGAAGTTTCGCGTTTTATTATAATAACGCATGCTAAATTTATAAAGACGCTAAGTATAGCGTAAGCTATTAGCTATAGGAGCTAAAATCTATAGAGTATAGAGGAACTAATAAACTATCGCGTAGATTAGATATTAAAGACGACGAGTTTAATATAGGTAAAACATTTATAGATAATAAGGAAATAAAGGTAGTTTACTAGAAACGTGTAAACCTTAGAGAAGTTATATTAGAAGTAGAAACTAAGACTGCTATAGAGTAAGGTTTAGTAATAGGCATTATAACACTATTAGATACGGCATCTATCGCTTTATAAAACGGCAGGAGTAGTATCTAAAAGAGATTAAGTAAGCAGACAACTACTAGTGCTAGCTCACCCCTTAATAAAGGTAAAAGGCCAAAGGCTTAAAATTCTTAAGAAGAGATAAGAGAGATCTAAGATTCTATAGATAGGATAAGGACAGCTTAAAGACCTATAATAGACAAAAACCGATAGAGTAGAGCAGTAGCTTAGTTCAGAAATATATAAATAAGCTTAGGACAAGAATTCCCAACGGCATTAGATTCTTAAGACAAGATAGATAAGATTTAAAACTCTTAAAATAAGATAAAAATACTATAGACGCCTAGTTAGACTAAGGCGGGAGCTAAGCTTAAGTTAGAAGTAAGCTTAGGATTAAAGAATCTAAGGGATTAAGAATTTGGAGTATAAATAAGGATACTTATAGGTAAGAGGCAAGGAGCTTCTTTATAGATTAGAGAATCTGCGATATAAATAGTAGTTAGACTAGGAGACAGATATATAGACCTAGAAGACTTACTAGGGGAATATAGTATTTAGCCTAAAGATTAAAAAGTTAATATAAAGATTAAGAAGTATAACGACTTTAAGGATCCACTTATAAGGCGCGAAAGAAAAGAAACTATAGAGGAATTTAGAGCGAGAATTACCTTATAGTAAGAATAGAAACTAGATAAGAGATCTAGTATATTAGGACGTATAAGGGACAGAGTACCTATATAAAAGGTCACTAATAGGCCTAGAGTAGGCATACTAAGAGCTAAGTGGCTTACTAAACTGGAATAAGAAGAGGATCTAGGGATTCTAATTAGGTTTAAGGAACGACATATAAAGGGCTGTTATAACATAGTAATAAGAAGATACTTCCTTATAGACGAGCTATATATACTTAAAGGGTTATACTAAAAGTGGTATAGATAACAACATAATAATAAGTAGGAAGATTTCTATATATAGTTAAATAAGAAAGTTATCTAAGACCACCCAATTATAGAAAAGGCTATAACTTATATTAAAGGGGCCTTAATTATAACGTTAAAAGATCTAGAGGAGTAATTAGAGGACTAGAGAGGCGAAAAATAAATCTTAGTACCTGCAAATAAAGTTATAATGCTTAGATTAATACGAGAAAGGTTTAAACTTAAGGATAAAGATAAGCTAAGAGTTAACCTAAGACACTAAGTATATTATATACTATTGTGGATAGCATACGTGGATAATGTATATAATATATATAGAGCACCAAAAGATAAGAATTAAAAATATCTAGTAAGGATATATTAGTTAACGGATAAGGCGAAATATTAAAATACTAAGTATATGTATAGTTAGTACCTAGTAGAAGTTCAAGAATAAGGGGACTTAATACTTTAGCTAGGAAGATTCCTTATAGAAGAATACCTAGATAGACGATAGTGGTGGGAATGTCTAGAGAATACCTGTCTATAGTATATTAAAGATAAAAAGCGAACTAAGTATTAGCCTAAGTTGGACTAAGTATAAATAGGATTAAGTAGCTAATAGTTAGGAAAAGTAGAGGCTTATAGGACTAGAGAGAACTAGTAGTAGAGCCTTAAACCCTTAAAGAAATTTAAGGATAATACTTAAATTTATAAGTTAAATGGCAAGATTAACAGTTTAAGGCATTAATAGATAGTGGAGTAATAAGGAACTATATCTTGCTAGCAGCAGTTAAAAGAATAGGGTTACTATATAGGAAAAAGGAATATTCTTACCTATTAGTAATAATTTCAGGAGATCTGATAGCCTATGGAGGAGGTATTATTAATCTTAAAATAGGACCTATTTAGATAACCATTAAAGGGAGATAGATTAAGATGTCTTTTAATATATTACCATTAGGAAATAATAAGACAGTATTAGGAATGCCTTAGTTATAGGAATATAATCTAAAGATTAATTGGATTATAGGTTAAGTCAATATTAGAGATACTTAACGCCGTAAGATATAACAATAAGCTAAGTTAGTATGGTACTAAGTAGGAGCAACCTATAAGGAAACTAAGAAAGGGTTAAGTCACGTACTAAAAAGATACTATAAGTATAGTAAGAAACTATAGTTACTAAAAAGTAAAAAGCTGTTAGAGTATGTAGTATGGGATTATAAAATAGAATTGGAACTAGGAACAAGTCTAAGATTCTTTCCAATCTATAAGCTTACTAAAGAAGAAGGTAGAGCATTAAAAGAGTTTATCTAAGAAAACTTACAAAAGGGATATATTAGACTATTGCAATTATTAGCGGGTTATCTAGTACTATTTGTACTAAAGAAAAATAGCAAACTAAGGCTGTATATTAACTATAGATAGTTAAATAGCATTACCAGAAAGGATAGGTATCCTT
>Ga0307515_10011148_pt1 | contig 17091 bp, 16 predicted proteins | sample 17_EM_MG_FD_194513 | JGI IMG/M metagenome (GOLD analysis project Ga0307515, IMG submission 194513) | Populus trichocarpa ectomycorrhiza microbial communities from riparian zone in the Pacific Northwest, United States - 17_EM | ecosystem: Host-associated > Plants > Roots > Unclassified | place...
GATGTATGTTCTATTCTCCCCCCTGATCCAACATCATCTCATTTGTTTCAATGGATCAAAGCCCAGCTCTTGCAAAAGCCCAGTGTGTTTCCTTGATGAGCTCCTCTCAGACCTATGAGAGGCATGTACAACTGCAAATGTAGGCTTGAGCACGCTCTGGTGTGTACCCTGTCACAAGGGCTATCAAAGGAAGAAGGTAACTTCTCATTATTTCTCTGCCATATGCTCGAAACTCATGTGCTTCAACTTATTAGATCACTAAAGCAGCCAAGGAGGCTTGCTCCATCAAACAGGCGCAATATATCATGGAAATTGGCAGGTTTCTGCCCCACAAGCTTGCTTTGGCTGAGTGGGCTGACAGAGGGTAATTTCATAAGCATGACAGTCACTAGGTCATATTTAAAACATTCTTATTTGCTCTGGTAGCCTGTGACAGCAGATTGGGGGTATATGATGCCTGTAATTTGATTTGAGTGCCAAATGGATGGTGCGTACTCTGTGGTTACAAATTCCGGGTCAGAGAACCGGTGAAGAACTGGGCGAGAGCACTGGTGATCACCAGGTGGGGGAGGTGCCCGGACCCGGGTGACAGACCCGGTCACCACCAGGTCCCATCAAGTAAAAATGAGCCCAGCTCTCTGACCCCGAGCTGGTAGCTGGTCTGGTGACCTGGTGCTACCAGTCATAAGAGCCAGTGAATAGGTCTTGAATAGTGGATTGAACCAGTCAGGACGACTGGTAGTTTTGATCATTTATGCTTTACAATAATAAATGTATATGATACATGACACGTACTGATAATACAAGTATCTATATTGTAATGATGCATGCAAACCTTTACTTACATTACCCCTGATTGCTGAGACGCAAGCTCAGACCAGACTCTCTGTGGGCAGAAGCCTTCATCACTGCTGCATATGTTCACAATAGGACACCAACGAGAGTGTTGAAAGGACTCACCCCATTTGAGGCCCGTTATGAGACGAAGCCAGATCTTGCGCACTTGTGTGCCTTTGGTGCCATTGTCGAGCCACTGGTGAAGCTGAAGAAGTTGGATGAGAGGGTGAGGATGTGCTTTTTCGTCAGTTATATGTATGGAGGGGGTGGTTATAGGGTGTGGGATCCGAAGGGAAAGGTCGTGGAATGAGGAACTGCACTCACATATGGTGGGTGTGGGACTGGCTGTGACACACAAGGACCTGGCTGTCTATGTTAAAGGTGACTGGGACCAGGAGGATTTCATTGTGGGAGGATTTTGGGTGGACAACTTTGTCGGGATTGGGTCTGGGAAGGATCTGGAGGTTTTAGCAAAAGGAGTCAATGAGAAGTATGGTATCACGGGATTCAGCAACATTAAATGGATCCTTGGGATGTTGGTGGAGTGTGATTGCACCACTCAGACGATTTCGATCTCAGTGGGGGGAAACTCATGACAGACTCATGTTGATGACTGTAGAAGAAGCTGTAGCAGTGATGGCATTGTACAGAATGGGTAAATTGCTTGTCACATGCTATTTGTTGTTTGGGGGGTTTTTTTTTAGCACGAGTGGTGCATCAGGGGATGTGTCTGTACTCACTAGCATCAAGATTATTGAACATAATTGACTTACTAGTGTGTTTTTGAGGAATTGGTGGTGAGGTTGATGAAGGGACAAGGAAGTGGTTGGGTCCAAGTTGTGTTGTTGTGGACTTAGTGTTTTTCTGGCTCACTCAGTGGCCCGATCTCACACAGTGGCTGGAGGCAATGCACAGGGCAGAAAGAAACACGTACCAAGGGCACTCAAAATTCAGTCTGCAGCCTCAGTGGGTAGATCCCGATTTACTATATATATTTTCAATTGCTCACTGGTTCAGGGCACTGGTGATCGAACAGGTCCCTGACCTGGTGATACTCACCGGGCGTCTGACCTGATACCCACCAGGGAAATTCTGTTCTCCATTGTGTTCTCATACAGAAAATTACATTATTATCAATTCGCTACAACTTGTACAAATCACGGAATACTATTATATATTTTCATTTGTCCACCGGTGCCCTGAACTGGTGACCAAACGGGTCCCTGACACAGTGATACCCACCAGGCACCTGACATGATACCCACCAGGTCCCGTGCCCAGTGTGCCCGGTGCCTGGGTCTGGGACCCGGCATTTGTAACCATAGAGCGTAGGCCATTGTGTTGATGTGAATCAGTACAAAACTGCTTAAAATACTGCTTCGGAAAGTCTGTGGCAAATCTACATTCTGGGGACTACTGAGAAGGTCGTTGAGGTTTCCATCCATTTGGTTCATGTTCACCCTCTTTCGAATGTCTCATACTTGGCCCATGTATACTCCCCACATACATTAGCCTTCTCCAGCCAATAAAGCGCCCCCCCGCCCCTCAGAACTTGGTCAAAATTTTCAACTTGTTTATTTCACTCAAAAATACAGGCAGTCGATAGCTAAATTTTTGTACATCATATTTGTATCATTCATTTTCCGCGCAACTACTCTGAGCGAGAGGAATTCACGTTTGATTGACTTTTTTTTTTGGCAGTTGTGTGACGGGGCTGTGCCAACCCTTTTGACAACGGCTATAATCAACATGATCTTCAAATGTTCATGGAGCTAGATTATTAGGCCCTAAAACGTTCCGGCTGAGAGGGCCGCGATCACTCAAAGGGTGCGCTCCTCAACAGCCGTTTTCTATCCTACTAAGCATTGTTGTATTCTATCTAGTCGGCCTAACACTCCATAATGCCCTAAGCTCAATGTAATACTGAGATTAGGGATAATGGATCGGAGGCTGACGTACCTCTCGTGAATGGTCCATTGGAACAACAGTGAGATGATGAGGATATATTCAGGTAAAAAAGTTAAAAGTTATGTTCACAGTATACACCATCATGAGGGTTTAGGAAGATAATACTGTCAAGTCAAGTCAAGCTGGGCATGCTCTCACGAGACAGCCTACTATGGGCATTTTGCTGGTGATTCGTGAAGTCAATTTGAATGGGAGACGGCGATTATGCGGGAAGACCGATACGTACCATGGGTTTCCACTGGCAGGTATGCACAGATATGGTGAGCGATCAACGTGCTGGTCGCTGATGTCGAAGCGCTTCGTCTATGCACCGTGTGGAATAGGCGCGGCACGTCTCATATTTGCATCCGTAGGTACTGCCGTCATGAATTTTGATGAATACCTTATACGAATGCGCCTCTTCGGGGCAATTGCGGTCTCTGATGCAAGGTTCCAGTTGGTCGTTTCTGAGCCAAGTCGACGCGTTGAGAATCTTTTCAGTATCTAGAGATTTACGTCCATACTCGCGCGATCTACGTTGTGTTCGATGGCAAAACCTCTATGACGAAGGTCACCTGTGATCCGATTGTGGTGCCATGATCACTAGAAAAGGCGCAGGACGCGGTTGAGCGGGCTGGCGAGTTGCACCAGACTCAGGTGTTTGAGGACTCGACGTCTCAAAACCGCGTCTGTTTGGCGTGCATTGCAAGCACCCAAGATTGTAAACCGGACATCCTGCGATGTGCATGAGGTATTCCCCAGTTTTTGGTGCAAAGCCACGCATTGTCATTCGCTGAACCCTTTGCTTCAAACCCCCCTAGTTCTTCCAAGAGCGGCAGACAGGGATCGGCGCGAAAGAGAGCAGGGGACCTGAACCATAGACTGTCTTCGATCTGGCACAGGATATCCAAACGCCTAAGAGCTTAAATGAGACGGTGTACGGGGTGTGCGAATGGGAAAGTTCTCTTACCGCTCTTGTCCCAGGATGCAGTTGTGAAGCGCTTGACTGTTCGCGCCATCAAGGCCGGAATTGAGGTCTCTCAATGATTGTATTATATCTTGAATGCTTTCAATCCTCCTATTGCGAGCGTCACGGAGATGGTACACCTAGCGGAAGACCTAGTAAGGGCGGTGTAGTTGTGTGAATAGAACCACTTAACCTACATACTATATCCTCCTCTAGCATTAGATCAGAAATGTGATGATGCCTACGACCGTCCAAAAGCCCAAAATACTTGATATCCTGGAGATCCAGTCGAACACATCACGGGCCATTGTTGTTGGTTGGGGATGGTAGAGTTCAAGATGTTGATGGCGGTGCAGTACGGCAGCCGAGGTGGATCATTCGATGTCCGACTCCCAACTCGTGGTGCAATGCACAACGCACGCCCTTGCCCGATCCCGTTTGCATCCCAAATAAGTGGGCATCGGCCGCTGGGTGGGTTTCAATGGTTTTAGGTTCGAATCATTAGGGAGTGCCTTTCCGGGAGCGTGTTGTCGGGCTCACGAAATCTGCCTCTCTGCCCCCTTGTGTTGGAGTGGAGCCCCCACTCGCATGTTTCTTTTGCCCATAGTACTTCGAGGGGGTCACCAAATGAATGTAGAGGAGCCCATTACTTATTCTCTTGGACCTTCGGCGAGATTACTGACCCACGGCGGAGGGTACTCCTGGGGTCCTCCACGCGGTCAAGCGGCGAATTCGGAACAAAGGTTCGTGTGTCCGTTCTCGCCAGCTCACATGACTCCCTTCCGGATATTGGGGTATCCAAAAGCGAAACCTGGGGACATACCTGGGGTCAGAACCGTTCGGGAAGATCCGACATTTACTTACTGCCTCAATGCACCAAAAAGTTGGATCTCTCGCACGCAGCAGAGACGACATAAAATAGCACTCCCAGATGACATCTGGTCAATCTTGTCACGTCGGGAGTCACGTCGAGCGCACTCGCAAATCATCAAAACGATATCTTCGAAGATTTCGAAACCTGTACATTGTTTTATATAATATACCACAACCAACACTTTCATCAGTACCATCCTGTGTCGTTCCCAAATTCTTTGACCAGGGGAACCTGTCTTTCGACATAAACAACATCCAGCCTTCTTATGCCGTTCTCCCAACCGAGGCGTTCTTCCCATTGGCAGAGTTCGCTACCTAGAGAGAGAAGGATGCGAAGGCGCTCGTAGTCCCTTTTGCGCCTGTGGCGTTCCTCTGCGCGGGCTGAACGCGCTTCGGTGAGGTTGCTAGCGAGTATCGTTTCCGAATCGGGGTGTTCCTCGTTCTGGAACTGACCTGAGGACTCTCCAGGGATGGGGGGCTGTCGTCGAGGGTGGTTTGCTCCTCGTCGTCGTCGCAGGAGCCGTCTTCGTGGCACGGTGGTGTGCTGTCGGGCAAAGCCGAAGCCGGCCGTGGAAGCAATCCAGCGGGTCCAACTCTGATTCCGCTGAATGTTACAACATCGCGAAAAAGAAAAAAGAAAAAAGCCAGCAAGTAATATTGAAGAGATTTGAGAATAACGAAACATCGCAATTCGCCGTCTACTGTCGTCGACTTGTAGGCGATGGAGTGGGTATCCTCCGCGGGCGCTGGTTGTCCTCCTCGCGGCTAAGGTCGTCGGCGGCAGGCGACAGCTCCCAGGTAACGCCAGGCGTCCTCCGTTTTCTCAGGCCAGTCTGCTTGAACCCTTCTACCTGACTGCCCTGCCAATCCATCACGGCCTCAATGGGGTCACGCATATAATCAACCACCCCCACTTCACCCAATGCAAGGATCTCCGGCCGTGGACTATGACGAAGGTTGCCAGTACTGGCACCAATAGATGCGGCTGTGGTGCTATGGCCACTAGAGAAGGCGCGGGTCGATTCAGCAGGCTGGCGAGTTGCACCAGCCTCAACTGTTTGACGATTCGACATCTCGGCGGTCGGTAATGCCGCGTCTGTTTGGCGTGCATTGTAAGCACCCAGGATTATAAGCCGGACATCCTGCGATGGGTATGAGGTACACTTCGATTTTTGGTGCAAACCACGTACTGTCATTCGCTGAAACTTTTGCTTCAAGTCCTCCTCAAGTTCCTCCAAGCGCCGTAAACAGGGGTCGGCCCGAAACAAAGCAGAAATTCTGGACCATAGACTGTCTTTGGTCTCGGATACGATATCCAGACGCCTAAGAGCGTACGTGGGACTGTGTACAGGTGTGCGAATTGGGAAGCTCTTTTCACGTACCGTTCTTGGTCCAGAATGCTACTGTGAAGCGCTCGACTGATCGCACTATCAAGGTCGGAATTGAGGCCTCTCAAAGCACATATTTCATCTTGGATGCTTTGAATTCTCCTTCGGGCGTCTCTACGAGCGTCGCGGAGGTTGTATACCTAGCGGAAGACCTAGTAAGGACGGTGTAGTTGTGAGAACAATACCACTTAGCCTACATAATATATCCTCCTCCAGCATAGGATCAGAAATGTGATGATGCCTACGATCGTCCAAAAGCCTAAAATACTTGATATCTCGGAGATCCAGTCGGGCACACCTAGGGCCATTTGTTGTTGGTTGGAGATGGTAGTGTTTAAGATGCTCTACATTACACTCGGCGATACACAACGATGAGGTATGGTGGCCTCGAGGCGGGTTTCATTCGGATTCCCACTCGAACCCAGTGGCGAAACGCATACTCTATCGATGAATCTCACCCTTCGCCGATTCCGTTTGCATCCCGAATACGTGGGTATCGGCCACTCGGTGGGTTGAATGGTCTTGGGTGTTTGTTTTCTTGTGTTGGAGTGCAGCCCCCAGCTCGCACGTTTCCTTTGCCTATGGTTCTTCGAGGAGGTCACCCAATTGGATGTAGAGAAGCCCATTACTTGTTCCCTTGGACCTTCGGCGAGATTCCTGACCCTCGATGAAAGGGGTATTCCTGGGGTCCTCCGCGCGGTCAGGCGGCGAATTCGGAACGAAGGTTCGTGTGTCCGTTCTCGCCTGCTCGCAAGAATCCCTTCTAGATATTGGAAATATCTAAAGTGATAACCTGAGGGTCATACCAGGGGTCGGGGAGGTCCGACAATTACTTACTGCCTCAATGCACCAAAAAGCTGAAGGGACGGGCATACGGCCCAGAGAGCAGTCGCCGCTTCGTTCTTGGTGAAACGGAAATGGTTACGCTCGTGCTATTTGTGCTACTGTTCGAGCGCTGTAGCAGCTCCCCATCATTAGCGTCGTTCTGTTCTTTGACGTCGTCTTCGAGGTCGGGTGTGTTTTTTATTGCACCGCCCAATGGACCCGGGTGAGAGAATGGATTCTGACCGGTGTCGGGAGGTCTGTTAGCTTCTAGCTTGTGAGACGAGGCCTTGTAGATGGGAGAAGGTGGATATAGGTGATATAGGGTGGCGTTCCGGTTTCGATTGACGCTTCCGAGTCTATTTTTCCCGCTAAGGTGGGCGTAGAGTGGTCTTCTGGAGTGTGAATACTCAAAGAGGAAGAACGCTCAGACGTTGCACCTCGGCCCAGAGCTGGAGCGCTACTGGTTTCTTGACTTTGGCATCTGGATAGGGACACCTGAATGACCCATTCTGATAGACGGATATCCGGCGACTGCGACTGAGTCTGCAAGTAGAGTTCAGGTCGAATTAAAGGTGAGGCTGGAAAGCGTCATCTGATCTCCAGCCTAATAAACCTTGAGGGTTTCCTGCGTCTACGCAGATGGCCCGGTTTGGTCACCATGGTTTGCCTGAGGAAACCACGGTGACCAAACCCAAAGCCAACGTCGATTGCCTCCCCCCGCCCGGGCCCATCCCTCCGGGGGCACAAGGACATCTCGAAATGCAGGGAATACTCACTCAAGGGTCTTTTATCTCCTTCATCACCAGTGAGCGGCGGCGTTATGGGCGTGTCGACTCCAAATACTCGACAAGCTCGATACATCGCCATTCTGTCCTGCAATACTTGCTCGCAGTCTGCCATCCGGTCTCTAATTGCTGCTCAGTACATCAAGAGTGTCTTTTATCCTCGTTAGCCGCCTCCTGGACTCCATCGCCGGGCCAGTAACAATATTTGCACACTTTCTCGGGCTTTCAAATTGTTTAATAATAGTTATTTAATAATAATAATAAAAAGTATGAACATGACCTCAGACTAACATTTTAAAATTCACATTTTGAGTTGGTTCGTGGCAGGGTGTTTTCCCCCTTTTTATTGGCCACATTTTATTTTTAAATGCGTGGTTGCTTCCACCAGTTGCTCATATATGCTCAGTAGTCTACTTACTACCTTTCACCTCTAGCTGCGGACAGTTCCTCCATCACCCGCCTTGGAATACTGTATCCTGATCCTCCTTCGCCCGTGTCATCAGCTTTCCTGATTTCGATCAACATGTTCTCGGATTCACGCAGAAGAGAGGGTTATGGCAGAATTTGGTACGTCTCGTCTCGCTTTGGTCAATCCTCCCCTAACTTAGTCACTTCACTAGGCCGACCAGAAAGCTAAGCAAAGGGTAACTGTATCCCTGCAGTCCACTTGTGAGGGATTAATGTATCCCCATTCTTGTGACCTTGCCATCCGTTTGCGGCCTTCGTCATCTTACGGGAGAGGCGGGACCACCAATCCCTTCTCCTGTGCTGGACAGTCGCTTGTATTGGTTTCTAGTACTGCATCTCTTGCGAAGTTTCAACAAATCAGACTTCGTTATCTTGGTCTATGTATGGAGGGTCGTACAACACAAGTGGAGTACATCAACAAGTAATAAATGCGTAAATGCTGCATCAGCAGAGACCATATCTATCGTTACGAACAGGAGAACTTGGAGCGGGAAGGGGAGGGAGTACCTAATCTTGGTAGTGCATAGCCGTGCGTTGATGAGCGATTGCAGCTTCTAGGTCGTAGCTCACATCCGGACAGACATAGCACCTGAACGTCTCCATGTCGGAATGGTCAAAGAATGCCGTAAGGACAGTCTTGCCTCTAATACCCAGCAAATCGACTTCCATAGAAATAGAACAATCCTGTCCAATAAGAGGGTATTGCCCAGTGATGAGACTGTCGTGTCCGCTCAACCAACTCCCGAGGTTGCGAAGGACCCGATCACGGGATGCGTCTGTAGAGCTACTGAAGGGGTTGCCTTGAATGAGACGTGCGTTTCGCGTGACTGGTAGCGTTCCGGGTGGCTGAGGGGATATCGTCGAAACGAAAGTGCTAGCTGGCTGGCTAACAGTAGCCAGACTAGATGAACTAGATGTGCCACACCAGTTTCCAGTGTCTAGAATTGCATTGGGATGCAATGATGAATAGCGGTCGTCCCGTGTCCTGACCTGCCAGGGGGTGGGACTTTCTGTGGAGCGCAATTCAACAAATTAGGAAGGTTCTAAACAAGATGGCTATCTTGAACTCACCGAACGCCAGGGAGGAATTTGGATGTGCACCTCCACGTCCAACATTTCCACTTTGGCCATCTGTCACCTGGGATAGGTATTCGGAGAACCCCCCGAATGATGGTGGTATCGGGATTCCGTACAGGTAGCGCGAGGGTATTATCAGATGCGTCTCCGGCGGCTGGGCTACAATCAGAGTACCAGTCACCCCACCGCTCTGAGTTGGAGACGGCCGAGTAACACCGCGGATGGCGGATGACGGGGGGGTGGCGTGGTTGTTATGTTGTTGAATACCTGCCGGTGGCGTTCCGGATGGCGGAGGATATGTCGTCGAGACGAAAGTGCTAGCCGGCTGGCTAACAGTAGTCAGACTAGATGAACTAAATGCGTCTATTTGGTGTGCATTGTAAGCACCCATGATTATAATGCAAGGCTCAATAAAATGAGGGTGATCGGTCACGAACTCACCCCTTCTAATGGTATAGAGAGCCACGGTACCCGAGGGCTCCATAGACGAGCCAGAGATGGGTTGCTGACCTCTGGCGCTGTGACGTGCATACAGCTCCCCATCATTAGTGCCGTTCTGTTCTTTGGTGTCGTCTTCGAGGTTGGGTGTTTTTTTTATTACACCACCCAATGGACCCGGGTGAGAGAATGGATTCTGACCAGTGTCGGGAGGTCTGTTAGCTTCTTGCGTGTGAGATGAGGGCTCGCAGATGGGAGAAGGTGGATAGGTGATATGGGGTGGCGTCCCTGTTTCGATTAACGCTTCCAAGTCTATTCCTTCCGCTACGCCGGGCGTGGAGTCTTTTTCTGGAGTGTGAATACCCAAAGAGGAACGCTCATACGTTACACCCCGAACCCTCTCATCCACAGAGTTCAGAGCTGGAAGACCACTGGTTTCTTGAATTTGGCATTTGGATAGGGGCACCTCACCCTTTCCCTCATCCTCGCCCTCTCGCATCCACTGTTGAATCAGGAAGTGTTTTGCATAGAGCCTCCCTGCCTCGTCCGGCTTTTCGGTGTCGCATTCGATAGGTGGAGCGCCATCGGCACTACTATCCATATCCATATCCATGATTGAACGTAATCTGACCTCTAAGGATGGGTCTAGGTCGGCAGGGGAACGCCCGAGTTCATCGAGAATGAATCGGTCGACACCTGAATGGATGAGGATCTTGACGCACTCTTCCTGTTTAAAAATGTAGGCATAGTGTAGCGCCGATAACCCCATACTGTCTACAATGGTGAGGTCGATTTTCCATCTGGATAAGTACTGGAGAAGTCGGAAATAACCAAGGGCGATAACGATGTGTGCCAAAGTCTGACCGTAGTCATTGCGAGTGGAGATTATTTGCGTCCAGTTGGGGTGTGTAGAGTATGTGCAAAGGAAGTGGATAGAGATATCTTCTAAATTCACCTCTTGCAGCTCTGTAGGTATCTCCTCTCGCTCTTGGTTGTTCGAGTTAGTAGTGCGCATATTCAAGTTCTGGTTAGGATGGGGATTCATCGTAGAAAACGACTGCGCAGGTCCTTTTTGTCGGGTTGTTTCATCTTCCCACTGATAAATGGCCTTGAGTAGAGAGAGAAGACTAGCACGGCCGATTAACACCTGGCAAGCCTTATAGAAATAGACTCACGTTTCGGGCCGACGCTCCTCATACTCGAAGGTGGCAATACTCCCTCCGACCTCAGGTGCATTCTTGGAGGGCCTTTGAGATAGTGTCACGTTCACGACGCCTGGACTAGCTGATGGAGGGAGGCAGCATCGCAGGATTTGGGAATCGTGCCGCCTCTGTCAGATATCGAGGATCAATTCAAGATGGGCAGTAATACCAGGCGTAACTTACGGCACGAGCCCAGTTATCTCCAAAGCATACATAGAGTGGAACAGCAGGAAAGTTTTCGCCGAATAGAACGATCTGTTTCCTTCCTGTCGTAGGACCTCTCTCTGGGACCACCTCCTCCAGTACAGTTGCACCCGTATTCTGATTTATACCCTCATTGTGGGTATGTGCAGGAGAGTCGATTTGCACTTGTGACGTCTCGGGCGGTGTGGAGACAACAGGAGCGCTGCCTCCCTGCCCTGAAGGCACAACTGAGGGTGTATTAAGAGCCCGAGATACCCCCGATGAATTTTGGTCGGGTATTCTGGAAGACTGGTTTATGCTACGCCCACAGTGAGGCTCACCCGTGGTGGGTCCAGGAACTGATGCATTCTCACAAGACATAGCGGGGAGGATCTGTTCGCTATTTGGTGACGCACTTGTACGTGTACCAAAGTCAACGACGGGGTTGCCGTTGCTCGCGAGTGGTAGAGAGTCCACATGGTATAAGGAACCTAACACAAGTATCAGACCCGTTCCATATCAAATTCATACCATACCCATATCATGGGAGCTGAGTCCTAATTCTGTGAGTTGAACAGCGTGTTGTGAGGTATTTGTCGTGAGGGGCGGAGCATTGGCGGGTGTAGAATCGTTGATCCAAAGGGAGGCATCGGCAGCCGGAAGGTCCCAAGTTGTAGGGTCTCCCCAGTCGGGCTGTTGACTGCTGTTGCCTAAGGTCGACAGGGTGAGAGAAGCAGCAAAGGTCAAAGGACTGAATTACTGGTTTGTCGACTATCCCCAGCAGGGATCCACACATGAGAGGTTATCAGTTCTTGAGTGGTGACAATGTCGACGTGCTGAGGTTCCTGGGCTGAAGGATTGACGGAGGAATGAACAGCAGGAGCGATGCGTGGACCGGCTAAATATGTATGGACGTCAGATACCAGGGGGGCATTGCGGTGTAACGTACAATGAATACTAGGTCGTCGAGCAGTCACCCCTCTGATGGAGCGCTTTTGGGCTCTTTTGGGCTCCGCTGGTGGTTTTCCTTTTCCCGAGATATTGAAAAGCAATGGGAGTGGCCTACGGTCGATGGTGATACCCTGGTAATCCCGAAGGACGGCGTCGGCGCTAGCATTATAATGAGGAACTTGCCCGAGGTGAAAACGGGGTTGCCTACGAAAAATTCGTTATGCCGTGATGATGAGCATAGCATTTGATGAAGAACTCGATGATTGCCGTTCCATTCTCGATAGAGATATTCGTGGTTGACGCTCTGAAATCAACTATGTCCCACGTTGCCTGGTCCCTTCGCTCTTTGCATTTTTCACAGACATTCTTGATAATAGTCTGACTGTCGGCCCCTTTCAGTTCCAGCGAAAACTTCAATGACCCCGTTGGAGTAGGAGATTCTCCGTGCACTGAGGCCGTTTTCGGTATTTTCAAGTACTGAACTGGGGAGCCAGGGCAAAAAGTCATGTAGATCTTGATTCTAGTGTCAATGCGAGCCGACAGAACCCCATTTACTTGAAACGAAGGATCAGTAACCTGTATTCCATTGAACCTACAAAGAGATGGGTTAGTCGTCAGGTGAAGTAGCCATAATATATGTGACAGGGCCGTACGCAAGGGACGGCGCAGTGGCATTCGTCGAGGCAAGAGCCGTGACGGCCCCGGGATCTGTGGGTGCCGAAGAAGCTAATATTGCACTTATGAAATCTGAAGTATAAGACCCGATGGAGGGCGGTCCTGGCATGGGCAAGGGTGAGCGGAGCTGATGTAGACTCATGAAGGGCTTACGACCTGAACTTGGTCCTGGACCGGCCATTGACTATGGGTAGGTTTGAAGTAGATGAGAGGGATCGAATCGAGGGAGGTGGTGGGGTTTGAGAATAGGGCTGTTTGGACCGCGTGTGAGGAGTCGGGCAGCTGTTCGGAAACCAGGATTAGCCAACTCTAAGTCGTGAAAGTGAATATTATCAATTTGAACACAGAAACACGAGCGAAGGATATCAAAAGCAGAGCAACAACCTAGGTGGAAATGAAATTCTCGTTCATAGGCAGATTATTTTGCAGGCGTAGATCAAATTGCTCGCAGAGGAAGCTGAATAGCACAGAGTCAATCACCCAATACATTGGGCCGTCCGATATTCGCGGCGTTTGTTGGATATGCCGTAATAGACTGAAGTCAGAATGTGTTCTGCCCTGACGAATAGAGATATGCACACTATGGGAGACCCATGGAGTGTGTTCTGACTGACGTGTCATTTCCCGTTTGTGGTAGTCCACGGTTCCCTCTAGGAACCATTTCAAAAAGGAACCGATTGGAAGGCCAATGGGGGTAGCAAGTGGCGCAGACGAGACTCGAGTTCTTCACCTTATCTTGATGGCCCTTCAATCCTTCCGTTGGTGAAAGACGGGCCACTTGACCTGAATGGTATCGGCGAGGGTGCTAAGCGAGGGTGCTAAGCGTCTGGAGCGGCTAACGCCGCGGGTTGGTGCACCCAGTAAAGATAACGGAGCTTGGTGACCTGTTGGTGTAGCACATAGGTATTCCCGTGGTATACAGAATGGAGGGAGAGAATATCCCGAGGTCCGGCTGAGTGTCGATGGGGAACGCGTAGCGCTTTCCGAAAGGCACTGTCTATTGGTGGGTAATGCATAGTGGTTGAGGGCCTATGCCCTTGAGGAAGAAACGCCTGCGTGCAGCGGCCAACATCAGTGATATTCGAGACATGCCCCTCGTACCTCGTTTCTGGTCTTTGTGCGTGATATTGTGAGTCTGGAGTAGATAGCTTGAGCGAGTGGGGATGGATCTTCACTGCTTGATCGCGAAAACCGGCGAATACAATGGTCGCTCAATGCGAAGTCGGTTGGTTCGTGCTAGCAAGGCCATTCCCTAGAAAAAGAGATTTGTGCAGGATATTGTACCATCTACGCAACCGATAGATGACGCAGAATCGCAATTAATGGTGAACGCCTTGACACATCAACGAAGAAACATGGACGCAATGCGAGCCTCATCATAGTCAATCAGTGATAGACACGAGCTAGTCAGACATCCGTCGAGTTCAAGTAGAAGGTGAGGTTAAGTTCCAGTCGCGCATTTTTGAGGCTGGACAGTTTGACACTCAGATCCCAACGCCAAGGAGCACCACGCAAGGTTGTTTCAAAACGCCAGGAATACTCACTAGAAGCTTGCTTAGTTCCTCCAGTACCATTCCACGTGACCCTATCTGCGTATTCGATCAAATTCACGACGCCGACCCAAGGGAGGGTCCACACATCGTCTTGGTGTCGTCAATGGGCCAGACATGGACAAGTGCTGCATAAGCCTCTGGTCTGTTCTCATCATTTCCATCGTCTGTCGTCCCTTTCCTGGGGCCGATCGAACAAGCTGACGCTCCTTCCCCAGTCGTGTAGCCTGTCGACGTGTACCCCGACTGGTGATACGACTGTTTAGTATTATACCGATCCTTCCAACAGCGTAACCTTGTCAACAGATCATTTTCCGTTTGTCTCGACACGTTCGTGGATCAAGTGGTCATGTTACGCCACTTCCGTCCTACGCCCTCCTAATTAATTACTATGATATCCCTTGGGAATCCACAATACGACTTGCAGCCGCTCCTCTTGGTCCCTCCAATATCAAGTCAGCCATGAACAGCTACGTATTGCTACCTTATAGAGGGCAGGGATCCAGTACCATCGATCTGTTGGTAATGACATTTCTCGAGGGTGTATCCCCCGAAGCGATACGCTCGGTAAGATGAGAAGGAAGCGTGCGGTTACACCGGAGGCTCTTCAGGCGAGATTTACCGTGCTCTCCCCTTGTTCGACGTGTTCGAAGCAAGAGATCCATTTATCGGCCATGCGCTGTTGGCAGTCAAGGTAGGTGGAAGCACCCAAAGGCGCGTTGCAGCACTTCAAGAGGTATCATTTCGAGTTGGATGTGCAGTGTGTATAATGGTGAGCGCGTTGATTAATATCAGGGAAGTATATTCTAATCATTAATCTTCTGTTGCTTGGGACATGGTCTCGTTATCAGAGAAGTCATCACCGCTATGCCGCCCTGCGACCTGCCACGCGGGAATCCCTGATTTAGTGTGTATCTGGAGAACCTTTAACAAAAGTATCTTTCCAGGTTCTGAAATTTTCTGCTCGAGCTTCGAGGTACCGGTTTATATACTTATTCGACACGATCTTCAAATATTCATGAAGATCATTAGGCCCCAAAAGGTTCCGGGTGAGAGGGCCGCGATCACTGAAAGGGTGGGCTCCTCAACGGCCGTTTTCCATCCTACTAAGCACTGTTGTATTCTATACAGTCGGCCTAACACTCCATTATGCCCCCAGCTCAATGTAATGCTGAGATTAGGGATAATGGGATCGGAGGCAGACCTCTCGTGAAGCATTGGAACAACAGTGAGATGATGAGGATATATTAAGATAATACTGCCGAGCCAAGTGAAACCGAGTATGCTCTCACGAGACAGCCTACTATGGGCATTTTTGCTGGTGATCCTTGAGGTCAATTTGAATGGGGAATGGCGGCTGCTAGTATAGAAGACGGGCATCGGTTAGTTCCAACCAGCGCACGAGTATGCGAGAAGACCGATACGTACCATGGGTTTCCGCTGGCGGGTATGCACGGATATGCAATGGTGGGTGATCGACGTGCTGGTCGCTGATGTCGAAGCGCTTCGTCTATACACCGTGTGGCCATGTGGAATAGGCGCGGCACGTCCCATATTTGCATCCGTAGGTACCACCGTCATGATTTTTGATGAATACCTTATACGAATGCGCCTCTTCGGGGCAATTGTGGTCTCTGATGCAAGGTTCCAGTTGATCGTTTCTGAGTCAAGTCGACGCATTGAGGATCTTTTCAAGCGTCTGGAGATTTACGTCCATACTCGCGCGATCTACGTTGTGTTCGATGGCAAAACCTCTATGACGAACGTAGCAAGTTGTCGATACCATGGTCGACCTCCTGGACTAAAATGTACGATTTTTGGGATGCTCCGCTTCGACCTCGTCGCTATGATGGTTCATTTCAAATTGGCTACCCTATGTACATGCCAGGTTTGATTTCCTTTGATTCTATATTTGTACTCATCACCGTAGACCAAAAGCGTAAGTTAACGAACTAGGGCGCAGCTCAGAAGGAGGATCGAAAGAACCGTGAGAGTCTTCCTGCCTCGAGCTGCGCACTTTAAATACAAGATAAGTTACAGTTACACATTCTCTTGTTTGCGGGTCGAATGCGGATCGTAAATGGGGAATGGGGAATGGGAATGGAGAGTGACCAAACAGACCTAATGAGAAATATCCCACGCTGCACACCTCTATCAACTACAGCATCGACAACCAGGCCACCTTGAAATCAATGCAGAACAACTCAAGACAACCCGCGCAGTACTTAATAGACGAAATTCACAGATGCACAAACGAGCTTCAACTCTTCCTGGACGACGAACGAAGACAAGATCTGATACATCCTCGGCCGAACGACCTGGACGCAAATCGGGGCACACAACTATCTTTCACATGGGTCGCGGGGCACATGAACTCTACTGGTAACGAGCGGGCTGACTTTTTGGCCAAAGAAGCGGCAGAATTCGGCTCCAGTCCGGAAAACGACCTCCCTATCTTCCTCCGCCGCCAACTCCCAATGAGCATTTCAGCAGTCAAACAGGAAATCAGCGCGAAAATCAAGATACTCACGAAGGAATGGTGGAAGAAATCACCCAGATTCAAGAAGATGCGATGCATTGACCCCTCATTCCCCTCAGACAAATATATCACGATAACGAGCTCTCTCAACCGTAGACAAACTAGCATACTGACCCAATTACGAACAGGCCACGCCCCTATCAACGCGCATCTACACAGGATCCGAAAAAACGATACGCCAAACTGCCCACAAGCTACCTGCAGAGGAATTACGGAAGACAAACATCACCTACTGTTCACCTGTCCACGCTACGTACACGAAAGATATCAACTTACGCAAAGAATTGGAAAGAACGCTTTCAACTCAAACAAGCTACTCGCCGACGAGAAGATCATCCCCCACACGCTCAACTACCTCAACAAGATCGGACGATTCAAACACATCT
>Ga0307515_10011149_pt1 | contig 17091 bp, 9 predicted proteins | sample 17_EM_MG_FD_194513 | JGI IMG/M metagenome (GOLD analysis project Ga0307515, IMG submission 194513) | Populus trichocarpa ectomycorrhiza microbial communities from riparian zone in the Pacific Northwest, United States - 17_EM | ecosystem: Host-associated > Plants > Roots > Unclassified | place...
AGCTAATTAAGGTAGTTTTAGATTATAAGGCCCTAGAATACTTTATAATAACTAAGGCCCTTATAGCCCGGTAGGCACGCTAGGCGGATACCCTATCTTAGTTTAACTTCTTAATTATATATAGACCAGGCGCTATAAACCGTGTGGACGCTTTTATAAGGCGTAAGTAAGACCTAGATAACCAAACGGCTACAAAGATCTCACTATAGACCTAGATGCTACTATAACTAGAATACCTTAACCCCTAAATACGGGCAGAACTAAGTACGGACTCCTTAGGCGCTAAGATATGTCCTATTAACTTCTCTAAACTTAACCTTATTAATAAACTACTATAGGCTAACTAAATAACCCCCTCTCTATAGGAATACCGTAAAAAGGTAAAAAACGTTGCCAGCCTATAGTCCCTTGAAAACGGACTACTTAAGTACTAGGAACGGCTAGTAGTAGTTAAAGAACAGAACTTACGGACCTGGCTTATTGCCAAAGCTTATACCTAGGTCTCTATAGCCTACCCTAGAAAAAATAAGACCCGTAAGATTATTGGTGACTGCTACTACTGGCCCGGAATAGTTATAAATATTAACTGTTATGTACGGAACTGTGACAGCTGCCGTAGATCTATAATTCTACGAGATAAGACCCTAGGACTATTAAAACCTCTCCTAATACCTGACCGCCCCTAGCAGTATATCTTTATAGACTTCTATAAGCTACCTATAGACCGCGACGGATATGATATAGTTATAATTCTAGTTAACCGCTTTGGCAAGCGCCCGTTTTTAATTCTCTGTTATAAGAATATTAATGCTAAGGAGGCGGCCTGACTGTATATTTACTACGTCTACCGCATTTACGGACTACTAGATACTATTATATCTAATTACGGCCTGTAATTTATATTAGCCTTCTAAAACGAGTTTACCCGGATCCTAGGTATTAGGTTAAAGCTCTCTATAGCATACTACCCCTAGATAGACGGCTAAACGGAGATTATAAATTAATATTTAGATTAGAGACTCCGGCCTTTTATTAACTACTTCTAAAATAACTAGGGCGAACTGCTACCCCTAATAGACTACGCCCAGGCGACCCTACCCTATAACTCTATGGGATTTACACCTATCTAATTAGAAATAGGGTATTTACCCTAAATAAGCTTTAACTAGGATAGACTAGAAGGACCATGGACTGTACGCGAGAAACTATTTTATAAGGAAGCCTAGTAGTACGCCAAGCGCTTAGAAGAAGCCTAGACGGTAGCCTATATAAATCTAAAAAAGGCCTAGAAATTAATAGAATAGTAGGTAAATAAGTATAGGCGCGAACCTAACTTTACCGTAGGTAATATGGTCTAGGTTATAATAAAGAACTAAAAGATGGAACGGCCTAGCTGTAAGCTAGACTATTAGATAGCGGGACCATATAAGGTCTTTAAGAAGATAGGTAACTTATATAAAGTAAAGCTCCCGGATTTAATTAAGGTTTACCCTATTTTCTTGCCGGATAAGCTACAAAAAGCTATAAATGACCTATTACCTAGATAAAAGAACGAACCTCCCCTACCGATTTAAGTTAATGGCGATAATAAATGGGAAATTAAAGAAGTACTGGCCTATAAACTAGTAAGGAAAATGCTAAAGTACCGCGTTAGTTGGAAAGGCTATAACCCAGATCCTACCTGGTACCCTGTATGGAACTTTATTAGTAGTCCCTATAAGCTTTAAGAATTCTATAACCGCTACCCTAATAAACTAGGACCCTTAAAGTATCTAGACGAGTAGATAGAGTGCTAGTATAGTAAAGACGATAAGCTACCGGAAGAACATAAAGATAAGAACGCCCTATAAGTATAATACGGACTATAAAGCCTAAGGGCAGGCTTTTACGGAGGGGGGGGTAATGTTACGGCACTGGCAGAACTTGGCAGAACTTGGCAGAACTTGGTTAGCAGAACTTGGCAGAACTTCGCGGTCACGTGACTAGAGGACCGCATAAAAGAACCCTACTGCGACCGGCGCTGCTCTTCTTCTCCTTTCCTTTCTCTAGCTTTAGATCCTCGTTTATAGACTACCAATCGTACAGGCTTGCGCGTCCCTCTTGCCGTGCTCGTGCCTTGATTGACTGAGTCGCTAACAGAATAGGTAGTTAAGGGGTCAAGGGGGTGAAGTGCAGCAGTTAAGTTAAGTAAAGTTAAAGTAAAGTAGTTAATTACCTCTATATAATCTCTAAGTGCTAATAGCTTAGTAGTAGTAGTAGATTACTCCTTATCTTTTGACGAAATAGAAATAATCTTATTAGGTATAGTAACATTTTAAAGATTAAATAAGTAAATCTTTTCTTTAAGAAGCTTTATACTATTAGTAAGAATATTAGCAGACTTAAATTAACTATTATAATTACTATTAACTGCTCGGATATGTGTATAACCCTTAGCCTAAAGATAGTATATAAGACTAAATATATTAGCGAGTGCTGACTTTTTATTATATTTAGAATTGGCTCTTTAACTAAATAAAGTCTCTAGTATAGCGCGTAGTTAAGAAATATATAAACTAGAAAGCGTAACCCGTTTAAATATCTTTTCAATATTGTAAGTAGAGTTCTTATATAGTTTTATGTCAACGGCATAGTAGTAGTTAATATACTCTAGGGCACGATCAATTACTTTAAAGGTATTTAGTCAACTAGCCAGATTTACTAAACTTAACGTAAGAATTAATTATTAAAGCTTAGTAGTCGCGATCCAATTTATAAGAAGCTATTAAAGATAAAGCATCTCGTACCTATACTGTAACTACTTAGCCCTATAGAACTAGACAGAGAGTAGATTAATAAGTTAGCGGATTAGACTAATATTGCTATAATAGATAGCATACTATAGGACTATAAAAGCTTTAACCTGTTAGAGATACCGACATATACTAAGAAACTCCTTATTATTATACCCTTAACCGGTCTAAGCGGAGTAGGTAAATACTTATTATCGTATACGTTTAATTAACTAAAGAAATTAAGATAGAGTTAGCTGTATAATAGCATCGTTATAGGATTCTTTCCTATTATTTTCCTTGCTATTAACCCCTTGGAACCATCCCTTAGTACTAAGTACGTTATACTAAAGTGCGACCACTTAAGCCGTCCAGCCTTGTGTAATCAATAGCTCGACAAAATAAAATTTAGCATTTTTTTATAAGATTCCATACCGGTCCTAGTAGCCAATATTATAACAGAGTGTGGCCTTTAAGTAAGTGCTAGGAGAACTCTCCTAATAAGTACGAACTATAAGGTAGAGGAAACTTTAAAGGATATAAAAGAATATAGGTGGCCTAAGTAACTAGTCCTAACAGTTAAAAGCTTAACTGGTAAGAGACTGCTTAGTTTTTACGCTCCTAATATACTAAACGGTCTTCTAATCGCCCTAGGCGAGCTAAAGGCGCTAAGTAAAATAACCTAACTTATCGTCCTCTTTAAGACTAAGTTTATAGATCTAGATATCTTAATGGACACTATATATACCTTTAATTATACTTTTATTATAAAAGATTATACCTAGCTATTATAGAGCAGTCTTTTAAGGAGATAGTAAATTAAACTTTAGTACTGTAGGAAAAAGACCTAGCTTACTACTAAAAATATATTTAACTGCTTATAAATAAAGCTTATAGATAGTAGTAGTAATAAAGTATATTAACAACTACTATAAGATCTGGTCCCGTTAAAGACCTAGAGATAAGATAATATTATTAAGAAGAAGCGGTTGTGACGGGTTAAACATTAACTGCTTAAGGCTAGTAGTTAAAATCTTAGGACAAAGGATAAGAAGCGCAGTGGTTATATTACATATTTTTATTCCAGAAGATCTAAGCACTTAATCTCTAACATCGTCTTTAAAATTAAAATTATTATAGACTAGTAGCGCTTAAGAATTAGCTATAAGGGTTAGTAGCTTATTCTTTTTATTAGTTAGTTATATAAAATATAGGCTAAGGGGTTAAACCTTCCTTTATATTATTAGCAATATCTATAAGGTATTAATTAATGTATTTATAACTATTATAGAGACCTAGCCTAGCTAATACTTCAATAACTTAACGCTTAATACTACTCCCAAGTAGGTAGATTCCTAACATTTTTATAAAGAAATTAGTAGTGGACTGTGTACGACTCCTACAGATAATAGAAGTAATTAAATATAATTGCTGCTAGATAATCTTAGAATTGCCTAACCCTTTATAACTACTCTAACCCTAGCGTTAATTGCTTATAAGCTTTTTAAGTAGAGCAGTCCATTTAGGAGCAGTTAATTTAATTTTTTCTAATACTTAAGAGAAGTCAACCTTCTCCATAGAGGTAGAGTGGTTAAACTTATTAAAATATAGCTGCCTAAGCAGTACATCGAGTTCTTGGATAAGTTCTGTTAAGGAAATATCCCCTACTAACACATAACCAGTTAATTTAAGGGCTATATAAACCTCCGCTTATTCTAAAGCAGAACATAATAATAAGATCTGCTGACTAATATAGAGGCCACCCGATCTATCATTAACACCCTCTATAACCCATGCCTTAAGGAATTACTTCATATTAAAGTTATTCTGCCGCTATAATGTTTATGTCGCCCAGAGCTTTTAGCGCTGGGAAAGACGGTTCCGCTATTTCCTAATTTGCCTTTAAGGCAATAGAAATATAGAGGACGGTGTTAAGGGGGAAAGGGAGTCAATATCGGAGAGTGGGGAGGATAAGGACGCGTTGGTGTCCACCTAAATACTAGAAGCGCGTAACTCGGGAGGAAGTAGTATCCCCATTATAAAAAAGTAATCGATTGTAAAGGAGACTGGTCTAACTCGACTCGTCAGTTTATTAGGTTAAATAGGTGTTGTTAGGGAGTCAAATATACAGGTAAAAGTATCTCTCATACAAAATTGTAAAAATTAAAGTTAAGCCTCACCAAAACCCGCACCAAAGGCCCTCAGACGGCAGGGCGAACTTAAGGTCGGTAGATAGCTGATTGGTTAAAAAAAGTGGCGTTTTTTAGGATAAAAACTAGTGATACTTTAGTATTAGTGAGTGCGCCTTAAGTTCTACCCTTGCCGTCTGAGTCGCTTACTGAGATAAGCGTGGTCCAAAGCTGATCGTGGTCCGAAAGCTGGTTTGCAAGTTCGGACCACGTTGAACTTTTGGACCACGCCGAGTTTTTTGCGGACCACGCCGAGCTGTGAGCCCGTCCATTTGCAACATAGAAATCGTTTGATCTCAGCAGCTTCAAGGGGCACCAGCGTCATACATGCATTTTCAGATATTGATAAGGCCCACCATTGACTTGGTTCCCAATTTCGGAACAGAAAACCTCGGTCAATGCTAGGTTGTGTGCCATGTGATCTTCAACATCCATGTGCTTGCTCATTTTGGGTTGAACTCTTGAAGCTATGACCCCGGGATTGATTCTCCCCACAAATCAAGTATCTCAGAAATTAATCTCACTGCTACTGATAGGTCACTGACCGGCACAAACCATTCTAAACTCAGAATTGATTTGCAACTTAGCTAGGCGATATATTCGGAAGTGGTATCACCATAATTGCATTGACACTAAATTCAAGATGCGTCGGATAGCCACTTCATCGCTGATTAGAAATGGGGTGGAGACGGTGGCCTAGGTTCGAGGCGAAGTGGAATGGCCCACGGGGTGGAAATAAAAACTCATTAGACTAATTGGTACCTATGCGTGTAGACAAGGTAGGATTAGGTACTCCACCCAAATAATGGTTATAAGATTAATAGACCATTTCGAACAAAGTCCTATGATTACTCTTGAGAGCATTCCTGCTCTGCCAGATAGAGGATACGCAGCTGAAAAGCTTTTGAGAACCGCCGAGGATCGGAAAAAACTGACGCTGAAGAGTGAAACTCATCCAAGAGCATGGGTGGAATGTTTTCAGATGTAGGCCAAGGGATATACTTCGTCTCGGGTACGTACGGCTGGCCAGACTCAACTATCCTTGCCCGATACTTCAGTCCGATAGAAAACAGATCGATTTGTAACCCCAGAGATTGAAACCTGGACGACATAATTTATACATAATCAATAGTTACAAAGTGGCGAGACGGTTCCCATCAACTTACAATTCCTATTTACACAATACTATACATATCTACTCTTCCTGCCGTGTTGTTTCATATCTCTTGCCTCTAAAGGCCCACAAACCCCAATTACCACAGCTAATGTCCTGAGGGTCTAAATCATTTAGATCCCACCTCAAACTCCTAAATTTATTTTCACCAGGTTCCATCAACAGATCCACCTCGCCAGCCATCTTCTCTTCCACCCATTGTAAATCCCGTTGCATATCCCACTCTGTGTATCCGGTGGCCAATATGGGTACTTTTGTTTCCAGCAGGAGTGATAAGGTCTCTTCCCATTCGTGTGAGCTAGCTGGATGGCCTAAGCCGGGGTGAAATAGCATAAAGCAGTCGAAGTAGGGATCGTAGGGATAGAAATGGCCTGCTTTATGGAGAGTATGGTAATATTCAACATAGGTGCTAATTTTTAGTTCACTACTAATTCGGTCCTCAACGACAGCACCGAAGGGATTGGAAGGCGTCCGAGGTGGCAGGGGAAATTCATCATCGCGGTTGGCCATGGACTCGGGACCAATGAATATGAGGTGGAACTTAACGCGGGGAAAGAGGTAGACAAGCTGTATCCAAACTTCACGAGGGAGCGAGGATTCGGCGCGAGCACCGACGATAAAGATACGCACAGCCGGTGGGGTCAGTCGAAGGCCTTTGATGTCACCTCCACCACCAGTACGGGGCGGGTGAAGCGTGTAGCGAAGGGCTAAGGGTACCATTAGTTCATATCACGAATGATTTACGAGCAGTACTCACCACTTAAGCTTTTGAGCCCCTCCACTGTCAACCTGCCGCCTTTGCGGATGTTGTACGGGCTCAATTCGTGTAGAACGCTAGCGATTGTGACTGGGTAAGTCAGAAGTTTGGTAGCTTGTCGCAGGTTACGGTCTTCGTTGATAGCTGCAAATTCCCTTGAATATAAGAACGTGTCCCAGTTCGTCATGTTGACCAGTGCCTCCTCCAATTGTGGTCCTGGACACTCGAATTCGGGAAAGAAACGACCGGACCGAAGGTCGTGATCGTCTTCATTGATTTGCCTAAGGATATCGCAGATCTCCAAATGAGACTCGTAATCACCCGCAAAGTGTTCCTCTGAGCAGTATACAGGAATCCCGCAATCGGGACATTCGTATTGAACGTGCGCAGGCGGTGAACCTGCCATTGAAGATTTCTTGGTCTCTGGATCATCTGGAGTAGTTGGTAGCCGCGTTTGCCTGTGGTCGGGGTGAGGGCAGCAGGCATGATGTTTTATGAAAGCAGCACGCCGTCGGATATCGGGAGAAGGCGAATTGGAGAAGGAGTGAAATAGATTGTCTGGCTGGAGCAAGAGGCGCCGTTGGTCTCCGCGCACACGGGTATACTCTAGTCCTAGCATAGTCTTTGCTTGGAATGGTTCGCTAGCAGCATTCTGTTCATGCCTAGAGGTCGAAGATGCAAATCGCTTTGCAAGAGCATGTTGCGGTGATGTTCGGATTATGGTGGGCTGATTGTCCTGTGAGGAGATCCATCTTTGCTGGGAAGGGCAGACTTGGCGGGCACGGCGCAATTGAGGTCGCGTCCCAGACCTGAGAGATGCTAGACACTTCTGACAGGTGTAGGATGACCGCATGTTGCGGCTCTCTCCAAGATGCTGATATCGAATGTAAATCTAAGAGGTATTTCGATGAGGCTTGGATAGTTGCCAAGGCGGATATGGAGAAACCATTGCCGAAGAGATCGTCGGGCAAAGCTCCTGGATTACCTCAGCGGGCCCGGACGCGATTCTGTTGGTGCGGAGTCAGTCGGCCCGCAAGCGAATGACTAACCACGTTTGTGGTGCACCACCAGAATCACATCTAGAAGAAGGCACTTCGTAAGGTAGCGATACTAATTAATACTACCTTTCTTAGCTATACATTTAATAGCGCCGGTTTCCTTACTTATTTAAAACCGGGGTTTTCTACCTAGCTTATTGCGAAGGCCTAGTCGTTTTATACTAGTAGTAATCTCTTATACTTTATCCCTTAACCCGTTGGGGTCCTTAAAGAATTCGCTACTGGATTTGACTGGGCACCTGCATTAAACCAGGTTCTCCGATTGGCTGGTCCCTTATCGATAACCGTAGGACCAAAATCAACGGGTTAAGGGATAAAGCTCTAGCTTTAACGCCTTCTCTTCTATAGTCTCGGGCCTTTAGTATAGTAAGATCTAAGCTTAGAGAGTCCTTACTAGCAATTATAGAGCATATTAGGAAGGGTCTAACCCTTTTTAGGTGGGCGGTGTGCGCATATTAATTGGGAGTGTATACGTATCATTCAGGGTGTATAACTAGCAGTAGTCAATGTTAAAGCTTTAATATTCTTTAATCAACTCAACTTAATCGGAGCCTCCAAATTGATTGAATTGCCAAGCCAGCGAACTCAGTTGGTTGAACTGATTGAGTCTTGGCACCCAACTCAACTCAATATTGAAGTCTCGTTGATTGATTTGCAACCCTGCTCGCGCACTCCATTGCAGGAAACAATCTGTGGAGTTCAAGGTGTCCCAGGTCTTAGCGCAGTTGGGAAGAAAACTGAGGTCACTGACACAGTAGATGCTCGCTTCTGATTTGTTATGAGCGCGAGCTTTGAGACTGCAGCGTCCTTTGATACGGGGATAGCGAAAAGGACCATAGATCAAAAACGTACTCCGCAATGTTCATTCAACCATTATCGTTACTGTTTGTTGATTTGATTATGTGTCCGCCCCACCAGGTAATCTATAAAACATATGCATATCAAGGTTTAAATTAAGCCGATGTGTGGTCTAATTCAGCTTGACTACGTAACAAGTTTTATTGAGGTACCAGTAACTTACCACTTTTCATGAGTCATTTCATGCAGCTAGCCCTCGCTGACCAGATTGCATCGAACTAATTTACAAATCTTCATTCCACAAGCACACCCAATCACCGTGGTATCTAAACATTCCAACGCTGCGTATTCCAAGTATAACTCACTCAAAAAGCGTACAAGCCCCGCATATTCCAGATCTTCCCTTCGATACTCGAAGGGGTCCAGTTCCCATCGATCGATGCAGCAATTCTCTGCTTAACATCATTCGGTAGCAGTAGGAAGCGCTCGCAGAGATCACCGTCAATAGCACCCTTGACCGGGATATAGTAGCCACGATATGCAAGATGATCACGTCCCGCAAGTGGTTTATCATCGGTGCGCAGAGCTAGTTCAAGCTGTTGGAACATTCTGACATCTTTGCGATCTTCAAATGGAACAAAGACGCCTAGAGTGCCTTGCAGGCCGGCCCAGAATACAACCTTCTCGCCACCAGGTGTAAGTGCAGTCTTTTGAATGGCCATTGGAATGTCTTGTGTGTAAAAGTGCATGACGATATCGAGACGGTTTGATGTGCCGCCAAGATATCCTTTCTCATGGAGTAGATGGAGCCCACCACCCGGCTCGTCGGCGACTTCGGAAACCTTTGGAGGGCAGCGTAGCATCCAGACATTGCCGAATTTATCACCGCCTACAGTTGTTTCGTAATCAATCATTGCAGCGCTAGTTGTGTAGCGTGCGACAGTGTCATCGACAAATGGAATGAGTCTATTCTCTTGTTCCTTGTGGACGACATATGTCAGACTCTCTCGCTGGTCCGCGCAGATAATGCGACTGCCTTGCGTTTGGAGATCCATCACCCTGGTCGGAACTACACCAACAACCTGGGTCTTACGGAGTAGCTGCTTTATACCAAGATCATATATGCGAAGATCAGCACCGATGCCGACAAGTAGCTTTCCTTTGAAGGAAAGCATAGCCAGAGGCGGTGCTTCTACCTTTGTCTTATGGATAAAATCTAGAGAGCGGCCGTTATCTAGAAAGCGGTAAATGTGCACATAACCACATGTGAAAGACAGTGGTGAGGACACCATATCTTTGCCAGTGCCAACAGCCAAGAAGGTTTCGCCGCCTTGGCTCTCGAAGGGAACAGCAACGACGCTGACTGCAGCTTCATTTTGCTCGAGTTCAATCGTTGCCACAACCTCCTTACCAGTAACAGGGTCGATGATCTGGATACACGATGCCCAGTGGCCTTTTGCACGAGGATAGCCGAAGTCCTCAGGTGGCAGAGCGGGCGCGGAACCGTTCATAGCAGCGTAGTCTTGAATAAGTTTTTCTCGTGTATGTGCAGCTAAGACGTTGTTATCGGACTCGATGACATAGAATAGCGGATATTCAGGATGGCGGACGAAACCACGTGGAGTGTATGCAAGAGAGATAGACTCTTGATGAAGATTGGTTGAGAGTTTATCAATGGCGAAAATGCTGAAGTATAGATGTCAGCGTCCTGATCGATCGTAGACGTAACGTTATGGAAGTGGCGGAACAGCAATATATTCAGAAGGAACAATTGGAATTAAAATTATCCTCATAGGATTTAGGATTCTTATAGATGTCATCATGGAAAGGTAGTGAAATATTAGAGATGTGGAGATCAATACGCACCGTAGATCTTGAGCATGTATGCCAATCATACCAGTAAATTCCTTACTGGTGAAACTCCAAGCCGACTCGAGGGGAAGGTAGCTAAGCGGTGTGAGAGTGAGACTCCTGTTTTGTGGGTCCGCGTAGCCTAGCCACGGTCTAGAAGTTAATGCGAGTATTGCCGAATCTCCTTTAACAGAAACGCGGACGAGTTTGACTGGCTTTGGCCCAAGAAATCTCCTCCGCGTTTCGGAGAGCTCTCCAGTAACTTCATCCATGATTGTTCGAATGTAAATTCCTGAGTAGAGACCAACATGAAGGTACAGAGTTGAGCCATGAGAGGACCTGTCTTTCATCGCCATTATGTTTAGCGCACTAGGAGGCGAGGTCAGGGCCTGAATGGATTGCTGTTTAAGACGGTCACCTGCTCCGTCGGCAAACAAACTCATAATTCGCACAGTGCAGTCGTCACACCCAACTGCGAGATAGTCACTTCGAACACGACCTTCAGGTACCCCACCCAAACCTAGGCAGGTTACAGTGCCAGTCATAATAGCCTCGTCGTCACTCTTGGCCAGAGATCCATCCGAGTCACACTCGAAGTAGTTGATTTCACCAGAGCTGAGGGCGATGGCAACTTGTCGATTGTTTGTGGCAGCGGCCACAATAGTCCTGTGTTGAGGAGTAGGCCAGTCGGTGATCTTTCCATTAGCATCGATGTGGCGAATACCTTTCGGGTGAATTTGGAGTAAGCTGTCCTCTCCAAATTGCTGCACTGCGAGGGTTGTTGTCTCTTTTAGAAACCCACTGTCCGTAATTTCTTCCACGTCTTCGCCGATGCTGAGCACTAAGGTCATTGCTGATAGAGAGAGCACTATGTAGGAATCATACTCGTCATCAACGGTTTTCTTAGTGGTCCAGACAGCGGATGCAGGCTGCGGTAGTTCTGACTCGACGAGGTCCAAGACTTCAAGACTATTCCTTGATGTTCTGAATGTACTCCTAGCTCCCGCGCCAGATATTGTGTAGATCTGCGGTGCGTCTTCCTGGGTGAGATTTGTAACTTTGCACTCAATCAATGGGTTCATGCTGTCAATGGTTTCGACGAGAACAAGATTTACGAGAGGACGAGGTTGAAAATAGGCAGGAGTGTAGTCTTCCGTGGGATCCGCGGGGAAGGAGTCACTGTCAAAGACAAGCTCATCGTCATCATCACCAAGCCTCTCAAGTTCGTAAAGATGACGGTCTCCCACCTCGCAGGCAAGATATAGGAAGCCAGAGCGGAGGAGGCAGACGCTAGATGCGATGGGGACAGTGTCGAAATATTTGATCTTGAGCCGCCTCACGGCACCGTTGGCCTTGGTCCTCGAGTCTTTGAGGTCCAGCGTGACCTTGAAGAGATCACCATCCTCGGTTTGCAACAGCCAAAAGAACCCCCCTCCCTTTAACGTGTACATCGTACCGGCTATGATGTATCGTTTCCGCTGCGGATCCTCAGTGGCACCAAGTCGTCGTGGTATTGGCACTCGGAAAGTTTCTTGATTAATATGGCGGTAGGTTATGTTTTCTTCCCCACAGACAAGCACGCCACTTGGACCCCAATTGCCGCCTGGGACTCGGAAAAGCATAGTTGCCGTACGATCGACTGTGTCGGCCCACTTTCTAACGACGTGATTGAGACCCAAATCCAGCTCATAGTATACAAGCTGTTTCTCGATCTCTACATATGCCCTGCCAGTTGGATCTTGCTCCGACTCAGAATAATCCACTTCTAGAACAGCAAATATTGGGTTCTCGTAGGCAACGTCTAGAGCACAGACCGAGTACACTAGCGTCTGGGGCCTGTGGGCTTCCAGCGGTGAAGATATTGTCAACTCCCCCTCAACATTTCGGTTGAGAATGTATACGAGCTTGTTCTTCTCCACTGATGCGAACATAACTGCTCTGCCCTTCGGATCTGCTGCAATGTATTGCCCTGGGACAACGCGACGGATACCAGATTTGCCGAAGGTCTCAAGATGAACTGGCTTGAAGCGCTTTTCGTCAGGCATGTACTCGAGAGTAGCGATGCGACCGGAGTCAGAGGCAATGATAATGTAATCTATAGATCCTCAGCAACAGTTCTCAGATAGGTTTTATTAGCTCCAATACGGCGTTCAGGATGGAAGACGCGCGAGGCGGTGGACCTGCTGCTCGGCATACTTCGAGAATCACTAAATGGGCTTCATCTAATGGTTTGGGCTGCGAGTACATACCTTTATTGGCGCCTGCAAGGCGAAAAGTTGCCAAGCCGCGAATGATGCCAAAAACATCGTGAGTGTGGATTGTGTTGAAACCTTTCTGCATGCGAGAAACCTCTAATAACGAGAGAAGAGAGCCGTTTGCTGTGAGAATTTGCTGCCGACCCCACCCAGCGAAATCGGCCACAATTGCATGAGTAGTCGCTGAAGGCGGTTGCACCGTCAGCGAGTACATGTACAGGGATGACATGGTAGTCATGATGGGCAACGATGACTCTGGCCCAGGAGGTGGTCAAGGGAGGAAGACTTGCAAATGACCTAGGGCAGATGAGAAGTTCGTGAAGCGGCAACAGCTAGACCGCTTTGGTAGGCGGTGAGCAACAGCTTTCTCTTGTCTTGCCGCAGCGTTTGGCCACCACGGCCACCTCCCAGAATATGATGCAGTAGCATATGCATCATTTTCTAAATCACCTAAAGTTCTTATGGCCTCTACCTTATACATCGTATACTCAGCCTCACCGGTACACTTCTCGAAAAAATAGCACGTCATATATTATCATTGACCCGAGGTACGAGTGGTCTGTATTTTCGGTTCTTACCTAGGTAGAATTCAAACTTTGCCAAGCCAGCTTCTGATTGGTTAGGGAAAAAAGTTTCGCGCGGTAAGTTGTGGCAGAATCCACGTGATGAACTTCAAAATACCGAGCTCTACGAAAGCCCTGCAAAAGCTCTGCACCAAGCTCTACCAAAGCCCTGCAAAAGCTCTGCACGAAGCTCTATACGAAGCTCTCCAAAAGCTCTACTAAAGACTTTACAACACCTCTACCCCCCCAGTATACTAGCCACGCGCACGAAGTGCGCAGGGGGGTCCCGGGGGTCCCCCCCTTAAAGCTCTACTCGAAGCTCTGCTCAAAGCCCTATACAAAGCTCTAAAGCTCCACTAACACGCAGCACTAATATACTAGAAAGTCTCATAATCATCTCTACAAACATCTCTACAAACACCTCTCCGACGGCTCTACAAACGGCTCTATAAACGTCTACACAATTGATTAATTAAACGTCTATACGATCAATTAATTAAACGCCTATACAATTAATCAGACGCCCGTATAAACGTCTCTACGAGCGTCTATAAACGTCTTTACAAACATCTCTACGAACGTGTACAATACCCATACAACCGTCTGTATAAACGTCTATATAATTGTGCCGTGTCAAGATAACACCAGAATTGACCTCAGCTGAAGAGTCCTATTACCGCTCCGCCCTGTAAGCTCTATAATTCTTGGCTCCTCTTGGCTCTCGGCTAACTTGCTTAAGATATTGAACCAAATCCTCATCAGGCACTATGCGAACCGAGCTTCAGTAGAAGGAAGAAAAGAGATGCACACCAGGAGCTGAAAGATAGCTCTGACTCTACAACATCATCGAATAAGTGATGTTGCAACAGTGACACTGGAAACCTAACTGAGCTGGTACTCTTGCTCATCTCCATCACTTGCACCTCCAGCTCTTCGGCCCGGTCCCATCGGCCTTGATTCCTATACATCACGCCAGGCTAGCCATGGACGTAACGATCGTGGCTTTCCAAAGGACCGTTCACCCAGCCGATACACTCCTTCGTAGAAACCTGGCCAAACATTCCATCACCACTGTCAAATGGCAAATATCTTTCGATCACATACGCTGGATCAGGCCATCGGCAGCCGGTCGCACGGTGGGAAACTGTAGGTCGCCGAACATAATAGCCAATAGAAGCTACACGATTGAAATGGCCGGCAATTGGTGAAGATGGTGGGCTAAATCAATACTCAGTGGTCCGCCTAGGCGTATCAGCTGGGATCCATCTAAAGACTTAGGAGTGTTGAAGGATGCAGCCTCTGGAAAGGCCGAGCGAGTTTAACCAGATGTCGCGATACCCAGCCTGCCCAGGACTTAGCTTACGGTAGATTCCGGGGGCTTAGTGGCTACTTCACGGCTGAAAGATGGCCACAACCGCAGACATTATATCAGACGCTGAAATGGGCAAAAGCAGGCATGGATTGAGCTAGCTATCGAACTGCAGAGAAAAATGAGGCCTTTTAAGAATGTCTTGGCATTACGTGATCCAGCATCAGATCCTTGGCTTTCACTTGCTTTCTTTTGACTTTCGCCAGCTGGCCTGCATGTTATTCCTAAATCGTACTCTCGGGCCCAGCCGCAGCAGCTGAAGCAGCGACGATGCGGTCCCACCGGAACCGACGACGAAAAGCAATTCAGCTTCAATTCAGCTTCTTCTGCTGAATGAGATCGACGTTTACTATATAGCCTGCGAGGAATCTCAAGATGCATGTAATTTTCAGCTGATTGCCAAGAATCATTTACGCCACCTCCCTTGTTGCTAGGCGTGCTTCCAACAATTTGCATGTTATGGCATCCAATATGGTTCCCGACTACGAGGTCAAGCTCCTAATGAAACCTTCAGCAGTCCTCGGGCATGATAACAAGCTTAAGGATACGGTCCTATCGACCTTCTCCATGCCTGCGAGCGTTACAAAGATGAACGTCCAGTTCCTCGACACAGATACTAAGGATATCTATGATAACCACTGGAGTCCCCGTATCCGCAAGATGGAAGGCGCGAGCGAGTTCGAGCTGACATACAAGAGGCGCTATCCGATCAGTGACGAACCTAACGATCCTGACGGTAGTATCGAAGACAACATCGACGCCGTCCTTACGACGGCTAAGAACGAAGGCTTCGACTCGACCACCAACTACGACGCTCAGGTCGAATTGGGGTACCGGAAGCAGACCCTCTCCATCAGCCACGACGAGTCCTACCCCGACTCAGGCTTCAGCGGAATGGACCTGCCCCTCGAGCGCGCCTCGCGCGAAATACTCACCAACAAGGCACCCAAAAAGTTCAAAAACTGGTTGAATGAGAATTGGGGCACTGAGAAGCTTGCTATATCCCGAATCTACGGCCCTATACTCGCTAAGCGCTCTAAGGGCAACTGGGACGGTATAAAGCTATATATTGAGGTGTGGCCGATTAAAAACAACACTGGTACAGGTATTGAGTATATCGTCGAGGCGTCGTTTAAAACGGCGAGCCGTACTACGGCTTTGGAGAAACACAACAAGCTTGCGGCTTATCTGCAGAGTAAGGACTGGTTACTTGCTCAGGATTCCTTAAAGACGTCGCTTATTATGGAGCGCTACTGAATGATCGCTCGGCATGTGCTTAGGAAAATTTGGTGCGGTGACTTTCATTGTTCATAAATTGCAATGTCCCTTGGAGTCTCTGGAAACGTACCAAACAGAATTTTGAAGTTACTGTAACGTGATGGACAAGCGAGTTACCTACCCCCAAAACACCAAGGGTTGGTGCGTTAAGTCGTGGCCGGAATAGGGCGGTTGGCGCTGCTAAATTCCGGCCACGACTTAGCGCACTAACCCTTGCACCTAAAATGGCAAAATATAGAACGCAACACCCCTGTAAGTTCTATAACTCTTGGGTACCCTTGGCTCCTCTTGTGACGAGGTTTTTGCCCTATGCCTTAAGCAAGTTAGCTGAGAGCCAAGAGGAGCCAAAAGTTATGGAACTTGCAGGGCGGAGCGGCAATACGACTCTTTAGCTGAGGTTAATTCTGGTGTTATAGGACTATACTATTGTCACGTGGAATTGTGCCAGTCTTTTGAGCTAATTTAACCGAATGAAGATGTGCTCTAGACTCATAGGGCTGAGCTTTAAGGGAACCCATCAGCTGTGATCAGAGCTGAATCCTATCCCTTGCAACGGTACAATTCATCCTACAGTTATCAATAAGATCCAGCCCAATAGAACCAACCAGATTAAGCTAAGGTACCCAATTGCTATTTTGCTAGTGCACGGATTATCTAATAGTAAGACGCTACCGTTGCATAAGATAGGACTTCTAAACTAAAGGTCTAAGTTCCAGATTTCAGATTTAGTTTAATATAAAGCCTTGTGCGCAAGCCGCGAACACGCCTACAATTCCGGACAAATGGGTCCTTTTCTGCCTAGTGCTGCCAACAGTCAAATATCCGGACTGATTGCCAGGATATTTGATTGACTGACGCACGGGCCGTATTTAATTGAAGCTAGCCTGATTAACGGCCGATTTGATTAAACTTCCAATCAGATATTTGGCTAGGAGGTTGTCCTAGCAACGTGCCGCGATATAGTGGCAGAAAGAACGAAAGGTAAGATATTGAGTTTATCAATTGCAAGAATTCGCAGGAATTCGCTT
>Ga0307515_10011150_pt1 | contig 17089 bp, 14 predicted proteins | sample 17_EM_MG_FD_194513 | JGI IMG/M metagenome (GOLD analysis project Ga0307515, IMG submission 194513) | Populus trichocarpa ectomycorrhiza microbial communities from riparian zone in the Pacific Northwest, United States - 17_EM | ecosystem: Host-associated > Plants > Roots > Unclassified | place...
CCTCGGGCTCCGCGCCGCCGAGCACCGACCCGACGTTGGTGAACGTCATGGTGGGTGCGTCGGCGCCGGCCGCGATCATGGTCTCGGGCAGCAGCACGATCGCCAACAGCCCGCCGTAGGCCGAGGTCCGCAGGGTGACCTGGATCCCGGCGCGCCGGGCGATCTCCGCCACCACCCACAGGCCGATCTGGGTGCCGTCCTTCAGCGCCGTCACCTCGAGCGTCGGCGCGTCGGCGAGCAAGGCGTTCGCCTGCTCCCGGTCCTCGGTGCTCATGCCGACGCCGGCGTCCTCGATCTCGACCACCACGCCGCGCCGGGCCCGGCTGCAGCTGATCCAGACCTCGGACTCGGGCGGCGAGAACGCCAGGGCGTTGTCCAGCAGCTCGGCGACCAGGTGCGTGGTCGAGGCGACGGCCGAGCCGACCAGCGCGACGTCCGGGGCGCGCCGCAGGGTGATCCGGCGGTACTGCCGGGTCTCCGCGATCGCCGCCAGCAGCACCCGGCCCACCGGGACCGGCTGGGGGAACCGCCGGCCGGTGTGCCCACCGGCCAGGATGATCAGATTCTCCAGGAACCGGCGGGTCTGGGCGAGCTGGTGGTTGAGGTCGAACATCAGCGGCAGCAGGGCCTCGTCGGCGACCCTGTTCTGCAAGTCCTCGATCACCTGCAGCCCGCGTTGCAGCGGACGCTGTGGGCGGCGGGCGACGCCCATCAGCATCGTGACGCTCGCGGCCCGGGTCTTGGCCTCCTCGACCGCCGCGTCCACCGCCGCGTGCAGCGACCTGTTCAGCACCTCGGCAAGCCGGCCGATCTCGTCCCGGCCGTAGTCGCGGGTGCGCAACTCCATCGCCGGATCGACTTTTTCGCGCCGTCGCAGCCGCTCCATCATCTCGGGCAGCCGCTGGTCGACCACCGCGGCCGCGTCCTCACCGAGCTGCGCCAGGCGTACGGACAAGGCCTGATCCACCAGGACCCGCGACTGCCGCACCGCCCAGAGGATCGCGGCGGCCGAGATGAGCAGCGCCGCGAGGCTGCCGCCCAGCGCGGTCAGCAGGGCCGTGTTGCCGGTGTTGAGCGCCTCCGCCGACACCTCGTCGGCCTGCACGGTGGTCATCTCGATCAGGGCGTTGGAGACGGCCGTCGCGCTCGACTCCCACGTCGCCGCGCCCACCGGGAGGCCCGACGGGATCCGGTCGTCCCACGGGCCGTGCACGGTGATCGCGTTCTCCGCGGCCATCAGCCGCCGCCAGTCGTTGCTGGCCGTCAGCGCCGCGTACTTCTGTTGCACGCTCGGCCGCAGGTGGGTGACCACGTCGTTCAGCTCGGCGTGGTACGCCCCGATCAGGGTGGTGAACTGCAGGTAGTCGGTCTCGCTGAGAGTCTTGGAGCCGAACGCGCCGGTGATGATCGACCCGGACCGGGACATCAGGTCGCCGGCTCGGAAGATCTCGGTCGCGGCGATGCCGCCCTGGGTGGCCGTCACGTCGGGGACCACCCGCGCCTGCGTGTCGAAAAGGCTGATCGCGGAGTCGAGAAGTCCGTTGTAGAACTCGTAGATGCGCCCCCGGCTGGCGGATCCGGCGTCGATGGTGCTGCGCACCCCGGCGAGCCGGTCGAGATAGCCGGCCAGCGTTTGCCATTTCGTCGCGATGGAATCCGGCGCATTCGCCAACGCAGAGTTAGCGGCGACCCGTAGTGCGGCGATTTTCTCGTCGGCTTCCTGACGCTGAGTTATCAGCTTGCCCAGGCCCTTTGCCGGGTCGGTCACGTAGACAATGCTCAGCCGGCGTTCCCGCTGAATCGAGGCGAGCGCGTCGACCGCCGGAATCGAGGCATTTCGAACGCTGTTCGCGACTTCGCGGTCATAGAGACCGGTGAAGACCAGATAGCCCGAGGCCGCCAGCCACAGCACGAGGGCGACAACACCCGGGACCAGCACCAACCGGACGACTCTGGCCTTGATCGATGCCTGCGGTCCGCGCCGGTCTTTCGGATTCTCGGACTCTTCAGGGCTCTCGGAATCAGATGGATTACTCACTATGCCTCGAGGATCCTCACCGCTCAGGGAGCGACGCCGGCGACCGGACAATCCGCAGTCACCACGCCGTTGACCCCACGATTCAGCTAATAGCAGCATGCAGAGCAACGTGCCAACCGGCGAAAAAAGCGCGGTGCGCGTTGCTCCGGCAGCACTCTACCGGTCGGTCCACCTCGGACACTAGGAAATCGTCCGACCGTAGTTCGGCACGCCGATAACGTTACGAAAACGGCTACCGTACGCACGCACAGCGTTACGGAAATCGATGCCGTTTCTCGCGGGCGTCGCACATGTTACGACTGGCACAGCCATTACCGAGCCGGCGATGGCGGGGCTGGTGACGTGCCGCCGACCATTCGCAGGGCCAGATCGCCGTACTGATAGGCGACCTGGTCGGCGGAGAACTCGCCACCCTCGTGAAACCACGTCGCGACGCCGATGCCCATGTCGAGGATCGAGTACGACGCTAGCCGCGCGGATCGCACGGCGAAGTCGCCGGAGGTCGCGCCCCGCTCGATGAGCCGCCGGAAGCCGCCCTCGTAGTCGCCCCGGCGGCGCAGCACCCGGGCCTGGTCCGGCCGCTCGAGGCTGCCGATCTCGCGGTTGCCGACGAACGCCTCGAGGCGGTTGTGCGCGTGGTAGCGCACGTGCGCCTCCACCGCGCGGCGCAACTGCTCGCGCACGTCGTCCGTGCTGGTGGTGGCCGCCTGGAAACCCTCGATCAGGCGCTCCATGGTCGCCACCATGATCTCGGCGAGCAACTCGTGTTTGGCGGCCACATGCTTGTAGAGGCTCGGCCCGCGGATGCCCACGGCCGCACCGATGTCGGCCATCGTGGTCGCCCGATAGCCCTGGGCGGCGAACAGGCGCAGCGCGGCGACCCGGATGGCCGCTCGCCGGTCGTCGGGCGGGGCCGCGCCCGGATCGCCCGGCGAGTGCGGCCGCTCGTACGCCTCGGGCATCGCCATCCCGCCAGGCTAACGCAAAATAGCCAACGACACCTATCTCACCTTGACAACCCATGCTGGGGTGACATCTCATGGCTAATGACCGTTAGCCAGTGCGAAGGGAGCTGTCGCCGTGCCGATCGAGTTCGAGGTCAGCGGCGAGGTCGCGGAGATCGCCCGGCGCACCGCCGAGGTCGTCCGGCGCGTCGTGCTCCCCGCGGAGCAGGCGTGCGGCGGCTCCGTCCACGACGGGCCCGAGCCGCTGCGGCGGCGGTTGCAGGACGCCGCCCGCCAGGCCGGGGTGTTCGCCCCGCACGCGGCCCGCCGGTGGGGCGGGCTCGGGCTGGACCTGCGCGACCAGGCCGTGGTCTTCGAGGAGGCCGGCTATGCGCTGCTCGGCCCGCTGGCGCTCAACTGCGCCGCGCCGGACGAGGGCAACATGCACCTGCTCGAGCAGGTCGCGACCCCCGGCCAGCAGGAGCGTTATCTGGGCCCGCTGGCCGCCGGGGAGGTGCGGTCCTGCTTCGCGATGACCGAGCCGGCCCCGGGCGCGGGCTCCGACCCGCGCGCGCTCGCCACCACGGCGGCCCCGGTGCCCGGCGGTTGGCGGATCGACGGCCGCAAGTGGTTCATCAGCGGGGCCGACGGCGCCGGTTTCGCCATCTGCATGGCCCGCACGAGCGGCGCCCCGGGCGACCCCGGCGGGGCGACCATGTTCCTCGTCGACGCCGATAGCCCCGGGATGCGGATAGTCCGGAACATCGAGACCCTCGACGAGGGCCTGTTCGGCGGCCACAGCGAGATCGTCTTCGACGACTGCCGAGTCGCCGCGGATCAGGTGCTGGGCGAGGTCGACAAGGGATTCGAGTACGCGCAGGTCCGGCTCGGCCCGGCCCGCCTGACGCACTGCATGCGCTGGCTCGGCGCGGCGCGGCGGGCCCGGGACATCGCGCTGCGGCACGCGGCGGAGCGCTCGGCGTTCGGCCGGCCGCTCGCCGAACTCGGCATGGTGCAACAGATGCTCGCCGACTCGGAGATCGACATCGAGGCCAGCCGAGCGCTGCTCTGGCGGGCCTGCTGGGAGTTGGACCAGGGTCGGCCGGGCGCGCAGTACACGTCGATCACCAAGACGTTCGTGGCCGAAGCGGTCAACCGGGTCGTCGACCGCGCCGTCCAGGTGTGCGGCGCGATGGGCATCTCGGCCGATCTGCCGCTGGCCCGGCTGCTGCGCGAGATCCGGGCGTTCCGCATCTACGACGGGCCGTCCGAGACCCACCGATGGGCGATCGCACGGCGAGCCGTCCGGGCCGCACGCAACCAGGCGGCGGCATGACAAGCGCGGACCATGCCGAGCCGCGCGGCGTCGACGTGCCCGCGTTGCAGCGGTACTTCGACCGGCACGTCGACGGGTTCCGGGGCCCGCTCCGGTTGAGCCGGATAGCCGGCGGACGCTCCAACCTGACCTATGCGGTGACCGACGGCGTCAGCCGGTGGGTCCTGCGCCGGCCGCCGCTGGGCGTGCTCACCCCGACCGCACACGACATGCACCGGGAATACCGCGTCGTCGCGGCACTCGGCCCCACCGACGTGCCGGTGCCGCGGGCGGTCTCGTACTGCGCGGACCTCGATGTGCTCGGCGTGCCCTTCGCCGTGACGTCCTATGTGGATGGTGTGGTGTTGCGCGACGGGAACGAGGCCGTCGCGCTGCCCCACGAGGACGCCCGGCGGTGCGCCGACGCGCTCGTCGACGCGCTGGCCGCGTTGCACGCGCTCGATCCGGAGCTGATCGGCCTGTCCGACTTCGGCCGCCCCGCCGGCTACCTGCACCGCCAAGTGCGGCGCTGGCACGGTCAGTGGGCCCGGGTCGCGACCCGGGAGCTGAGCGAGCTCGACGAGTTGCACCGCCGGCTGGCGCAGGCGACGCCCACGGAGAGCGGAGCATCCGTGGTGCACGGCGACTACCGGCTCGACAACACCATCGTGGACGCCGCCGACCCGGGCCGGATCCGGGCGGTCGTCGACTGGGAGATGGCCACGCTCGGCGATCCCCTCGCCGACCTGGGCCTACTGCTCATCTACTGGGATCCGGCCTGCGAACCGGTGCTCGGGATGCGCCACGTGCCCACCGCCAACCCCGGCTTCCCGGCCGGGCCCGACCTCGTCCAGCGCTACGCCCGTCGCTCGGGCCGCGACGTCGCACAACTGGCTTTCTACGAGGCGCTCGGCTACCTGAAGCTGGCCGTCATAGCCGAGGGCATCCACGCCCGGTACCTGGCCGGCCAGACCGTCGGCGAAGGCTTCGAAACCGTCGGCTCGGCCGTCCCCGCGCTGCTGCGGGCCGGCCTCAAGAAACTCCCGTAGCCACGACTAGCACCCGCAACGGCAACCGGCATGGATGGGGTGGGATCAGATGAAGGCTCGAATGTCCGGCAGCGTCGCCCTGGTGACCGGCGCGACCGGCGGGATCGGCGAGGCGATCTGCCGCCGCCTCGCCGCGGAGGGCGCGACGGTAGTCATCACCGACCTCGACGCCGACCGCTGCGCGCAGGCCGCCAAGGACCTTGCGACCTCGGACGGCGATGCGATCGGCCGCCAGGCGATCGGCATGGGTCTCGACGTCGCCGACGAGCAGGCATGGCAGGAGGCCGTCGCCACGGTGACCGAACGGCTCGGCGGCATCTCCGTCCTGGTGAACAACGCCGGGGTCGCCGAGATGGTGACCGTGGAGACGGAGACCCAGGAGACCTGGGACCGAGTCATCGCGATCACCCAGCGCGGCGTGTGGCTCGGAATGAAGCACGCCGCACTGCACTGGGCCGAGCGCGGAGTACGGGTGAGCTCGGTACACCCCGGGTTCATCGAGACGCCGCTGTCCGCCGAGCTCTGGCAGGGCACGCCCCGGCTCACCGCGATGATCGACAACACGCCGATGCGCCGGCTCGGCCGAACCGACGAGGTCGCCAACGCCGTCGCCTTCCTGGCCTCCCCCGAGGCAAGCTTCATCACCGGCTCCGAGCTCTACGTCGACGGCGGCTACACCGCCCGCTGACGCCCCGCACGGCCTTACTTCCAAGCCTTCGGCCCGATACCAGCGTTACACCGCGCGCCGGCGACGCGGGGCGGTGGCCGGGCCGTCGTCCAGCCGCGTGTACTTACGGACCCCGGCGTCGTCGGCGGCCACGACCCGGCCGCGTGCCACGAGGACGTCGAGATGGGCCATCGTCTCGGTGACCGCCAGCATCTGGTTGAAGTCGTTCAGGTCCGGGAACGCCAGGCCGCGGCGGGTCCACGTCAGCTCGCGTGCCACCGCGTGGCCGTTGCGGGTTCCCGTGCCGAGGACCTTCAGGGCCTGCGCCAGCCGGTCGTCGTGGTGGGCCAGCAACTCGGCTACCCGCTCGTGGGCGCTGCCCGTGACCGGGCCGTGCGCGGGCAGCAGCCAGGTGTCGGCGAAGGTCGTCACGAGCCGCAGCGAGTTCAGGTAGTCCGCCAGCGGGAGGCCCGGCTCGGCCAGCTCGAAGCCGATCGACGGGGTGATGTGCGGCAGCACGTGGTCGCCGGCGAACAGCAGGCCGGCCGTCTCGTCCAGATAGACCACGTGGCCCCGGGTGTGGCCGGGCGTCGGGACGATCCGCAGCGCCCGCCGGCCGAGATCGAGCACGCCGGGTCCGAGCCAGCCGTCGGGCGCTTCCCAGTCGTCGCCGTCGAAGCCGTCGGGCGCCAGGCTTTTGCGTACGCGATCGGCCAGGTCGTCGGCGCCGGCCCGGTGCAGCGCGTGCAGCGAGCTGACCGGAACGTTGCTGCGGACCTCGTGCAGCATCTCCAGCCCGGGCCGCTCGCCGGCGCCGAGGAACACTTGCGCGCCAAGCAGCCGGCGCAGCGCCACCGCCTGGGTGTAGTGGTCGCGATGGATGTGGGTGACCAGGATCCGGGTGATCTCGCCGAGGTCGTGTCCGAGCGATGCCAGCGCGCTCTCCAGCGCCGCGCGGGACTCCGGCAGCGCCCAGCCACCGTCGATCATGACCAGGCCGTCGTCCTCTTCGAGCAGATAGACGTTGACCGCTCGGAGGCCGTCGTTGGGCAACGGAAGCGGCACCCGATGCACCCCGGGCCGGACGGTCTCGGCGCCGGGCTCAGCCCACCGTCCCCGATCCACAGACACGACCTCCGCGCCCTCCCCATCCACAGCTGCGGACGCGGTCATTCGCGCGCCGTCCCGGCCCGCCTCGCGTGCAACTCGCGGGCCAGGCGCCGGGCGTCCGCACGGGAGAGCTTGCCGACCCGCGTCTGCGGCAGTTCGTCGACCGCGAACACGTACTCCGGCCACTTGGTCTTGGACAGGCCGAGGTCGTGCAAGTGCCCGGTTACCTCGTCAAGCCGCATCGCCGCGCCATCGCGGGTGACCACCAGCGCGGCAACCCGTTCGCCGAGCACGTCGTCGGGCACCGGCACCACGCACACCTCCGAGACCCGCGGGTGGGTCGCCGCCGCGCGCTCGACCTCGGTGATGTCGATGTTGCGCCCGCCCCGGATGATCACGTCCTTCTCCCGGCCCATGATGCGGACCGTGCCGTCCTCGTACGCCATCACGAGATCGCCAGTGGGAAAGAGCCCGTCCGCGGTCAACTCGGGCGGCTCCACCTTGCCGCCCCGGGCGTACCCGAGAAACAGCGACGGCCCACGCACCTCGGCCCGGCCCACCTCGCCGACACCGAGCACCCGGCCCGCGGCGTCCACGGCGCGAAGCTCCGTCCCGGGGAACGGGCGACCGTCGCGACCGAGCCGCACATCCGGCGGGTCGGCCGGCAGCGGGGAGGTATGGCCGAGACACTCGGACATCCCGAAGACCCGCAGGATCGTGGTGCCGAGCGACTCCTCGGCCCGGCGCAGGGCCGCCGCGTCCACCGGGCCGCCGCCGACCGTCATGGACCGCACGCCCCGCAACGGCCGCGTGCCGGCAGCCGCGCCACCCAACTGCAGCGCCATGGTCGGGACACACATGGTCCACCGCGCGCCGGTCTCGGCCATCCGCGCGCACGTGGCCGCCGGATCCCACTTGTGCCACAACACCAGCGGGCCGCCCAGTCTCAGTGCCAGATACGTGCCGAAGCAATACGCCGCGGTGGACGACAGCGGCACGATCGCGGCGACCGCGTCGCCCGGCTGCAAGCCGTTGATGGCGATGGTGTGCGTGACCGCGTACCGCAAGGCCTCCTCGGATTGCACCACGCCCTTGGGCCGCCCGGTCGAGCCGGAGGTGAGCCCGATCAGGCAGCCGCCGGCCCAGCGCGAGACATCGCGCGGCGCGGTCGCCGATCGGACCACCCAGCCGTCGAGGGCCGCGCGCGCCGCCCCGGGCAACCGGGCCGGCACCGCCCATTCGGCCATCGCGGACGGCTCGGCCAGCACCGCGTCGGGCTCGATGTCCTCGAACGCCGCCGCGAACTCGGCGCCGGTCGTGTGCCGGTTGACCACGGCGAGCACCCCGCCGCTCAGGCCCACGGCGAGGCTGGCCGCGACCGTACGCCAGGAATTGTCGGCCTGCACCACGACGGTGCCGGCGCCGGCCAGAGCATCGGCGAGAGCCGTCGCGTGGTCCAGCAGTAACCGCGCCGAATGGGCTCCGGAGTCATCGATGACGGCGACGAAGTCGGACCCCTCGGCCCGCCGCCGGAACTCGTCCACTGCCTGTCGCATGCCGCGTTCCTCGCACTCTCCGGGCGCGATCAGCCCGGGAACATTTGCTTCTCGGTGCCCGTGACGGCGATCCGGCGGCCGCGCATGTCGCCCACCTGGGCCACCGCCGCCGCCCATTCGGGGCTGTCCAGGGCCTTCCGCAGATCCTCGCGGCTGTCGAAGCTGAGCACCGACACCCCGTCCCAGCCCTCCGAACGGGTCTCGAGCGCCCCATCGAGGTCGACGTGCCGCCACGCCCGCAGGCCGGGCAGCCGGTAGGTCAGCTCGGCATGCTCGCCGCGCCACCAGGCGATGAACCTCTCGTGGCTCCACTCCGATGGCCGCGCGGCCAGCAGCACCAGGTCATACATGGTGCCTCCCGAGCGGGGCCGCGCCGTCGAACAGGACGGCGGGTGACCGGCCGATCAGCAGCCGGGCCAGGCGCCCCGACTCGGCGATCTGCCCGGCCGCGACGAAGCTCGCCACCGGTGCGCCCGCGCGCCGCACCTCGCCGAGGAACATCTCGTCGCGCCCGGATCCGCCGGCCGTCAGCAGATGGTGGGTGAGCACGCCCTTCTCGCGCTGCTCCAGATAGCCCTCCATGGCCGGCCGGCCGCCGGCGAAGTGGGTCGCGCCGTCGCCGCCGGTCGAGAACAGGATCGCGAACGTGAAGTCCTCGGTGATCAGGTCGAGGATCCGCTCCGGCGTGTCGCTGTCCATGATCTCGAACCACGCGGTCAGAAACGGTGCCGCGGTATCGGACATCTGGCCTCCTGTCACTCGCTGCCGCTCATGCTCATGCTGGTCCGCGTCGCGGTGCGGCCCCGGGCGGCGAGCCGGCCGGCCCGGCGTCCGGACACCACCGCGAGCGCCAGCCCGCCCCCATAGCCCTGGTGGTACACGTCCGAGGTGTCCGCCCCGGCGACGAAGAGCCCGTCGATCGGCTCCGCCGCGGCGTCCAGGACGGCGCCCGAGTCGTCGACCTCGATGCCGCCGAAGGTGAAGGTGATCGCGGGCACGACGTCGGCGGCGAAGACCCGCCCCTGGCCCAGCCTCGCGCGCGCCTCGTCGTCCAGGCGCGGCTCGCCGGAATAGCCCCAAGAGTCGAGCACCGGCCGCAGCGCCGCCAGGTCGTCGACGACCGCGACCCGCCCGCCCCGGTCCCGGGAGAAGGCCCATCGGTCCATCGGCGGGCTGTTCGGGACGAACGGCGCGCAGGCCTCCTGCTGCACCTGCTCCGACCAGAGCAGCAGGCCATGACCGCCCCGGGCGGCCAGGGCCATCGCGTTGTTGTGGTCGCCGCGGCGCTCGTCGGCGAACCGGCGGCCGTCCGGGTCGAGCAGGACGCCGAGGCTGCTGTGATACAGCGCGAAGGTGATGTAGTCGATCGGGCTCAGCGTCTGCAGGCCGGTGGCGAAGAGGTGGCCGTAGAAGCCCTTGTTCGCGGTGTTCACCCGGGCGCCGAGGCTCGCGGCCAGCGCGGCCCCGGTCCCCGCCGACCACGGGTTGCCCCGCAGCGGCGGCACGAAGGCGCCGCCGACCAGGTCGGCCCGGACCGCGGGATCCGCCTGCCGGCCGCCGGTGGCCAGCACCACCGACCGGGCGGTCAGCGTGCGGCTGCCGTCCGGCGTGCTGACCGACAGCCGGTAGCGGTCGCCGGCCCGGGCCACCTCGTTGGTCTGTGCCTGCGGGATCAGCCGGCCGCCGGCGGCGTACAGGTCGCGGGTCAGGTAGGCGAACAGCAGGGGCAGGTCGAATTTGCGCCCGCGGCCGGCGAGATTCGGCTGCTCCTCGGTCAGTGGCGGGAGGTAGCCGCTCAGCCAGTCGATCGCGGCGGAGTATCCGGCGACCACGAGGTGGCCGTGCCGCTGATACTGCCCCGGGTCCTCCGCGCGCAGCGTGTCGACGTCGGCGATCGCCCACACGTAGCCGCCGGAGATGGCGGCCGATCCACCGACGGCGGCGGCTCGTTCCAGGACGACCGTGCGAGCGCCGGCCGCGGCCGCCGAGGTGGCCGCGGCCATCCCGGCGAGGCCGGCGCCCAGGACGACCACGTCCACGTCGAGGCGGGTGTCAACAGTCATGAGTGTCTCCCGTCAGCGGTCGAACAACTCGAACGTGGGCGTGAAGAACGACTGGTAGCGCGCGATCCGGCCGGTCGGGGAAATCACCGCGAGGGACTGGAACGCGCCCGTCGGCGTGCCGGCGTCGGTGACCACGCCGTAGACCATCTCGAGATCCCCGTCGACCGCCGAGCGCAGGATGTGGTGCACGCGTTCAACGGCATTACGCCCGGAGATGTACGCGGCGAAGTCCGCCCGGCTCTGCCCGGTCACCTCGCGACCGGGCAGCGCGATCAGGAACCGAAGGTCCGGCTCCAGGTACTGCAGCGCCTTCTCCGGGTCGTCGCTGTCCATGCATGCCATGTACCCGGCCAGGATCATGATCTGGATTCTCCTCCTGCGATGACGGCCGGTGGCCGGGTTTCAGCCCCGCTCCGGCGGTGTGAAGAAGTCGCCCACCGACACGAACTGCCCGCCCTTCACCTGCACCTTCTGCACGGCACGGGTGCCGAGGTGATTGGTGGCGCTGAAGCTCATCACCGGCGCCACGCCCGAGTCGATCTTGCTCGCCTTCTGGTATGCGTCGGTCAGGCTCTGCGCGGTGATGTCGCCCGTGACGGTCTGCGCGATCTGCACGAAGATCTTGGCGGCGGCCCAGCCCCAGAGCGCGATGAAGTCGGCCGTCTGGCCGGAGGCGTACTTGGCCATCGCGTCCCGGAACTCGCTCACCGCCGGGTCGCTGTCGGCCGGCGACTTGACCAGTTGGACCGCCTTGAAGCCCTCGGCGGCACCGGCGGCCAGGGTCAGCGTGGAAGCCGCCGCGGTGGGCGCGTAGCCGTACGCGGGCACCGAAAAGCCCTGCAGTTTGGCCTCCTTGAGGAAGGCGGCGGCCTCGGGCGAGGCGAGGATCAGGATCACGGCGTCCGGCTGCTTCGCCTTCACCTGCGCGACGACCGGGCTGTAGTCGGTGGTCTGGAACTTGACCGGGAACTTCTCGGCGGTGGCGGTGGGGGCCGTCTTGGCCAGCACCGGCGCGACCTGGTTGGCGACGTTGACGAAAGCGGCCGGATCGCTGTGCACGACCAGGACCTTCTTCGCCCCGTCCTCGCCCGCCCAGGCGGCCAGCGCCGCGGCCTGGTCCTCATAGAGGGTCTGCACGCCGAACAGGCCGGGGCGCGGCGGCGTGTACCAGGTCGCCGCGCCGCCCAACTCGTTGAAGATCGGCACCTTCGACTGCTGGAGCACGAACGGAAACGTCGCCTCGCCCTGGGCGGTGCCGTTGGCGGCGACGATGGCCACGACCTTGTCCTGGCCGACCAGCTCGCGGGCGATCTGCACGGTCTGCTGGGCGTCGAAGGCGTTGTCCTTGACGATCCAGTTGATCTTACGACCGTTGACGCCGCCCTTGTCGTTGATCATCTTGAAGTACGCATCGGCGCCCGCGTGCTGCGGAATACCGGAGGCGGCGACGGCACCCGTCAGCGGATACCACGCGCCGATCGTTATTTCGGTGTCGCTCGCGGCGGCGGACTTGCCGCCACCGCAGCCAGCCGTGGTCAGCGCGACGCCCGCGAGACCGCCGAGTAGCACTTGCCGACGTGAAACGGGACTCATGGCCGCTCCTATAACTGAGTTCAGTTCAGTTAGAGGGACTCTAGCGCCGCGTTCACGTCCCGGCAATGATTTGCCGCACCCAACTGAAACAACGGCTGGGCTGCGCTCGACCGGGTTTGCCGACGCCGCGCCGGCCGGTCCCCGCCGTCCTAGGCGGCGACGGGCCGGCCGACGGTGAGGACGCGCAACAACTGCGGATCGAGGCTGCCGCGGTACTGGGAATCGGGCTCGGCACCAACCGCGTCGACCACCGTGCTGAAGAAGCAGCGTGCCGCCACCGCCAGCACGATCTGGAAGACGTCGGCCTCGGCAAACCCGTGCTGACGCAGCGTCTGGATGTCCGCACGGGTGACCGAAAACGCGCTGTCGGCGACCTTCTCGGCGAAGTCCATCAGGGCGACCTCGGCGTCGTCCAGACCGGCGTCGTGATGGTCGGCCGCGATCCTCGCGACGGTGGCGGGAGCGTAGAACTTGCACAGCAGCGCACCGTGGGCCAGTGAGCAGTAGCTGGAACGCAGCCGCCGCGCCGCCGCGAGGGTGGCCAGCTCGTAGTGACGCAGGTCCATGCCGGCCTTGACGGTGGTGTTGAGTTGTGCCCAGGCGTCGTAGACGGCGGGCCGCAGCCCGAAGACCTCGACGTAGTTGGGCAGGTAGCCCAGGCGGCGGCGTTCGGCGTCGTGGATCCGGTCGACGTCGTCCTGCGCGGACGCGGCGACGCGGACGTCGAGATATGACATGGGGTGGTCTCCTACGTCGTTGTGATCGAGGGAATGTCTCCACGGTCGCCGCCGGCGGGCGACGGGGCCGTTTACTCCACCCGGGTTGCCCCGCTCAGCGTGGTGCCGGCAGCCCGGCTCTGCCCTGCTCGGGCCGGCGGGCGAGATAACCGACCAACGCGATCGGCGCCCGCAGCGGCAGTCCCTCGCGGACCAACGCCCGCGCCTGTTCGACGGCGGCCCGAACGAACGCCGACTCACCGATGTTCTCGATCGCCTCGTACCCCGGCCCGGTGGCGGCCAGCGCACGCGCGAACGTCTCCGGATCGGCGAACTCCCACACGAACGGCACATCGAGCCGTTCGATGTCCACGAAGCCGCAGCCGGCCAGCAGCCCCTCCCCCGCACCGGGCCGGCCGAGCTGCATGGCCGCCTGGTTGTCCACCTTGGGCTTCGCGGCCAACCGGAACGGCGCCAACGCCCATCCCCCGGGGGAGGCCTTGATGTGACCCCACACCGTGAGCCCGACCCGGCCACCGGGCGCCAGCACCCGGTACACCTCCAGCAACGCCTTCGGCGTCGTACCCCAGATACCGCGGAAACTGGTCACCACATCGAAGCTCGCGTCCACCCAGGGCAAGGCGTGCATGTCGCCCACCCGGATGTCGGCGTCCGGGTTCCGATCCCGGGCGATCGCCACCAGCCGGGAGGCGGCGTCGATGCCCGCGCACTCGGCACCCAGCACACCGGCCAACGCAACAGCCAACCCGGCGCCGCACGCGACATCGAGCAGCCGGTCACCCACACCGACGCCGAGCCGGTGGTGCATCGCGACATACTCCCGGCAGTTGCCCGGCTCACTCAGCGTCGCGAAATCGACAGCCCTACGACCCCACCCCTCGTCGACGATCTTCCAGTCGACCTGGGACCTCACCGACCGGACGGTCGCCGATCCGTCGGGCCGGTCCATATTGGGATCGACAGACTCATGCATGGTGTCTCCTGTCGGCGAGCCGTCACTTCCGGGTGACCAGGAAGGGCAGGAACTCGTGGAGGATTGGCAAGTAAGGTCGCGGTTGCCCGCGCTTGCTGGTCACACCGTGCCAGCCGCGGCTGGAGCGGACCTGAAACGCACCTGACGCGCCGGGTCGGGTCGGTGCCGCGGGCACAGCCGACCGGCAATCGTGGAATCGAGCTCTCTGATGAACCCCGACACCGTGCAAGTCCGGCTGCTCGGCCCGGTCGACGTCACGATCGACGGCCGGGTGCGGCCGGTGTCCGGCCTGCGCCGCAAGACCGTGCTGTCCGTGTTAGGGCTGCACCCCGGCGAAACGGTGAGCACCGACCGACTCATCGACGTCCTCTGGGGCGAACACCCACCGACAACAGCATCAAACACACTGCAAAGCCATATTTCGTACCTTCGCGGCGTCCTCGGCGACCGGGCCGCGATCGTCCCCCGGCGGCCCGGCTACCTGCTCGACATCCCCGCCGAAGCCACCGACGTCGTACGGGCTCAGCAGCTCATCGACCTTGCCGACCGGGCCGCCGACCCGGCCGCCGGCGCCGCGCACCTGCGGGCCGCCCTAGACCTGTGGCGCGGACCGTCCCTCGCCGACGTCACTGACGTGACCTTGCTCGAAAACCACGCCAACCGCCTCGACGAGCTGCGGCTGCGGGCCACCCAGAGCCTCATCGACGCCCGGATGGCCCTCGGCGAACACGCCCTGCTGTTTCCCGAGTTGGCGGACCTGGCCCAACAGCACCCGTTCGACGAGCGGATCCACCGGCAGCTGATGCTCGCCCTGTACCGCACCGGCCGGCACGCCGACGCCCTGGCCGTGTATCAACGCCTCAGGCGCACGATCGGCACCGAACTCGGCATCGACCCGAGCCCGGCGCTGCGCGATCTGGAAGCCGCGATCCTGCGCCACGACCCCGCCCTCGACCCGTCCCCACCGCAGATCACGACCACCGCCGGGTGGGCCACACCCGCGCAGCTACCACCCACGATCCCCGCGTTCGTCGGGCGGCGCACCGAACTCGACCAACTCGACGCCCTCCTCAGCAAGGCCGATGCCGCACACGCGACCGGATCGCCGACGACCACTATCGCCGCGGTGTCCGGAAGCCCCGGCGTCGGCAAGACCAGCCTCGTCCGGCGCTGGGCCCACCAACACACGCAGTCGTTTCCGGACGGCCAGCTCTACCTCGACCTACGCGGCTTCAGCCCATCCTCCTCGATGGTCGAGCCCGCCGAGGCAGTGCGCGGGTTCCTGGACGCGTTCGGGCTACCCCCGCAGCGGCTCCCGGCCGGGCTGGACGCCCAGATCGGCCTGTACCGCAGCGTGCTGGCCGGCAAACGGGTCCTCATCGTGCTGGACAACGCCCGCGACGAGACACAGGTCCGCCCCCTGCTACCCGGCTCGCCCGGCTGCCTGGTCCTGATCACCAGCCGCAACCGCCTCACCGGGCTGACCGCCACCGAAAACGCCCACCCGATCAGCGTCGACCTGCTCACCGACAACGACGCACACGACCTCCTGGCCGCACGGCTCGGCACCGACCGGATCGCCGCCGAACCCGACGCCGTACACGACATCATCACCCACTGCGCCCGACTACCCCTGGCACTGGCAATCACCGCCGCCCACTGCGCAGCCCACCCGGCCCTCGCCCTCACCACCGTCACCACGGCACTGCACGAGGTCACCAACGGCCTGGACGCCCTCGACGGCGGCGACCCCGCCGCCGACATGCGAACGGTGATCTCCTGGTCCTGCGACCCCCTGGGCCGCGGCGCCCACCGGCTGTTCCGCCTACTCGGGCTCCATCCCGGCCCGGACATCACCCTGCCCGCCGTGGCCAGCCTCGCCGGCATCACCCGACAGCAGGCCCGCGCGGAGCTGACCGAACTGCATCGCGCACACCTGCTCACCGAACGCACCCCCGGCCGGCACGCCTTCCACGACCTGCTCCGCGCCTTCGCCGTCGAACTCGCCCACACCGCGTTCACCGACACGGAGCAGCACACCGTCACACACCGGATGCTCGACCACTACCTGCACTCCACGCACGCCGCGGTCCTGCTACTGGACCCACAGTGGCAACCGCTGGACCTCACCCCGCCGCAGCCCGGGGTATTCCCCGACAGCCATACCGATCGAGACAGCGCGCTCGCGTGGCTCACCGCCGAACACCTGGTCCTGCTCGCCCTGACCACACACGCCGCCGCGACCGGCTTCGACACACATACCTGGCAACTGGCGTCAGCGCTGTCCCCGTTCCTGGTGCGGCGAGGGCTCTGGTCCGAGCAGGTCGCGGTGCAGCGCACGGCCCTGGACGCCGCGCGCAGGTCGGGCGACCCCGTCGGGCAGGCGCGCGCACTGCCTGCGCTGGCCGAGGCGTACCTGCGGCTGGATCGACTCGACGACGTGGAACAGCGCTACCGGCACGGCCCGACCGGCTTCGCCGACCTTCCGGCAGCCGGAACTCCGCATGCGGTGCCGTGATCCGCACACCAACCGCGCTGACACAGGCAAGGAACCGCCCGGGGGCCAGGACCTGGGCTAGGCGGCCACCATGCGGACGCAGCAGTCCTCGGTCAGCTCACTGACCGCGGCCAGCGTCACCGTGCCGCGCGGGCGATACCACCGCCAGACGCTCACGATCATGCCGAGCATGTTCAGCGCCAGGGTGTGCGAGTCGCGGCGGATGAAGACGCCCTGCGACATTCCTCGCTCGAGCAGGTCGGTCCAGGCGTTCTCGATCTGGTGCACCAGCTCGCGGGCCGCCAGCCGTTCCGTCTCCTCGCGCTGGGAGCTGCGGGCCACCCCGAGGATGGCGACGTTGCTCTGCAGGATCCGCATCTGCAGCACGTCCCGCTCGGACACCGCGTAGGCGGCGCGCACTGCCAACCGCAGCGCCTGCATCGGGTCGCTCTCCTCGGCGGTCGCCTTGACGAACATCTCGTGCGAGCGCTGCAGCTCCAGCCGCATGATCGTCAGCAGGCAGTGCGCCTTGGACTCGAAGTAGTGG